>Ga0114966_10003200_pt1 | contig 14458 bp, 15 predicted proteins | sample M_130207_XF_Meta_FD_87029 | JGI IMG/M metagenome (GOLD analysis project Ga0114966, IMG submission 87029) | Freshwater microbial communities from Lake Montjoie, Canada to study carbon cycling - M_130207_XF_MetaG | ecosystem: Environmental > Aquatic > Freshwater > Lake | place: Lake Montjoie... | reverse complement strand
TGTACCAACATTACAAATTCAGGAACCGCCACTAGAAATCAAACCGGTAGACCAAAAAGAATTGTACTGTTTGGCAGAAGCCGTATATTTTGAAAGTAAAAACGAATCTCTTAAAGGCCAGAAAGCTGTTGCGCACGTAATAGTTAATAGGTCAAAGAGTCATAAATTTCCAAGCACAATTTGTAGAGTTATTGATCAAAAGAATCATTCTACGTGTCAATTTTCGTATAAGTGCGAAGGAAAATCTCTTGTACCAAAGAATAAAGAAGATTATGAGTTAGCTATGGATGTAGCTCAAGACACTTTAGATGGTGAAGAGGATATTACAAAAGGTGCTTTGTATTTTCATAATAATACTGTAAAGCCTGTTTGGGCTAAAGCATCTAGACTAACTATGGTTATTGGTAATCATAAATTTTATAAAGGATGATAATATGGTGATGAATACTAAAGCTAAGGAGTTCTATGAAATTGTAGAAAACTTAGTTTGGAAACATGATATTGATTATATGGATGCAATTATTATGCATTGTGAAAAGAATAATATTGAAGTAGAAAGTGTTGCATCCTTGATTAAAAGTAATGAAAATATCAAGAGTAAGATTCAAATTGAAGCAGAGAAACTGAATTATTTGCCAAAGACTGCCCGATTGGATATCTAATGGATGCATATGCCGCATACGTGATGTATCTGGCTTTGAAACGACACTTTACTCTTGGTAGTAATTATGACTACTTTAAGTATAATGGTAAGACGAATGCTTCAAAGCAATCGTTTGAGACTAGACGAGATAGATACTCTTTTCATAAGCTGTCTAAGAAGGATCATCCTAGAGACTTTGTAGTAGCTAACTTTATAGAATATGGTCCAAATATTTGGATTGGTGATTTGGTTTCTGACTCTAAGTATGAAGATACATATAGGGCTTGGTTAAAGAGAAGAGAATCTATCTCGTATGTCTTCAAGAATGATGTAGAACAACTAGAGAATATAGATGCAGATCTTAAGTCAATTAATGGAGATTATCCAAGACTGCTTCAACTCTATATGAGAAATAAAGTATGTATAGAGACTATTATTATTCTATCTAATTTGGTTGGGTTTATTAAAAGATGGAATAAAGAAATCTTGGATCCAGTCATTTGGCCAGAGATATATAATACATGTATAAAGTATGCGCCATTTATGGAATATGATGCAGAAAAACTTAAAAAAATAACACTAGAAACAATATGTTGATGGAGATATTATGGTAAAACTTGTTTTGACAAATAATGGTGTTCCAATGCACCTTGGTGGATCTGATGATTTCACACATTGTGACGAAGGCGCTCTTGATTTTCTAATTGAAAAGTATGGTATTAAGTCTTGGCTAGATATTGGCTGTGGTCCTGGCTGGATGGTCAAGATGGCTCAAGAAAAGGGCCTAGATGCTATTGGTGTAGATGGAGACTTCTCTGTAACTCCACCTGAAGAAATTAAGGATAAGCATTTTATTCATGATTTTTCTGTTGGCTCCTGGACACCTCCACGCAAGTTTGATCTAGCTTGGACAGTAGAATTTGTTGAGCACGTTGAAGCTCGATATATCAGCAACTTTGTGGAACCAATGAAGAGCTGTAAGTATGTGGTTATGACTCATGCTTTCCCAAATCAACCTGGCCATCATCACGTAAACTGCCAGACAACAGAATATTGGGTTCATATCATGCTGGCCTTTGGCTTTGAAGTAGATCTTGAAGCAACTAATGCTCTTCGGGCTTCTTCAACTATGGAAGAGCGTTATATTCGGCAACAGTCACTCTTCCTAAGAAATCTAAATTATGTCGAAGCCGCCGCGTAAACCTATTGTAAAACTTAAAGTTTTGTCAAAGAATGTTCCTCGAAAATCTGGGAAACCAGCACATTATGCTCGAGGTGCTAATAATAAAATGTTTCTTACAAATCCAGTAAGAAAAAGAAAACCAAAGTAGTTTACATTAATTGAATACGTGTTATAATAAGCTTATGCGGGGTTGGTATAGAGGTTGTGCCTCAGCCTTCCAAGCTGAAGAGGTGGGTTCGAATCCCATGCTCCGCTCCACTAATCATTATGAAGTACCTTGAGATTACATACATTGCACATACAACAAATACACATGGAGAATACATATGACTACATCTTTTGCTAATCTAAAGCGTTCAAGCGGTGAATCTCTTTCAAAGCTTACTCAAGAACTAACTAAGATTAATAATCCTACTACAACAAAGTCAAGTGATGACACTAGATTCTGGAAGCCAGACGTTGACAAGGCTGGTAACGGTTCAGCTACAATCCGGTTTCTACCTGCTCCGGCTGGAGAAGACATGCCATTCGTTCGCGTCTGGGATCATGGGTTTCAGGGCCCAACTGGTAAGTGGTATATTGAAAAGTCTCTGACTACAATTGGTCAAGACGATCCAGTTGGTCAATACAATTCAGAACTTTGGAATATCTCAGATGACGATAGTTCACCTACACGCAAGCAGGCTCGTGAACAAAAGCGCCGGTTGAGCTTTACTTCAAATATCCTAGTTGTTCGTGATCCAGCAAATCCTGCAAATGAAGGTAAGGTCTTCCTCTACAAATTTGGTAAGAAGATTTTTGATAAGCTCAATGATCTAATGAATCCATCATTTGATGATGAAAAGCCTGTCAATCCATTTGATCTATGGGAAGGCGCTAACTTTAAGCTTAGGATTCGTAAGTTTGAAGGTTATCGCAACTATGATAAGTCTGAGTTTGAAGCTCCAGCTGCAATTCCTGGTTCTGATGAGGATCTAGAAGCTATTTGGAAGAATGAATACGGTCTACAAGAGTTTATTGATCCTAAGAACTTTAAGTCTTATGATGAACTAAAGTCTAAGTTGAATACAGTTCTAGGTCTAACACCTAGTGCAACTGCATCAGCTTCTCCTGCTTCTCGTGCAGACCGTGTTGTTTTGCCAGAAGCTTCGGCTCCTAATTTTAAGGCTAAGGAAACAGAAGATCTTCCTTGGAAAGCTGAAGACGAAGATGAAGACCTCTCTTACTTTGAGAAGCTCAAGAATCTAGCTAATGAAGATTGATTAATAAATTATATTATGAAATGGAGAGGAGGGAGCAATCCCTCCTCTTTTTTTATGCTACCATAGATGAATATGGCGAAGCATGCACTGGAAGATCCAAAGCTCCTCTAGGTCCAACAGTTCTATCTGATGAACCACCACCTTGACTGCTACTAACATTTGTAATAGTTGTTGGTGCATAATTGTTTACGGATGGTGATGTAGCTGATTTTGTTCTTTCATCTTTGGCTTTAGCATTGTTATAATTAGCAGATGCCAATGCTTTAGATTGGGGAGTCATACCTATAGGTTTAACTGGAGCTGCTGGCATTTCATAAGATTTCATTATCTCAGCAGATGGAGTATTACCCATGTTCATACCCATTTCAGTAGCAGCACGTTGCTTTGGACTCATTGGTTGGCCAGGTATAAACGGTTCACCAGCAACATATGTACCCGGAGGGCGGTTTGCCATAGCATCAGTTCTGGTATCTTCTTCAGCATTAAGATCACGTTGATCAGCTGGACGTTCTGCTCGGCCAACACCAAAAGCTCCCATATCTTTAGCAGCAAGGGCAGCATCAATTCCAATAGATGCAGCAGTACCGACACCAGGAATTGTACCGGCAGCACCACTAGCTAATTCTAATCCAGCACCGGACCAATCTCCTTTAAGAGCACGACCTGCTGCAAAAGCTCCGCCGGCTATAAGTCCAATGCCAGGAATCTTTTTAAGTCCAGATTTTAAAAGAGCTTTTCCACCAATTTTTAAAGCTTGTTTGCCCGCGGCTTTTGCTGCAGTTTTTTCGGCAATTTTTATTCCAGCTTTTTCAGCAACTTTTACCTCTGCTTTTTCGGCAATTTTTATACTTTCTTTATTTATTTTCAACTTACCTGTGAGAGGATCAATGCCTTCTTTGCGCATTTTTTTAAGAGCAGCATCTTCTCCTGCATTTGCTTCTGTTGGTGTAAGTGCAATTGCCGCGGCATCAATGACTGGATTTGCAGCCAATGCGCCAAGACCAAGACCAAGTCTGCCTGCAATTCCCATGGCGCTTCGTAAACCACCTTTCTTAGCTCCAATCTTAACTGCTTCAGCAGCAGCCGCAGCGGCCGGTTTAGCGCCTTGTTTAGTAATTTTAGCAGCTTCAGCAGCTTCTCTTACGAGCTTGGCTTCTCTTGATGTTTTAGCAGCACCTCGTAAAGGGTTGCCCTTACTATCTAATAATTGTTCAGCTGTAGCACCAGTGCCTTTAGCACCACCACCAAGACCAAAAAGCTTTCCAACAGCTTTAAATGGTGTAGCTATTAAACCAACTATAGATTTTATTACATTTGAAATTACACTAAAAGCACTTTTAAATACGTTTTCCAATTTGGAAAATAATCCAGCCAAGCCCTTTGAGTCTTTTTCTTTTTCTTTTCCTGGCTTTATAGCTTGAGCTATTTTTTCAATACTACTATCAGAAATGTTTACTGTTTGAATAGATTTTTCAGAATCTTCAGTAAACTTTTTTGCGGCAAATTTGCTAGAAATAGGATTTATAGCATCTGCCACACTTTTAAATCCTGAACCTTGAGGTTTTTTTTCTAGCTTTTCGGCGGCTTCTTGTTTTTTAGCTTTAATATTATCATTTGCTCTAAACAGTGGTTTTAAAATAGGAAATGCTGCTTCTACAGTTCCTCTAACAATATTAGAAGCAGATTTTGCGTATTCTTTTCCTGTTTCTTTTAACAAGCTAGGTTTCTTATCAGCAGGTTGGCCAAGTTGAGCAGATTGTCTTTCCCTAAGTTGTTCCAATGCTTTTTTTGATGTAAGAGTTGGATCCTTAGCTTTCATTGCAGCAACTTCTTTTGCTGTCTCTTTTGTTATAGGCACAGAAGCTGGTGTAGCTTCTACAGGAATAGCTGGCTGATTTTGGTGATTAGGCTGTTTGTCTAAAGTCTTAATTAATTTTTCTATACTCTTAGTAAGCAATACTAGTTTTTTATCTAATGTTTTTATATCATCTGATGCTTTACTAGTTCCTGATGAAGATTTTGGTAAAGTAGTATTAGAAGATTGAGAGGGTGCACCCGGTACTGCAACTGCACTTGACTTTTCTATTTTTGATAATAATGTTTGATAATCTAAAGAAGCTGGTTCTTTACTTTTTTTGTCTACCCAACCAGTTTCAGTCTTTACAAATTTTGTGCCGTCAAGAGAAAGTTCCATTACTCTGCAGATCCCTTAGTTTTTCCCCATTCACGAACAGCAAAAGCAGCAGTAGCTGCTGCTATAAGAGCAGCTAACCCAGGTAAATCGCTACCAGTCTTAGTTATAAGAGGAAGAATAATACCATGAACAACAACTGATCCGGCTATGCCAACGCAAGTAATAGGTCTCCACCATTTGCGAATTGCACAAAGTAAGATATCCATTATTTTATTAATTTTTTGAAGCATTGCCCATTCCTATTGGCTCAGTCTAGAATTTTCCTCTTCAATCTGGTTCTGTAACAAACCAACATAAATATCACGTTCAAAAGGTATTAAATTTTCAATTTCAGTAATACTATATTTATGGAAATGCATTAAATTAAAATTTAAAACATAATAATTAGCAAGCGTGTTATGAATCACGCCTATTGAAAAAAATCGTCTATACCTTGCAAAGTGATAGTCTTCTTTGTCCCTTCAGAATCTGTATAATGCATTTCGTGCTTTAGAACCGGCATAGTATCAAAAAATTGAGACAGCTTTTCAAAATTCTTAGTTTGAAGAGATTCAATAAATTCTGTTAGTTCTTTATCAGTAGAATCTTCAACTGGATATGTATTATCTGCATCATAGATCATAGCAATGCATTTCTTCAAAATAGCCATAGTAGATTCAATACTATCTACTTGCGGATTTATTTGGTTTAAAATTTCAACTGTTGGATATTGCATCACAACACCAAGATTTTCTTCTAATTCAATGGTTTTATTATGATTTTCGTCATATGTGATCTCTAATTCATCTAAATCTACTTCAAAATTGTATATCTTATCATCGGTTTTATCACGATATGAAAGTTCTACAATATTACCTACAGACTTAGATCTGATCTTAAGAAAGCAATATTCAAGATCAAATGAAGGCAGCAACCCAATATCATTTGGAAGATCAAACATACAATTATTGATTATTTGCCGAATAGCATTTAGCTTGTCTGATAAGCCTTCGCTTTCTTGAGCAATAAGAAGTAGCTTCTCTTCTTTAACTGTAAACGGTCTGAATTTTACTGGTGTCTTAGTAGATGGTAGAGTCAATTCAAAGATAGGATATTTAATCTTAGGTAGTGCCATGATAACCTCACGAATTAATTATTTGGTTTGTGTATAATATGTATATTTAAAATCTACAGGAAGCGTAATTATATCATTGAATGCTGCCCAGTTAAATGTTACATCTCCAATTTTTTCTGGGAATGCTTCATGAAATGTATATGTCATAATTGATTTATTTGCACCGTTTTTATCAACTTCTGGACTAAAATGCTTTAATATCATAGTTGTTGCGTATTCTTGTCTATATGGAACAACAAGACTTCTTGCGTTATATTTGGATTCAGAATCTGCTGTTGGAAATATAAAATCTATCCAATCTTTAAACAAATTTAAAACTATACCATCACCATCACTTAAGAATCCTACACTTAAATCCGAATATGTAACATTTATAGGATAACTTTCTTTAAATGAAATACTGCCTCTTCTAGTAACAGCAGCATCTATTGAAACACCCGGAAGATTTGCAGATACAGCAGACAATGTTAGATGATCGTTTAGAAGCTTATATTTTTTCTGTAAAATTTCTGGAAGAGTTAATACTATTTCAAAATGCGCGCTTCTGCCAAACCCACCGTGTTTTTGTGCATTTTGCAAAAATGTTGATACGTTAAATGCCATTATAAAATAGCCTTTCTAGTATCTGACCAAACTTGAGTATTGGTAGCACCTTTAAATTGTTCTGTTGGTAAAAATAAAGCAACATCCCATGTTTCTGGATCAACATATACAAATTTTGATCTAAATTGAGAATACAAATAGCGCTTTAGGCATGGTTGAAAGTATTTAAACTGTGAAGCGCTTCTTAAAAGCTGATAACTTAATTGAATTTTAGACCTTTGAGATATTTTTGGATCACTATTAAGTGTATAAAGAGAATCCATTAACATTGCACGCAATTTAGGTTGTAAATAATGAAAATTTAGCCCTAAAAAGCCATCATCAAGCAATCTTACTGGAAAAATGACAGGAAAAGCATCATAATATGGCAAAGTATCCTTATGTTTAGCTTCATAAGCAAACATATACATACTTCCTGGTTCAACAGAGGTCCTAATTTGGCTTTTTTCACGCAATAAGCGATCTCTATTGACAGAAGTAAACATTTTAGCAGTATTTCTATACCATCTTATGGCATCATCAGTTTTTCCAGCCGCAAAACTACGACTGGAACCTTTCTTTAGTATATCACTAAAGACATATTTGTTTGGAGATGTAGAAAGATTAGCAATGGCCATTAAAAATTAAGTCCTAGATCTTTTTCTGTAACAATTATAAATTCCCAACCCTTATTTGCACAATAAGCGCGAGCATAGTCCCATTTAGTCTTATTTATAACATATGTCTTGACTTCTGTAAGATACCGATTTCTGTTGTTGTTCTGCTTTGGCTCTTGAGTTTCTTTGAGAGGTTTGATTTCTATAATCATCTCAGATATTTTTCCATCTGGATTCTTTGACTTAACATAAAAATCTGGAAAATACCGATGAATTTTGCCATCTAATGGTGATCTATATGGAATAATAACTTCTTCTGAAGCCCATGTTATAACAGCATCGTTTAGATCTAATTTAGACATAAAGAACGATTCCCACCTACTTCTATAGATAATATTTGTAGGATCTCCTTTATATTTCTTTGGGTTTTTTGGTTTAAATATACCTTTGTATGCCATAAATATATAATCCTATAGTGTCTTCTATTTACGAGAAAATAAATGCCATCAACCACACAACCAACTGATGTGATAAAAAACAGTAAGGCTGCTTCTGCATATAGCTCATTGAGATTTCCAGCAGATGGCATAATGGATCAAGGCCAAATGTTTCTCTCATTCAAGAAATATAATAGAACAAGTCCATTAAGTCCAACTGGAGAACTTGGCCCAGCTCTTGTTAATATAACTTTACCACTTCCAATGAGCGGTCTTGAAGATAATACCAGCATTAAATATGATGAACAACAATTAGGAGCTGCTATTGGTGGCTTTTTAAGTGCATTAGCAAATGATCCGAATCAAAAATTTAGTAAAGTCGGTTCTGCTGGTCAAGCTGTCAAAACAGCAATTGGAACAGGTGGTGAATTTCTTGCTGGTGTTGCACAATTGCCCGGTGGATCAGGAAAAGCTGCAATAGATCTTTTAGCCGGAAATATTAATAATCCAAATATAACACTAGCATTTGGCGGGGTAAATCTTAGACAACACCAATTTTCTTGGAGACTTATTGCAAAAAATAAAACAGAAAGTTCTATAATTAGTAATATAATCAAACAGCTAAAAATAAATAGTCTTCCACAACAACAAGAAGGCAATCTAGCTTTAAAATATCCAAATGTTGCCATAGTTGGATTTAATATACCAAGAACTGGCCCAACACCATCTGCTGAATTTATATCTATGAGTAAACATGGAATGTTTTTAGAAGATATTAGTGTTAAATATGATGGTGAAGGCCATCCAGCATTTTATACAGATGGAAAACCAGTAGTTGTAGATCTTTCTCTTAAATTTAGAGATAGATATATTATTACTGCTAATGATTATACTGGTGAAAAACCATCAAATAGCCCTACTGCACAAGCAGTTAAAGATCTTTCAGCTAAACTTGCCTCGGGGGTTAAAGAAAATTTTGAAAGAAATGTTGCAGCTGGATATAATCCATTCCCAGATAATGTAGGTTAAGTTATGTCAGAATATTTTAAAGAATTTCCATTAACAACTTATAATAATGTTTTAGCAAAAAACATTACGCTTCGTACTAAATTCTTAGAAAAGATTAAGAGCGATGCTACATTATTTTATAGTTATACAGTTGAAGACGGCCAAACTGCTGATTCTCTAGCATATGATTATTATGGTGATTCAAATTATGTTTGGTTAATATATTTAACTAATAATATCATTGATCCATATTATGATTGGCATCTATCAATTCCAGATTTTGAAAAATATGTAATTAACAAATACGGTAGTATCAAAGAAGCACAAACTCAAATTTTATATTATAAAAAGCTTCCGATAGATTATTATACTAATAATCAAAATGATGATTTTGTGTTGGCTTCATTATACAATCCAGTAACAAACGGCTATGGGTGGACTAAAATTACTGTAGATAATAATGTAAAAATAAACAGCATTGCCGGATTAGATCCAGCAATATGGTCAGCTATAGATGCGTATACTCATGAAAAAGAAGTAAATGAAGATAAAAGATACATAAAGCTTCTTGATCTTAAACTGCTTTCTGCTATTGATAGACAATTTCAAGAGCTTATGAATGTCAGATAATATAAATCCAAATGCGGAAACTAGTGCTAGTTATAGTGGATTAGGTACTTTAAAAGCGGGTTCGTTTCAGGCAACACTTATTAATGTAGATGGCACTAGAAAATTTAATATATCTTCTCTAGTAAATAATGTTTCTATTTATGAAGATATTTTTTCTACTACTGTATGGGGTGTTATCTCAATAATAGATGGCGTAAATCTAATGAATGGATTTAACGGTTTTGTTGACGGTACAACATCTAAAAGCTTTCCAATAGTTGGTGAAGAATTTATAGAAATACAATATGAAGTAAATGGATTTGATTCGGTCTTTAGAAGATTTGCAGTAAATTCAATTAAAAACATAGTAATAAATGCAGCACGTACTTCAAGAGATTACGTTATTGAATTTTGTTCTGAAGAACATTTAATAGATGCTACTTCGCTTGTACAAAAAAGTTTTAAGAATGAACCAATTAGTGATATGGTTCAAAAAATTGCTGTTGATTATCTAAAGATTGATAAAGAACTTCCAAATGGCAAAAGAAAAAAGAATATTGATATTCAACCTACTAGAGGCCAACAAAATATTGTTATCCCAAGACTTACTCCATTAGAAACTATGAATTTTCTTGCTAGAAGATCTATTGCTGATATTGCTTTTGAATCTGGAACATATGTATTCTTTGAAAATAAAGACGGGTTTAATTTCTGTGATATAGAATATCTAATCCGTCGAGGCAAAAAGAAAATATATAAAGCAAGGGAATCTAATAATAAAGATGAAATCAATAGATATGATTATACATATGATAATCCTAGCTTAGTGAAACCAACTTCTGGCACAAATGAAGATTCTAAATTTAAGAATATTATTTCATTAACACAAAAGCATAAATTTGACACAATTGAAAAACTTAAGCGCGGTTATTTTGAAAGCGAAGTTTTAGTTTATGATTTTCTATTAAGAAAAGCTACACCTTATACATTTAAATTTGCCGATAAGTACACAAATTTTAATACTTTAGGAGCAGCTGGAGAATCTGTATCTGAACCGTCTTATCCAGAAAATAGCTTAGACTTTATAAAATCAGTTACACAAGATCCTGAAACCCCAGCAACTAAATTACTAGGTATATTTGATCTTAAAAAAGATGATCCTCCAGGAAAACATAGTAAGGTATTTCTAATAGCAAAAGACTCTTTACAACCAGATACATTTCTTGAAGAAATATATGCAAATAGAAATTCGTACATGACTCGTCTAGCACAAAATATGTTTACATGTGATGTATATGGAGATCCATCATTGACTGCAGGAGATGTTATAACAATAAATCTTCCTGATATTATGGGTACTTCTGAAAGTACAAAATCACAAAATACTGATTATTTCCTATCTGGATATTTTATGATATCTGCAATACATCATAAATTAAATCCTGAAAGTTATGCATGTACATATGATCTATTTAAAAACGGATTCTCTAGTCCAGTAATTACTACAGACAATACAGAAATACCAGATGGTGCGTCTTCAGCATATCTAAATCAAGCCGCTGAATTGAAGGTGAAAGGCCAATAATATGCAACATTTTATGGGTAGAGATGGATTTTATTGGTTCTTTGGTAAAGTTGTAGATCGTGGAGATCCAAAGACTTTAGGCAGAGTTAGAGTTCGTGTGTTTGGATTGCATCCAGATGATGAAACTCTTGTTCCAAATGATCACTTGCCATGGGCAATGCCAATTATGCCAATCACATCCGCTGGTGTATTTGGTGTAGGTGGAATGCCCGTTGGTGTAGTAGAAGGTTCAAATGTATTTGGATTTTTTGCTGACGGTGCAGATGCACAGATTCCATTTATTCTTGGTACTATAGCTACTGGTCTAGGCCACGAAATATTAAGTGTAATTGATACAGCTAAGAATGCTTTAGCTAAAGTAACTGGTGCAACTGCTCCAGTTCAAACACTTGGTCAATTATCAAAAAGTTTTGTTGTTAAGGCCGGGCCACTTGGCCAACGCTTGATGAAAGATCTCAATATAAATGATTTCCAAGCTGCAGCTATTTTAGGTAATCTTGGTCATGAATCAAGTGGCGTACAGTGTGATCTTAGAGAAGGCGGATCAACTGGACCATGCTGGGCATCAGATACTAAAAATAAAGGTTATGGTTGGGCTCAATGGACAAATTCTAGATTAAATGGATTTATTACATTTGTTGCAAATAATTTCAATGGTTATGATGTAACTAAAAATAGAGCTACTGATGATATGAATTATGCATTTTTAGTACATGAATTAACTGTAGGTGAAAAAACTGCTTCGCTTACTGCATTAAAGAAAACTACTAATATTACAGAATCAACAACAACTTTTATGAATGTGTTTGAAAAACCAAATAGCAAATACGCATTTTTAGATAGAAGATTAAATTACGCAAATCAAGCATTAGCTTCAATGAACGGGACTGCTGTACCAACTAGATCTACAGGAATGAATATCAATAATGGCTAGTTTAATCAGTTTTCTAAAATCTACAGTATTGACTGTAAGTGATTCTTTAAACGCTAAAACAAGCGGAGCTTTACAGCAAACTGAAACCGGTATTCAGGCGGTTGAAGATATCTTTACAAAATTATTTTCTTCGTTACTAAATTCTGGAAATGCAAATACGGCTCCTCCAATAACTACATTAACTCTTACTCCAGAAGAAAATACTCAAGTTGATTTTGATCAATCAATTGTATCTACAGTAGTAAATCCTACAGAAGTTCCATTAACTAGAGCACCATATACTTTTGCAACAGCCCCAGCAAATACTACTACTAGTATATCAACAACTCAACCTAATGATATAGCTCATACTCCTGTGGGCACAGAACCACCACCAGGATCTCCTGGTGTTTATCCTTATGTCAAGACATTTAAGACAGAATCGGGTAACATGTGGGAAGTAGATGATACTCCTGGTCAGGAAAGATTATTCATCTATCATAAATCTGGAACCTATCAAGAAATTATAGCCAGTGGCAGAAACGTTTCTAAGGTTGTCGGAGATAATTTTAAAATAATAGTTCAAGATGACAACATCTACATAGAAGGTTCACAAAATCTCTATGTCAAAGGCAATATGAGTATCACGTGCCTAAATGATGTTAATTTGAATGTTGGCGGTAGAGTCGAGATGAATGTTGCTGAAGACTTCAAAGTAAAAGCCAAATCAATATCTCTAGAGAGTACCAGCGGAGATGTAAACATATATTCTGCAAACTCTTTGAATACTCAGTCTAGTGCAAATACAAGTATGTATGCTAGAAGCAACATGAATCTTCTATCAGCAAATTCAATGAGTATTGCCGCTTTAAAGAATATAGCCATGGGTGCTACACAACAAGTAACTATGGAAACTCAGGCTGTTATTTCTATGGATTCTCCGCTAGTTGCAACTAACAAAGGCCTGTCATTGCCAGTAGCAGCTTCTAATACAGTAATCGTTACTAAGAAGACTGGTTTAGGTTCAGCACCCACACGAGAAAATACTACTGCGCCATCAATAGTTGAAAGTATAATTCAGGGTGCTGACGATGATGGAGCATTAGCATCAAAAGCTATTGATGATGCTGTTAATGCAGGAAGAATCACTAAAGAAGAAGCTGATAAGCTTAAGACTGCTCCATCATCGTCAGGACCCAACGATACTACTAAAGCCGGTGCAATCAAACCCGGTGGTAATACTCAAGGTATAGAAAATTTACCAGAGACTGCTATATCTGGAACTCTTAAGCTTTCTGAACATTATACTCTAAGTCATCTTACAGCGCCAGGACCTGTATTTGATTATCAAATTAGATCACAGGGTGGAAGAAGCAAGCAGCGTATTGCAGCAAATCTTGCTCTCTTGGCACAAAATGTTCTAGAACCTATTAATAAAAAATGGGGACCAATTCAAATCAATTCAGCGTTTAGATATGGAGATGGTAAGAGCCAACATGATAGAGGTATGGCTGTAGACATCACTTATGGAGATCGTAGTTCAGATCCAGTAAAGATGATAGAGATTGCTAAATGGATTAGAGATAATGTAGCATTTGATCAGCTGATTCTAGAATATGGCAAGTCTCAGATATGGACTCACGTCTCTTTTGATGGAGAAGGCACTCAGCGTGGTGATATTAGAACATGTCCTAATCCTACAGCTGCTACATATCCACCAGGATTACAACCATTAGCTTGGTCTAAATAACTACTGCTTTACAACGGATGTGCTGATTTTACAAGAAGATATGTTCTTCAGTGTATTAAGAAATGATTGAATAGCACTAACAGCAGCATTAGCTCTATTTAGATTTGCAGTAGTTTCATTTAATGTAGTCAACAATGGTCCAACAACAGCAGCAATTGCACCTTCTTCAATTGCTAATGCATGATTTCTAAGAGCAGCAATCTTTGCATCAATAGCACTATTTAAAGCATTAACTGCAACGTCTACCAGACCAGTTGCGGTATTAACTAAAGCAGTTTCCAATTCTCCAACTAGAGCAGCAGAATCAATGTGTTGTAGTTTCTTAAATTCTTCATATCCAGGAAGTTGCTTAACTAATGCCTTAAATGCTGTTCTAGATGCAAACTGGGCAGTCATAATAGCACCCTGAGCAGCAGTCACTGGATTAGCTAAAAATTCGATGGCCTGAAGATACTGAGCAGCAAAGTGTGCAGTAAGATCATCATCAACTCTATCTAGCCTTGCATGAAGAGCTTTAATCTGGCTATTAAGTTCATTATCACAATTAGACATACAATATTC
>Ga0114966_10003199_pt1 | contig 14463 bp, 1 predicted proteins | sample M_130207_XF_Meta_FD_87029 | JGI IMG/M metagenome (GOLD analysis project Ga0114966, IMG submission 87029) | Freshwater microbial communities from Lake Montjoie, Canada to study carbon cycling - M_130207_XF_MetaG | ecosystem: Environmental > Aquatic > Freshwater > Lake | place: Lake Montjoie... | reverse complement strand
TCTTTCCTTCCTGCTCAGGGAGGACAACTTTCCGATAATGAACAGGTTGCAGACTCTATTCTTCCAGCCATAGCTGGATGCATCGACGGATTCTTACTAGACAGCCTGACATTCACTAGAATTAAATCTGCTTTCTCTACTGATTTATTTGAAAACTCCGTGAGTTATGCTCTTCAATTTAATAGCAGACGGATAATAAGATCAGACTTCTTCAACACTAGGTTGGGCGGATGGAGCGTTGCATGGACTGGAAGCGATTCCGTCGATGACAAGGATCAGATGCTGGAAATGGGTGATGATAATGCGCTCAGCATGATGATGTCATTCACGAACCCAATATATGATCGATGCTCATGCCCCAATGCAGGGGTTCCGTGGGAGAACGCAACTCCGTCTTCTTCGTCAAGTTCTTCATATGTATCTTCATCTTCATCTTCATCTTTAGGCACTAGCGCTCCCGTCGACTTCTTGTTTAGCGCAGCAACCACAAGACCTCAATTTGGAATAAGACAGCCTGATTGGTATCGCAAGTCTTCATTCTCACTAAGTGTGTTCTTGCCATATGAATGGTATAGAGCCATCGTTGCTGCAAACTTAGAAAATCCATCTGAAACAATAATAGAAAGTGCAATGCTTGATGGATTACCCAGCGGCGGAGCAGGATTTGGAACGGATGTAGTTAGTTCGATGAATTGGTCTGATCCGACTTATGCCAGTAATAATTGGCAATTCCAATCTGACCAAAGTTCATACCTAAGAAGGACAGGATCATATCCTTCCGAATCGGCTCGAATACAGGCCGCCTACGACCATTTCGTTAATCCAGAAGCACAGATGCTTAAATATAAGAGGTATTCTCCGGACATGATCACATTTGATGTCCAGAATGCATTCGGTAATCCTCTTATATGGAGATCCAATGTATCTCCAATAGGTAAGACTTCCGCCAGTTCGTACTCGCAAATTATTGCAAGATATCCCAACATAAACTGGATAAGCCCGCTGGTGAATGCTGCGCACAATAATGAAATGAAGTGCCTTGCATATCTGAAGCCCTTATTCAACTTCCTGAATTTGAGTGACTATCCAGCGGCATTGGGAATCAATGGCAAGACTCTTAAGTACGTAAGATACACAAACATTGCTCGTTCAATATTTAGTGATAATTACAAAAATTATGTAAAGCAAATAATGAGTGAAGTCGTATCTCCTCAAGCAAGTGGAGGGCTTGGATTTGACGGAATTTATTGGGATTACAGTTTCTGTAGCGACAGCCTTCTAGACTTCAGCAAGGACGCAATTGATGTATGGGCTCAGAGCCTGGGGTATGGAAGTGGACAGGATGACTCATATATCACATGGGCATTCACCAATCGCAACTTCCCATTCCCAAATCCAGCGCTGACCGCATCAGCATTGCAAGGACCTTGGAGGCTTTCATATGGAGATCAGCAGGGAACCGCTCTGCACGATCTCGTTCGCGCTCCAGACAGTGTCATAACTGCAACGCAAAAAGCTAATCTTAAGAAGTACACCAATGTGCTTATTGAGAAGTATAAACTAATATTAAACGAACTAGCGCTTGCCGTAGAATCCGCCAGTTCTGGCAATGCAGTTTTCTTGCCAATGACAGAATATCAGGATTGGATAGAGCGAGGCGAGATAGGCATCAACATGGATACCTCTCGATACGCTCAATCGGTTAAGACGGAATCATGCACAGAACCAAGAGGCTTCCATAGGCAGAGATCTCGAAGTTCGTTCTATAGTCAGAGTGACTATACTGCAGGAACGACAGGAGGATCCTGTAATGGTTCTGGAACTCCTGCCTTTAGCGTTTTAGCAGGTACTTCCAGCGCCGAGAAGGTCTATGCCGACATTAATAGACCTGATATGGCTAGCATAATCAATGTTAATCAAAAGATAGATTATTGCGGTGGGAATAAGACCACTTCTAGTTGGCATGAGAACTGTGTGCCCCCTGCTCCAACAGGCGGAGATGGATCTGCAAATACTGCAGCTACATTCAATACAAAACATTTTAGACCCATGCCTACTGAATATGTGTTCAGCTCTTCTGGAATAGGAGGAGAGGATGCAGTTGTTGGATATTTGAGGGGTAAGTATCAAATATGTCTTAAAAACTCAGCTATTTTTGATAGTACGGAATTCGGCAATGACGGATGGATTGGTGACCTTCCCAGGTCTGTAAATGAGTATGGTGAAGGGTATTACAATGAATATGGAGCCATGCTTAAGCCGTCTCACTCATTCTGGAGAATGATGGCTTATCATCAGAAGAAGATAAAAGACACTATTGCAGATGCTGGCGTGATCTTTACTAAGAAGGATCTTTACGCATGGGCTGCCATACATATATCTAATAAGGGCAGACAGGGTATTCAGAGCGAAGAAAAATACATGGGAGACTTTGCAGGAGGTCTTAGATATATCAAGCAATGTAAGCAGACTGACTTATTTGGCAATACATTGTGGGCTAATAGTAACATAAGCACTGGAGTAAATGATAAGAACCAAAACTGGGGAGAGTTCTATTGGCCGATATTCGGTTCTTCAGAAGCGCTCGAATCTCGCTTTATCCCATACTCATTCGTTACCGACACGCATCTAAGTAGTATCGATGATCTTAGAGGTCTGAAATTAGTGATAATTCCTCATAGGGAATGGCTAGACGATAGTCAGAGGTCTGTTCTAAATTCGTTTGCAAACATGGGTGGGAGTATCGTCTATCTAGAGGATGTTTTCCGCAATACGGCATATAGTACTGGCGATCCAAGACTCAAAGGAAGGTTCTACGACCTTGAAAGTAAGCCTGTAGAAATACAGAAGTTGCTGAATTATATAACTGCTCATGTTGGAGAGCCAGATTTTAGTGGATCCGTAACTTCCAGCGAATACGATAATTCATATAAGAATAAACAGGCATCTTGGTATAAGATTTCTGATTACGATTATAATAATGAATTTAACATAGCGGTGCACTTGTTAAATGACATGTCGTGGATGGACTTGCGTAAGCATAGCTCTCCCTATGAAATAAGATTTAATGAGCTAGATCCACTCACGGTTCCGTTCAACCTTTCAACTAATCCAGCCCTTAGTGGAGTGATGGACTATGACCTATTCGGATGGGGTCCTGATTGGAGGACGCAGTGGTACAATACACTAACTGAAGATCCTCTTCTTACAGACAATGTGGAATGGCCTCTTCCAGATCCAGACGGAATAACAAAGTTTTCATTCTATGAGCCTCATCCCAAAACCATGTGGGGTCGACCTCTTGTTGGAGGATACAACGGAAAGTATTGGGATGCCGAGCTTAGCCTTAGACTGCCTGCAGGCATGTCCATTTCTTCCGTTGCGAAGATATTCGTCGATCAGGAAAACGAACCTAACGATCTAGGCAAATATGAACTTGGTATATCCCCGAGCGCCCCTGGACCTGAGGCAATGTCCTTTATTTACGATTCGACATCTGAGTCGTGGAAGATATCGGTAAAGGGCATAGGGATGCATGCCATGGTTGCTATCAAAGTCAAGTCTAGTGGCGTCCTTAGATCTTTCCGCGATGCTTTCTACTCTTCAAAAATGATGCGTACTGTCCAGAACGACCCTATGCTTATTCCTTGGAACGATAGCCCTTTAGTTACTCTTTTCGTAGGTAAACCAGATTTCACAAGTCAGCCAGATCCCAGTGTGGGTGAAAGAGCTTTTGCATGGGAATGTGATCCTGCAGATCCTTCAATATCCAGTCCTTGGCATAATTTGATATACGAATTGATTGCGGAAGATTATAAATGGGGAGCAAGATCATTCCAATTTTTCCAACCATATGGCAACTATGATACAACTCCCACGCATTCATCGGTGAACCGGTCGAACAGTATACCCATTGACTACTTGATGGGTGGATTCTTTCTTTCTCCCAAAGTCTGGGAAAAGACATGGACAGGGATTCCTAGTGGATTGGCTTCTCCAAATGAGGTAATCATACCTACGTATGACCATACCATGGGGGCGGTTAATACTGAAACGAAAGAAAGGCTTGAAGCGCTGTCTAAATGCCCATGTAGATGGAAGGGATTTAAGCAGGCAATAAATGCTCTTATAGAAGGCAGGCTGGTGCCATCTGTAGCTACTGGCAGGACTGCGATATCTGAACCATGCAAGGTTTCTTTATATCTGCCAGTCATGCGAGGATGGGTAGGATATAGATATAGATCTAACTTGTGGTGGGATAAGTATTTTAATGAAAGCGAGTCTAGCAATCCCGCTGCACCATTCGCAATTCATGCGGCATATGCTGATGGAAAATTCTATCAAGATATCGATAGTATGATTGAAGACCTGGTGTCGATGAACGGAACTATTCCTGGAACGGAGAATAGTCTAACTGTAGATATGGATACTGCGGTCGGGGCTGCCACTCCAAGCATACTACATCTTTTTAGACCAGATTGGATGACAGAAGGATCAATAGAAACATACACGAAGAATCCTTCAGTATCAGGAACAGAAAATGGACAGAAAGATTACCGTACAGATGCTCTCGAACTTGCAGACTGGTATGTATACAACAGGCTGACTGAACTTGGAATAAGCGTTGCGATTGAAACTCGACCTGAAAAATATCGCAAGGCTTCACGGATACCTACCACAACGGATGGAGGGCTACTTTTTCCTGATTTAATAAATCCTAGAACTGCTCAATCTGTACCCAGCGCCTCAACAGGATCGGAAAGACTTGGACATACCGATCCATTTGGATGGATCGATGACTGGATTGACAAGCCAGTGTCTGCCGAGGATCGGGTATTCTGCAAATATGAAACCGCCCATAGGTTGACTGGATTTTTTGCCTCTATTGATGAGATTCCCAGATATCATAGAATAACATTTATGGCATCATTTCCTCCAATTGTGGATACACCCAATGGACAAATTTCTTCATCAGATTTATATGGATTCAAATATGACATAACGAATGCTGGACTTACCGCCAATGTTATCGACTTGAGACCATCAACAGGGTACGGTCCATATTATTTCTTGGGCGCTTTGTATCCGCTGGTCGACTGCTATAAGCATAGTCATAATGTAATAAACGGTGCAGAAGGAAAACTTACTGGAATACTATTTGACATACCACAGATCGCATACTTTGATACATTGTTCTTCAAGTACGGGAAAACGACATTGGCAAATTATAACGGAGTTGCTAATGCATACTTCAAATACTGGTCTCTTAATCAGGAATTTTTCGAGCCAAACGAGAACGAGTCTCGAATATTTGATGCAAATGCCTTTAATGCGGCGATATCATCTGGTAATCCCGATTCCTATACCGGCGGATTGTGGACAGTTGAAGGAAGAGCATTCTGGAATAGCGAGATTAGAAAACATTCTTTTGACGACTTCATTGGCATGCTCCATAGCGTCGCTTCCAATGGCGCTCCGAAGGGGTCCGAGGATCAAGGATGGAATGGAGATATATATCCAAATGACTTCTATAGCAAGAATGTAATATCGGATGCCATTTTTGGAACACAGGCACCCCTTGCGCTTGATGGCGTCAGACCATTTGGGCGCAGCGTTCTTCCCGAATTCCAAGACTCCAATTTTACGCTTCAGTATCAATTCAGTGTATTTGATGTTGTGCTGTGGTATGAACGCTATATATGGGGAATTCCAGGACACAAGAGCGGAGGAAATCAATCAGCTCCATATTTAAATTTTTCAGTATGCACGCTAAAAGATCTATCTCCAGGATGTGAATCTTCCGTTCAAGATGGAGTATTCTATAAAAGATATCAGATTAATGGCTATCAGCCAGAAGGTTGGGTGTTTAACGATGCAAATGGAAATAGAGGAAGCGCCAATGCTTCTACTCTGGCAGCCATACGTGCTGATTTTAGGGCATATATTGACATAGATGCAATCGTAAGGGGCATGGCTAAACATAATCCAGACTTTGCAACGGTATTTATGCATTCTGGACCTGAGCCATTATGGTGGCCTACATCTATACCTGGACTAGTTCAATTCCCGCTGTTTGCTGACGATGGAACTGGGCCAGATGCAATAGGACTGGCATTCAATGCATTGGCGGAATATAAGGCGGCATCTAATAAATATAAGCAGAAATTGCTCGCGTATTTCTTCCCGCTATCATGGATCGAGCTCAATACCACAGACTATCCGCTGGCTATGGACATTGTAGGAAGATTAGTTAAAGAGGGAAGATTCGGACCTTATATAAGCTACACCAGCATATTCAAGGGTTCTGGTATAAATATGGATTTTGTAAACCATCTTGTTAATGTATTCTCTGAATTCACAGAACTTGGGATGGACAATGATACGGGATACGGGTTCCGAGGAGCACATTGGGATACAATACCAATGTTCTATGCTTTGGATTTTAGCCCAGCCGCAAAAGCTGCTTCTGGAATAGACGTCAGTTCTGATTTTCCATGGCCAATTTCCGAAACAAGTCATCTTTATGAGTTCTTTCAGATTCAAGAAACTTATAACGGCAATGTCGCATCTTTGATACTGCGAGACTTGAATCCTGCTGTAGGATGGACTGCGGCAGTCCGAGACAAGTTGGAACAGTATGTTTATGCCATGCGAGAGAAGGAAGGGAAATTCTTCAGGCTCGTAAGACAGGGCTTGGATGCAAGAGGACATGAGGATTTTCTGCTTCTTCCTGCAGTTGTAAATTCCTATGGATCGTTTGAGTTACCCATGAACTCCGAATACTTAATGCCATGGACGCAGGGACATAAAACTGAAATAGGCGTAGAGCAATATTTGAATAGAATACAGCCAACTGGAATTTCTACGGCTAGCGGGCCTGGTTCATTGCCAGACTTCTGGCTAGCGCTCTACTACGATCTTCTTTCTACTGGAGGAATAAACGGCAAGAGGCAACTTGGATGGCAAGCTCCAAAATGGTTGCAACTAACCATCGAAGGATCTGATTGCGCTACAGAATACCGCACGTGCGCTTCTGCATATGGACCCGTCGTGAACTTCGTCGCCAATGCAGAATCGCTCGGAGTTATACCACGAGACATAGCCGTTCGAGGATGGTATGAGAATCAGTCACTCCTAGCGCTTGCAGCGCACACGTCGATAGAACATCACTATGGATTCTATGACTGGCATCGCTGGGACAATCCAGACGACCTAGAAGGATTCGAGAACATAGGAGCTGGGTTCGCCATTCAGCATTTACCTTATGTAAGAAAGATTGCGTCTGTGCTTTCTTCCATAAAGTCTTGCAAGATGCAACTCAGTGGCAGGTCGACTGCAACATGGTGCGTGATTCTTACCAAACCAGAATATTTATGGAAGGGTGGAAACTATCCAGCAGGTAATGCTGGAACTCATTTCGCCAGACACTGGCCGATTATTGGAGCCTTGCATACATGCGTAGAACATGGAATACCTCATACGATAGCGCACGATAGGAATTTCCGCGCCGCAGACTATGCCAATGCGGCGGTGATCTTGGTTCCTTTTCCCGCTTCCATATTGCCATCTAGCATCCAACATGAGCTCGACATCTTTGATGGCTTGGTTATATTCATGGATGCAGAATACCTTGGTACGGTTCCGACTCTCGAGAATAACTTCCACAATACAACTATAGATGCAAGCACTGGCAAGACTCGTGCTCAAATATCTAGAGATAAATTATGGGCAAGGATAATATCCAGCGGAGCAAATGTAGTTGTTAGCACGGCTATTGAAAAGCCAAGTTATCTTCCTGAATCTCCAGCTCCTGTTACTAGTTATGAAATAGGAGACGATGTGTTCGGCAATCAGGCTATTAATGCCATTATGCTGGCAGATGCGGCATGGCACGATCCAAGAAAGAACTACTTCTTTAGTCTTGGTTCTGTTCAAATCCCCAGCGGCGGATCATCTGCGGTTCAGAATCTTCTGTACTCCAATCCAATAGATGTAACTGGAGTAGTGCCTCCTGAAAAAGTAGAATCTGTCGGCTATAGGAGGATATTTGATGAGTGCCCATGTCCAGACGGGATCAACAGGGAAGGCTATTATCTAGATTATACCGCATCGGGAGACATACCGATAGAGGTACTTCCAGCTAGAGGCAAGCTGATTTATTACGCTGGATATCCTCCGACATGGGGCAACACTCGCTCTGCCATCATGAACTTCGATGCTCGGCAGAAGCCTCATCGTTTCAGACAATTGCTGCTTAATCACGATTCTGGTCGTATGGATCCGATAGACATCATGGTTGACGCTCCAGTTTTCAGCGTTGTTCCCTTCGAGCAAGGTACAATCGTGCAGGTTCAGTTGAAGGAGGACAGCGATCAACTCCCTAATCCTGGCATATGCATAGTCGACGATGCTTTTGGTCATTATGATTCCTCTAGATTCATGGAATTTATTGGCTCGCTCGTGGACTCTATTGCCGTAGACAAGGTGATTGTTGTTCGTCTTAAGTGTGCATTGATTACAACTGAGTTATATATCAATGCCTTAATCCTATTTACAGAACTGCAGACAGACATCTCTGCGCATCCAGAATCTTATTCATGGATAGACGCGTGTGGAAATCTTCTGATGCAAGGTTCTGACGATATCCCAATTTCCATGATAGTCAAGTACGCATCTGGCGCATGTCCAGGCGTAGGCATACTTGCCATCCAATTCCAGAATGATGGCATTGAGATAGCCAAGCGCATTACTTCTCTTGCTGTGCATGCTTCGTCTCTAAGCAGTACCTCAGTCCATTGCTCCAACTTCACCATAGGAACATCGGAGGTGACGGTAGGTCCTATTGACATGAACTTCGGTTCTTCAACATGGGAACCGCTTATAGAATCTTCTCTGTTTGAGAATAGTCCAGATGGTAGGAAAATGGTTCTTTCCATCAAACCAGTTATTGATGTTAACAACAATTACTTCAACATTGATGCAGACGGAATGCCAATAGCCAAGGGAATGATAAAGTATATTTCTGACATAGATACTGCCATAGGAATTCACACTCAGGGAGCAAAAGGCATAGAAGACTATTACGCAGGAATAGTGATAGATTTCCCAGATACATTCAGCGTAGATGCTCCGCATCCGTCTTATTGCGATCATCCGAACACGATTGAAGCATCTGGAAGCAATGCATATAACGATGCGAGAAGGTCTATTGCTAATGTAAACGGGGCATTTATATATGCCATCAATCAGATAAGAGTATACTTTGACATAGATATATCCGTTAAGGGAGTAGGAGATTTCGGAAACGGATTATCGTTCCAAGCTGGTAGACGCGATTCTACCGAATTCAACATGTCCAACGCCACCAGCTTGGTCATAGACGGTCTACATGACAGGATCTCCGAATCATATGGCTCTATTCTGGAAAACTGCGACTTTGTTCAATTGAAAGACGGATATTTGGAATCAGCAGCCATAGAGGAATGGGCAACGGGAGTTTCTGGATGTACCAAGATCTCAGATTGGATACATGACGCAGCAAATGGAATCGCTGGTCTTGACATAGTCACCATTGGTGATTCAAACCAGAATTTCAATGGAACTGGATGGACGGATGGTCTCATGCACGCATTGCTGCAGGCTGGAGCTGTCATGTATGCAACTCCTCTTGCTCCTTCTGCTCTTGTCAATGGAGTCGAGATAGGATACAAATGCCGATATGTCGCCACTGGTATAACTGGATCCCTTGGATCCTTTGCCTCTGGAAGAGCAGTTGGACCATCTACCTTGACGACATCCTACACTAGTGGAACTGGCTCCTTGCAGCCATGGGGACCAAATGCTAGCAATCCAGTTACGCTTGATTATCCATGGTTGCGATTAGGAACCACAGTATTGGGCAGTAATGGATGGGTGCTGGATTCGGACAATCCTCTTACCGTCGCAAGCGCCAGCGAACAGCTTATATTCAGGCTTGGCCACGGAAAGCAGATCTCTGGAGGCAGCTTCTCCATGCGATGGGCCAATCAGAGCGCTCCGACAACAGCAATAGTATCTACATCAGTCAATACAAGAACAGGATCTGCTACTCAGTGGGCTTGGGGAAGAACTTCCCTATCATTGCCACCTGCTTCTAGGACAGGCGCTATAGGTGCATATTTTAGCGGTGCTAACGGACCAGTTGGATTTGGATGGTCTAGTGTATATAGACTTAAGAAGGGAGTTGCAATAAACTGCTTGAATTGGCACAGCGGAGCAAGCATATCTGCACTCGCAGCAGACATAACGGGAGCTGGATCCACTGTCATTGCTGCATATCTTAGGGAAATTTCTCTAAGGCAGACACAGGCTGCAGCTACCCAAAGAATATGCATTCTTGTCAATGCTGGTTTCTGTGTAAATTGCAGCCAAAATGATTATAACCTATGGATGACTAATTTTGCAGATATAAGGACTACGATAACCGATGCGTGGATTTCCTTAGGAAATTTGGAAAGAGATATAACTTTCATATCAATGGTCTCACACCAGAACGTTAATCCAGATGCCAGTAAGATACTGAGAGAAGCATCGGAAAATTTCTCTGCCACCAACCTCAACACCACTCACATAGACTTGAGCAGGATAATAAAATGGCAAGATATCGTGGGATATCATGCTGCTAGTGATCCTACTAATCTAACCACCGCTGGCTACAACGCAGTATCTGTTGAAATAGTGAATTCTATACTTGCCGCTAGGAATTCTAGGATGGAACGCTCCAAGGATCTGATTTTAGTGGGCGGAATTCGTAATCACTTTATAGACAGAAACGGGTCATGTCCTCAGCTGTATAAAGAGGTTAAGAGAACTCCGCTATGGACAGCTACTTGGAGAAAGACGGATCATACAGTGAATGTAGATCCTGTAGCGTCAGACGCCAACGGAGGATTCATCTACGGAGATGTTAACTTATACGATTATGTCAAGCCGATGAGTTCGTTGCAAGATTGCGTAGGAGCTGGAGGGTTCCATGATTCACCTCCAGAAACTTTTATCGCTGGAGGGTCACAGGGATGCGCGGGTAGGTTTGCATCCCTAGTGACTATAATTAAGAATTTGCCTAAGGGTATGCGTTGCCTAAATATGTCTAGATACAATCAGGGACATATGTACGAAAATCCAATTGATAGGTTTGAAACTGGAGAGCAGTCTCCATATGCTATCGGAGATATTGCGACGCTATATAACGACTGGTCCATAGTTGGACAAGCCTTTAAAGATGCAGGAGGCATACCAGATTATTTTGCACTTGATTGCGAGCAATCGAGTCACTGGAGTTACTGGCATTTGGGCGGCACTCTGTCGACTACGCAGGTAGATAGCATATCCTCATCGGTATATTTCTCGGCAGAATGGTTTGACAGTCCAAGTACTCAATACATGTTCAACTATGATGATAAGTACACCAATAGCATAGCGGACATCAAAACTGCAAATATCCAGCATCCACAGACCAATAGAGATTATCTGTATTGGAATCAGGCAATGGGTTCAATACATGCGGAGATCATAAAACAATCTATCGTAAGGGCGACACATGAGATATTCGAAAACTACAATATCTCAAACTACGACGGATGCGCAATAAGGGACTGGGATGAAATATATGACTATCAGGGTCATCCACAGCCGTACCGAAACATTGTTGGCAATGCTTCATCTCCCGTACTCTATGCGGGATTCAGTGGACCATGTGGAATAAAATCATCAGATCATACCAGGATAATCAGAACTGATGCTGGCAGCACGGTTGTAATAGTTAGTAATTCATGGTTCCAGACCTTGAATCTGATACAAACAATAAGAGCCGCAAAGAGGGCAGCTCCAAGACTACCAATGAGACCATGGATTGCCAGTGTAAATTGGGCTGACATTGGGATAGGATACAACGCACAGTGGCTAATCGATGCTTATGGACCAGGAATGTACAATGAATCCATTAGGCATTTTGCTTTGACTGGAGTGGAGATGTTCCTGCTATGGAATGGTGGTGGGGACGATACTGCATTGAAAGTGCAACAGAGCATGGAACGTCTTGAAGGGATAATGATCGATTTAAATTCAAGGCTAGGAGGATGGACCATAGACACCCTCACTCCTGAAAGAATAGACTACACTGCTAGTTACATTATAAGCGGAGCACCTGCTGCGGATAATACCTTCCTATGGAGGGTGACCAAGAATCCCACCCTTGCTGGATCCCCTAGTCTTAGGGATAACAATGGAAGCGTGGTCACATTGGATTCAGACGGTGGGGCATGGATAGTAACTGCAACCCATGAAAAGCCTATTTTCACAGTATCTTAAAGGATGACGGGTTAGAATTACGAAAAAATCACTATGAACAAACTACCTAAACTACTAGATTGGACAAAGTTGTCATCCCTAAGCCTTGGAATGACCAAGCAGGCAAGTACGGAGAATCCCGTCATTCAGACAAAAGAACATAAGGTCACCGATGCTTTTGGCAAAGAGCACAGCCCTAAGGACGGTTTCTCTGGACCACATCTGGATGCCAAGGGTATGGCTTCATACACAAAGGATGGTCGCACATGGTGTCCATATCATAATGCATTCCTTGATGAGGTGAATAATGATGAGCCCATGGCTGATAAAATTGCCAAGATAGCCAAAAGTAGTCTTGGCTACATAAGGAAAATGCAATCCAATCCTGATATGCTTCGTAATTTCTGCGAGCACTACGGCTACGATGGAGAGCCACTGGGATGCCTCAGGGCTGCGTTTAGTTCTAGCGATGCCTTGCTGCGTAAGTTTGCCATGCTCGCTGCGTTTGAGGCTGAGGAGCGGATAATTATCAAGAAGGCTCAGTTCGACGGTAAGATGCCTAGCATCATATCCGATGACGATAAAATACCGCAGATACAGTCAAAGATGCAGAACTTTATAATGATGTCTGCTGGAAAAGTGGAAGAAAAGACCCCTTTGTCCATAATGGATCAAATGATACTTGATGCAGAAAAATCATCTGACAAGATGCTACAGCAGGTGTTAACTGACTATACATACGGAAGCGATGAAGGAGGCGGAGAAAAATCCAGGGCCTTGGTCGATGCAGAGTATGCAACAGAGGCAATGAGTGAAGATCAGGTATCACAACTAGCCTCTTCATTGGCAACCGTGCTTGCAGAAGAGTTTGGAAGACTGAGATCTGTATTGAAGACATTGAAGACCAATCCAAAGCGCGAGGAAGCGCAATTCCCTGGAGAATTCGCAACTCCCAGTTTTGGCAAAGAAGGAATTCTGCCAAAAAATCACGGATTCAGTCCTAAGGTAGTGGCAACTTCATCTTCAAATGATGCAGTAAAGCATGCATCAAAAAATATAGCTACTGCTCCTGTAGACATTGCTATGTGGAAAAAGTGCGTATCGTGGTCTGCTAGACATGGCGAGACCTGTCCAAGTGCGCATGTAAAAAGCGCAGCCGCCAAGAGGTACATCAAACTTGGTGGCAAGTATCGCAAGTTAGATAGTTCAGAAAAATAGTTGAACACACTTGACAATCCGTCAAGTAGGTACTAAGATGTCTAGCGTGGCAACACCTAGGCATCTTTTCTTATCTGAACTTACTGATAGTTTCGTAAAATTGCACGAGCATTATGCATACAATGACTTATGGCAAAGCTGCTACTATAGAGATCCCTTATATCCAGTGTATGGAGATAAGTCTAGCGATGGATACTTAGGAATTGATGGGATAGTACGTGGGCTCTTGCTCCCCATGACTAGAGGTATGAGTGACGAGAACTTTGACGCTAACTCCATGAAGGCAAAATGCATTTTTGGCTCTTTGGCATTGCATGGCGTTCTTAGGGAAGATGGAGTATTGTTTCATAGCAAGGCACCATCTGCATTTGACAGCAGTTTTAATCGTTGCCTAGATATCCATGGATCTAGATGGTGCTTATGTTCTATAGATGCCGTTTCTGGGGAATTAATTTACTTTGACTGTTCCAGTGGCTGTTTGAGCAGATACGCGGTTCCAGATAATCTGCGCTACTGTTATTCTGCATACGATGGACCGCTATTGGCTTTTGGAGATTCAGGAGTATGGTCCATCCCCGTTAGTTCAAATTCTATCATGGAGCCAGTCCGCGTAATAGATATGCGCAGCAATAATTGCGATATTAGAATGCTAGGAAGGTCCAATAACTTCTCCGTTTTCAAATATGGAGCAAAAACTGTCGTTTGTTGCTCATGTGATGTCTTCGAACTTGACATCGAGATCAATGCGTGTTACACTTTTCCTACATGCATGGTATTGGAGACTCCAGAAGGAATATTGCTTGCTTCTGATCGCAGACATGCTTCAAAAATAATGGAGTTACTGAGGTCCTTTTCCATCAGGAATCATGCATCCACGGTGAGTGACAGTGGCTCAGAAATTCAGGCCATGCTGGATCC
>Ga0114966_10003197_pt1 | contig 14472 bp, 15 predicted proteins | sample M_130207_XF_Meta_FD_87029 | JGI IMG/M metagenome (GOLD analysis project Ga0114966, IMG submission 87029) | Freshwater microbial communities from Lake Montjoie, Canada to study carbon cycling - M_130207_XF_MetaG | ecosystem: Environmental > Aquatic > Freshwater > Lake | place: Lake Montjoie... | reverse complement strand
GGTTGCTGTGCCCGATCGAGTACCAATGGGTACCCACGGTACTGATAGAGATCCGGTGTCTGGATTGCCCAATTGGAAAGATTCAAATCCTATTGCAAACCCCAAAGTACAAGTTTGGCCAAATGCTGGAAATCTACCGCCAGCTGTTGCTCCAGTTGCTGCACCATCTTTTGCAGATAGACTAAAACGAGTTGCATCGGGAGAATTTGTTTCTAATGTATTTCCTGAACTAACTCCCAAAGGTAGTCAGGCTGTGCCTCCATCTGTCAAACCCAGCAGCCCAGCGGCACGATCAGCGGCAGCGGCGCCGGAAATGGTGCCTGCTGCGGATTCCATGGCACCCGGCGAAGAGATTGTCACTGCTAAAAAACCAAAACTCCCGGTGGCACAACCCAAGCATGTGGTCACCCCCACACCATCGCAGCCTAACGTTATACAACGTATAGAAAAAGGTGCTGTGGACAAAGCTGGTAAGGTAGGTAATTGGCTGTCAGGTTTAGTAAAAAAACGTGAATCGGGCGATGATTATGATATAGGGCATCATTATGCTCCCGGTACTGGATCAGCAGGGCCTGACAACAGAAAAACCACAGCATGGGGAGCATATGGGCTGACCAATGCTGCAATCTTAGATGCACGTAGAGAAGATGCCACCTTGCAAAAGCCACTGAAACAATGGACACCTCAAGACCAGGACCGTGCATTCAACATTGTGAATGGTAAAAATCTAAAACGCCTGGATCAGTTGGGCGTGGACCTCAACAAACATCCCGAAGCACCAAGTATTGCTATATTTCTAGGAGCTGACGGAGCAGCAAAATACTACAGCACTGGCAAGTTCAATAAAGACACACTGAACGCCAATGGTGGCGAAGACGGTGTAAAAGAAATTATTGCACAACGTACCAAAGATGCTCTTGCTGCAATAGAAAAACAAAAGAAACAACGAGTCAAAGAAACTGTGAATACTGTCAACACCATGCTGGAAACTGCCAGCACAGCAGACGATGTACGACACATCCGGAACTACATTGACCGACAATACATTAGCCATGGCATGCTGGATCAAGTGGCATTTGCACAACGCAGTCACTTGGTAGAACGAGTGATTGAGATTACCAACCAACGCTGGTTACTGGCTAGATGAACACTCCTTAGGACCGCAATTCGTTGCGAGGTGTGGGGCGGCTGCTGCCCGGAGAAGAGCCATTCGCTACGGTGACTCTCTAAAGTGAGCAATTACTAATAATCCACTCAATTTTGAGATTTATAAGTATTGTATGTTTAATTTTCCGGAGCGAGCGTAATGATCAATATCAGTTATCCTGGTGGGGCCGGCGGAAATTGGTTATTAAATTTACTCTGTAGTGAATTATTGCCAGACAATCCTGTAAATTTTCATAAACATAATCGTACTCAAATAGAAAAATATTCTATCAAACTAGCCCACGAACTTGACCCAACAAAATTTGATTATTTGTACAGTGGCAAATTTTATTTTAATTTTTATCTTAATGTTATATATAAATGTTTTCATAATGATTTAGATATTTTTAATCAAACTGATTATAAAACTTATTTTTTAGAATGCGTAAACACTGCAAAATTTGTATGCAGATTTGATCAAATCAATGATCATGTGTTTTTTAATTACGACGATTTGATTAACGTCCCAAAAAATTTCTATACACAACTTTATAAATTTCAAAGTGAAAACTCTTGCGACATTATTAGCGAAGAAGATTTTTTACTGCGACGAGATCAATACATTAATACCTGTGTGAATCCTGTTACAATTAAACATAATTTTAACAATATGTTTTGGGTTGGTTTTGTCATAGGACAACTAATGAATTTAGATCTGGTGCCTCAAGATTTTTTAATACACGAATACCAAAATCAAGATAGATGTAAACAATTTGCATTAGATAACTATCAACAATGCACACTAACCAAAATTCATGACATTGATACCAATGTTTTTATGCCCAATTTACTCTAATGAGATTGCATTGTTAAATTATCTCTGTATAATAACATTTTAACTGGAGATTCACATGAGCGAAAAAACATTCAACGGCGATCAAAAGATCAAACTCACCCAGATCATCAACGAAGGCATGCAGGTCATGCACGAGATTGATACCCTGCAGGGCGGACTCAACGATACCATCAAGGCCATTGCTGAAGAATTAGAAATCAAACCAGCGGTGTTGAAGAAAGCCATCAAACTGGCACACAAAGCTGAATTTGGCAAAGCCAAACAGGATCACGAACTGTTAGAAACAATTCTTGAAACTGTGGGCAAGACGCTATAAATATTGCTTTGCAACGAATCGCTCACGTCACGAGCATGAATCACAGCCCACCGGCCACAAACGGAGAACAATGAGTTATATTGATGCGCTATTTGATCGTGAGCACGATCGCATACATGTGGTTGAACGCCGCAACGGTCAGAGACAATACCGAGAGTATCCGGCCAATTACATATTCTACTACGACGATCCTCGCGGCAAGTTCCGCAGCATACACGGAACACCTGTAAGTAGATTCAGCACAAGAAACAACAAAGAATTCCGCAAGGAAGTGCGTGTGCAGTCAGGCAAGCATCTTTACGAAAGTGATATCAATCCAATCTTTAGATGCCTCGAAGAAAACTACAAAGACCAAGACGCCCCCGAACTGCACACAGCATTTTTTGACATTGAAGTGGCATTTGACAAAGATCGCGGATTCTCCCCAGTGGAAGATCCGTTCAATCCCATCACAGCCATATCTGTATACCTGGACTGGATGGATCAGTTGATCACCTTGGCAGTGCCGCCACTGGGATTGAGTTGGGCTACTGCACAAGAACTTGTGGCTGATTTTGAAAACACCATGTTGTTTGACAACGAAGCTGACATGATCAAAGCATTCTTGGATGTGATTGACGATGCAGACGTGCTCACAGGATGGAATTCGGAAGGCTATGACATACCATACACTGTTAATCGTTGTACTCGTGTGCTCAGCAAAGATGACACACGCAAGTTTTGTTTATGGGGACAGTTTCCCAAGCCTAGAATGTTTGAACGATACGGCGCAGAGAATCAAACTTATGATTTGATTGGCCGGGTGCATATGGACTATATGCAACTGTATCGCAAGTACACCTATGAAGAACGACACAGCTACAGCTTGGATGCCATTGGTGAGCATGAACTGGGTGAACGCAAAACACAGTTTGAAGGCACCTTGGATCAGTTGTACAATCAACATTTTAAAAAGTTCATTGAATACAATCGTCAAGATACCATGCTGGTCAACAAACTAGACAAGAAGTTGCGATTCTTAGAACTGGCCAGCGAACTGGCACATGCCAATACTGTGTTGTTACAGACCACAATGGGTGCTGTGGCAGTGACCGAACAGGCCATCATCAACGAAGCACACGAACGCGGTATGGTTGTGCCCAACCGTAAGCAACGCCTGGTAGACGAAGACACTCAAGCAGCAGGTGCGTATGTTGCATATCCCAAAAAAGGCATACACAAATGGGTGGCGTCAGTGGACATCAACAGTTTGTATCCCACTGCTATTCGTGCCATGAACATGGGCCCAGAAACTGTGGTGGGCCAGCTGAAACAACACATGACTGATAGGATTATCAAAGAGCGCATGGCCAAGGGCGACAGTTTTGCAGCGGCATGGGAAGGTTTGTTTGCCAGCTTGGAATACACAGCAGTGATGGAACAACAGCCTGGAACTGAGATTACCATTGAATGGGAAACTGGTGAAGAAACTGTGCATGGTGCTGCAGAAGTTTGGCACATGATTTTCAACAGCAATCGCCCGTGGATACTTACTGCCAATGGTACCATTCTCACATATGAAAAGAAAGGTATCATTCCAGGCCTGCTGGAACGTTGGTACAGTGAACGTCAAGAAATGCAGGCCAAGAAGAAACAAGCAAAAGATGCCAAAGAAATTGCATTCTGGGACAAGCGACAGTTGGTCAAGAAGATCAACTTGAACAGTTTGTACGGCGCTATTCTGAATCCGCATTGCAGATTCTTTGACAAACGCATTGGACAAAGTACCACGCTCACAGGCAGAAGCATTGCCAAGCACATGGATGCACATATCAATGAATGTATCACCGGTGAGTATGATCATGTGGGCAAAGCCATCATATACGGCGACACTGACAGTTGTTATTTCAGTGCCTGGCCTGTGTTGGAAAAAGAAGTTGCAGAAGGTCGCCTGGAATGGAGCAAAGAAACTGCTATTGCATTGTATGACAGTGTGGCTGAACAAGTGAATGAGAGTTTTCCTGGGTTTATGGAACAGGCATTCCATTGTCCAAGAGACATGGGCGGCCTGATCAAAGCTGGTAGAGAGATGGTGGCAGACCGCACGTTGTTTATTACAAAAAAACGCTATGCGGTGAACATCATAGACCTGGAAGGCAAACGGCTGGATGTGAATGGCAAAACTGGCAAGATCAAAGCCACTGGCCTGGACCTCAAACGTTCAGACACTCCCAAGGTTATTCAGGACTTTCTCAGCACCATCTTGACTGAAGTGCTGGCCGGAGCAGATCGTGACGCAATCATTGAACGTGTACGCAAATTCAAATATGAATTTATGGAGCGGCCAGGTTGGGAAAAAGGATCGCCCAAGCGTGTGAACAACTTGACCAAGTACGGCAAAGAAGAAGAACGACAGGGCAAAGCCAACATGCCTGGGCATGTGCGAGCAGCCATGAACTGGAACAATCTGCGCAGAATGAACAGCGACAACTACAGCATGCAGATTGTGGATGGCATGAAGACCATTGTGTGCAAGCTCAAGCCAAATGCACTGGGCTGGACATCAATTGGATATCCCACAGATGAAATGCACTTGCCGCAATGGTTCAAAGACTTGCCATTTGACAACGATGCCATGGAGGCCACAGTGGTGGATCAAAAAATTGACAACTTGTTGGGTGTGCTGAATTGGAATCTTGCCAGTGCTACCAACACAGAAAACACATTTACTAGTTTATTTTCGTTCGAATGAATCTCAGCCAGGTAGTACAATTTAAAAATTTGATAGACAGTCTTGAACCTGATCCTACAGGCACCGACGCTGTGCGGTATTTTGAAAATCTGTTGTATCATGCCAGCAGTAATATCGAACTTAGAATGGAATCTGACATCAAGAATCTCGAGAACGATTTTGGATCAATACAGCAATCTGTTGAATCTTTTAGACAATCCTTTGCCAACCTATCCAAGTCGCTTCAGCAACTGATTGAATCTCAAGATCAAAGCATGTACAATCACAGCATGCGAGTATACCAGGAAGAATTTTCACAAGATACAGTGGCTGGTATACTGGATCGCAAGTTGTTGATTGATACCGAGAGCGAGACCATAATGCGAGCCAGATTAAAAAATTGCGGAGATTGGCGACTGCCTGGCATGATCATCAGGCCCAGCACAGAAGATTATATCAATGATATGGTAGCATTGGATCCGTTGTATCTGGTGGATCATGACATGGAACTGCTTAGACCATCAATGGAACAGTATCTTCCTGAGTACCAGCGACGATTACGTACATATACCATAAACGATTATGCCCAGCGCCCTATATTTAAAAATTTCCCCAAAGGCCAATTTGGTGTGATTTTTGCTTACAATTACTTTAACTTCAAACCATTATCAATTATCAATGACTACTTGGCCGAGCTGTTTCAATTGTTGCGACCCGGTGGCATATTGATTTTTACTTACAACAACTGTGACCGATGGCACGGTGTATCATTTGCTGAAAAGAACTACATGTGTTACACACCCGGAACACAAGTATGCAGTCTGGCACGTGAGCAAGGATACGTAGTGAACTTTGAACACAACGGATTGCTGGATGCCAGTTGGGTAGAGTTACGAAAGCCTGGTCACTTGACCAGTATAAAAGGCGGCCAGTCGTTGGCCAAAATAGTTGCAGGCCAGTAAAAAAACCTATATACTACACACAATACAAGGAGATTAGTATGAAAGATTATTTGTTAGATTTAGTAGAACACACGTTTGATCTAGGCTGTATCAGTTTGGTCAAAGTTGTAGGCACAGACGCTGCCACCAGCATGAGTGGATTGGCTGAAGACTTGAGCGTGGTTGTACAAGCGGATTTTAAAAACCCAGTGGCTGAGTTTATTGGTACTTTTGGCATGCCCAATCTTGGCAAGCTCAAGACCTTGATCAACTTGCAGGAGTATCGTGAAGACGCCACGCTGACTATCACAAAGAAGGCAGATGGCGAACCAGATGGCATTGAGTTTGAAAACAAAGCAGGTGACTTTCGTAATACCTATCGCTTTATGGCCAGTACCATTGTGAACGACAAACTCAAAACTGCCAAGTTCAAAGGTGCCGCCTGGCATGTGGAATTCGAACCAACCAATGCTGCTATCCAGCGACTGAAGTGGCAGATGACTGCCAATGCAGAAGAACCCAACTTCACTGTGAAGATTGAAAACGGCGATTTAAAATTGTTCTTTGGTGATCATTCCACACACGCTGGTAACTTTGTGTTTCATCCTGGAGTGAAAGGCACACTCAAACGTGCATGGGCCTGGCCTGCTGCACAGGTACACAGCATCTTGAGCTTGACCGGAGACAAGATCATGCGTATCAGCGATGACGGTGCTGCACAGATCACAGTGGATTCAGGCATTGCAGTTTACAACTACATCTTGCCAGCACAGTCAAAATGATCAAAGGCCTAATGGGCACTGGCTCAGTAATGATCAGTGGCGGCGACATCAGTGTGCCTTATGTCAATATGCATACTGAAACTCCCATGCAAGGTATGATGCGTGTATGGGGTACAGAGATACAGGTGTTTGCCGGTACCGGTTGGATGAACATGCCGTCTATCTATGCCACTGTGAAATTGACTCCCGACGCTGAAGAATTGATCAACTGGGCACGGCAAAAGCGTGATGAAGAATCAATATTAAAAGTACTGGCTGAGAAACATCCCACTGTGGCCGATGCTGTTGATGCTGTTGAGCAGGCAAAGACAAAATTAAAAATAATTACAGAATTGGTGTCATGACTCAAGATCTAATCCAAGACAATCTCACTGCCAAACAGAATGACTATGCTGTGTTCTTGCCAGCCATATCCGGTTTCTACGCCACCTTTGTGGGCAAGCAAAGAGATCCAGTAAATGGTCCTTATGTGGATCCTGCACGTATGCCCACAGGAATACAGGACATGGAACAGCTGAACTGGCTCAACAGCCAACAAGCATTGTTTCCGTACAAGTGGAGCCTGTATTCAGGTGGGCATGCCAACCTGGATCTCAACAAACAAGACTGGTCAGAAGACATGGTTCGCAATAGAGAACCGGGTACGTTCATGCTGGGCGACTCGGGTGGATTCCAGATTGCCAAAGGCCTGTGGGAAGGCGACTGGAAGGCCAACTCAGGTTGTGCAAAAGCACAAAAGAAGCGTGAGTCAATTCTCAACTGGCTGGACAATGTGTCTGATTATTGCATGACTCTTGACATCCCAACCTGGGTCATACACGATAAAAAAGCCTCAAAAGCCTGCCAGATTACCACGCTGCAAGAAGCTGTGGATGCTACCAAATTCAACAACGAATACTTCATGCGGCACCGCAAAGGTGTTGCTAATGGTGGCACCAAGATTTTGAATGTGTTGCAAGGAGACAATCACACTTCGGCTGATGCGTGGTATGAAGAGATGAAACACTTTTGTGATCCTGCTGTGTATCCTGACACACACTTTGATGGGTGGAGTATGGGCGGGCAGAACATGTGCGACGTGCATCTGGTGCTCCGACGTCTTGTTGCTTTGCGTTACGATAATCTCTTGCAAGAAGGTGTACATGACTGGATGCATTTCTTGGGCACATCAAAACTGGAATGGGCTGTGCTGCTGACCGCTATCCAACGTGCAGTGAGAAAACATGTGAATCCAGCATTTACCATCAGCTTTGATTGTGCCAGCCCGTTTTTGGCCACTGCCAATGGACAAGTGTATCACGAAATTGATACCACACACAACAGCAAGTGGTCTTATAGAATGAGTCCCATTGCTGACGACAAGAAATACAGCACAGACACACGCCCATATGGTCCGGCTGTGGTAGCAGATGGCCTGGTCAGTCACTTTGATGAAAGCCCTATCAGTCGACATTTGACCATGAAAGATGTTTGCATTTACAAGCCTGGTGATCTGAACAAGATTGGCAAAGAAGGCAAAACGTCCTGGGACAGTTTCTCATATGCATTGCTGATGGGGCACAATGTGTGGACACACTTGGAATCTGTACAACGTGCCAATCGCGAATATGATTCCGGCACCAAGTGGCCTCGCATGCTGTGGAATGAAAAAGGTGATCATGCTCGATTCCATGACATTGTGGAAGCCATCTTTGCTGCTCCAACCAAACAAGACAGCATGGATATCATTGAACACTACAACAACTACTGGATGGATGTGGTGGGCACACGTGGTTTCAAAGGCAAGAAGGCCATGAATGCAAGAACTCAATTCAATGCATTATTTGACATGGTAGAGGTTGACATTGACCCCGAAGATCAGTTAAACTTACAAGCATTACAACAACTTGAACAGGATCAGGTATGAATCGAGAAGGTCATGAGAATGTGCAGTTCTTTTACGGTACTGAAGTAGAACACACACCAGCATTGGGCAAAAAAACTTTGTTTGTGGTGGGAGTACAAGCAACCAATGATATTGCCGCACACATTCAAGGTTGCGAGCATATTTACTTTGGCGCAAATCAGAGTTTTCCTAACCTGGCTATCAATGATGCCGATGCCTGGTGGGCCTGGGAAGACATGATTACCACATTCTTGAAGAAAGATTATCTATGTACATTGGACATAGACGCTGGTTGTGCAGAAGGCCTGCTGGAATCAGGATTGTGTGAACACAACAACTTCATTCCAATGATCTCTGTGAAACTGCCTTACATCCAACAACTAGGCTACAACGCCACACTCAAACTGGACGACAAAGACTTTGCTGCTACCAACCCGGGTGTTTGGTGTCACAGCATACATGAATTACAAAATCGAGACCATTTCACAGACTGGTCTAAATATACCAAGGACGAAGTATTATGAAAGGCAAAGTTGTTCGACTCAAAGCAAACATGGTTGGTAAATTGGTTCCATCAAATATCAATGGCGCTGCTGGTCGATATATTGAAAAAGAACTTGGCGAGCAAGGCTATCCTATGTCCAATGGGCCTGGACCAGATATACCAGTGATCAATATGGAAGTCAAATCACGAGATCTTGATGCTACTTCTGCACAAACAATTGGCAGAATGACACCCGAAGATATTGTCACAACTCCTTATCAGGCATCTGTGATTCATGACAAACTACAACAACAATACCGAGTCAAGACCAAAGATCAAATAATCGTTTCAGCAGAAGTCTACGACTTTTCCTCACAGTACATACAAGAAAAAATTGAACAATGTTACGAAACAGCTAGACAGAAAATCATCCAAGGCGATACCAGTGATTATATATCAGGTGGCTACTATGGTTTTTTTGAGCGTAGCGCCGTCGGTCCTAGATCATATCAGTTCAGATTTACAGATGGTGCTATGAAAAAAATTGAGTTGATGTCTCAATCAACTTTCCACAAACTTTTTACTTTGGAATAATATTATGAATCAAAGAGAACAATCACTAACAGAAACACGCGACCGTATTCGGCACCACGCGGATCGTAAAATTTGGACCACTTTTCGCAAAGAAGGTATCCATAAATATCCGGCCGCAGCTACAGATCCTGCATTGGCCACCGGAGACGAATATGACGTATCGTTTCTCGGCAGTCCCCATCGCCACATCTTTCATTTCAGAGTATGGATTGATGTGTTCCACAATGACAGAGACATTGAGTTTATACAATTCAAACGTTGGCTTGAGAATCTGTATCGTGACAGCACTCTAAGTCTAGATTACAAAAGTTGTGAAATGATTGCAGATGATCTTTACAATCAGATCGCTGCAAGATATCCAGACCGTGCTGTATGGATCGACGTATCTGAAGATGGTGAGAATGGCGCTGTGATACAATACAATCTCACTTATCCTGCTCAATCAATTAAAATCTAATAGGAAATAACATGGCAAAAATTGCATTCCGCACTAACCCTCACGTTGCTGAGATCTTCAACCATCTTGAACAATACGAGGAGTTTTGCAAAGACTATGGATATCGCTACAACGAAGCGGATCTATACAACTTCAAAAGCTATGCTTGGCAACAGTTTACCAAGTATACTCAAGGCAAGAATGCCAAGAACATGTGGTGGGAAGATGCACGTAGATTGGCAGGACACCGAGTATGAGAAAACTATACTACATGGGTTTGGAAAGTTACGAAGCCCGTTATACACTACAACTGACAGAATGGAATCGACGTGTGTTTGATCGTCGAGGACTTGATGTGGTATATGTGCCAGGACTAACACTAGACAACAGTCAAAAGATTGTGGTTGGACAGGTGTTAGACGCACACGGACGCAGCTACTTTGGTATGAGTCAGCTGATGAATCTAGTGAGACTCATGCAACAAGGTGAAGTTACCAGCGAAGATGTAATCTACTTTGAAGACATGTTCCAGCCAGGTATTGAAAGTCTGCCGTACATCATGGACCAGGTACCTGCAGAATTACGTCCACAGGTATGGGTACGTTGTTTGGCACAGGCAATTGATCCAGATGACTTTGTGCATGTCTGGGGCATGGCAGGTTGGATGAGCACATACGAAAAAATGGTCAATCAGTTTGTGACAGGTGTGTTAGCTACCAACGAAGAAATGGTTGCTCACATGCGTATTGCAGGGTGGACTGCACCTATCTACAACATTTCTGGTCTTGCATTTGGCAAAGAGGAAGTATTAGAACGCATTGGTGGGCCAGGCAACATTCGACCATTTGGTGCCCGGCCACGACGTGTGGGTTTTGCAGCAAGATTTGATCAAGAAAAGCAACCGGGCTTTTTTATGGATCTGATTGAAATGTATGGCGAACTCACAAGCGAACCATGTGAGTTTGCCATCTACTCTGGTGGTGAGTTACGCAGCAACAACCCAGAATATGTGACTCGTGCTCGCAGGATGGAAGCAGCCGGCAAGTTGAAAATTTACGACAACATCACAAAAAATGATTACTACGCTCACCTTAATAATACTCGTGTGTTGTTTAATTGCGCCCTTCAAGATTGGGTTTCCAACACAGTCAGTGAAGCAGATACTCTTGGCTGTAATGTTTTATACCCTGCTTATAGGTCTTTCCCTGAAACTTTTTCTAATGACCCTAACAGGCTTTACGTTCCTTGGAGCATAGATGACGCCTATCACAAACTGCAAAATCTCTTGCGTGATCCGCATCACAACATGGGATTGATCAGTGACTGGAACAACGGCACCGTAGATCGTGTGGTGGACATATTGCAAGGCACAGGAGAACAATGGAATCGTGCTGGCAATAGATATCGTGATCATGTTGCTCACGAAAAATATCAAGTTGTCAAGATTGAATCATGACATGCAGCTGGATGCCGTAAAATGGGTGCATGTTGAAGTCAGCTCAAAATGTAATGCATGGTGCCCGGCTTGTTCAAGAAACAATTATGGGTTTGGTCTTGCACCGGGATTGATTGAGCAAGATCTGGACCCAGATATTTTTAAAAATATTGTTTTGCAGTTGCCAAATTTGTATGGTGTGCAATTGTGTGGCAATTATGGTGATCCTATAGCATCAAAGTATGTAAACGAAATCATTGACATTTCAAAAAAATATGCTAAAAAAATACAGATTCATACTAATGGCGGATTGAGAAGTGTTAATTGGTGGAAAAAATTGGCGGCCAGATTAGAACATGTCGAGCACGATGTTTGGTTTGGGATTGACGGGTTAGCTGGCGTTCATGAAATATATCGTCAAGGTACAGATTTTAACAAAGTGATTGAGAACGCACAGTCTTTTATCAGCAACGGAGGGTATGCAACTTGGCAGTTTATTCCATATCTGCATAACGAGCATCAATTGATGGAATGTATGAAATTAAGCCAAACATTAAATTTTAAAAAATTTAAATTGGCAAAACTTTATCGAACTCAGACTGTAGCAAAGCACTACAAAACTGGAGAGAAATTTGATCTGTTACCTACAACTAAATTTAGATCAGTTATCAACATTGACTCAATAAAAAAAACAGCCGAGCCCAAAAACTGTATGCATTTGTCAATGCCCAGCATATATATTTCAGCCAATGGTGCTTTAAGTAGATGCTGTTATTTTTCCGAAATTGACCAATTCCAAACCTTAGAAGATTTGTCAAACATATCTCTCAATTTAAACGATACAAAATGCATCAAGGAGTGTGGATAATATGAAACAAAAAATTGTAGTAACCGGTGCCGCTGGTTATATTGGTGGACAAATTGCACTGGCGCTAAAAGATGCTGGGCATGAAATCATGGGCATTGATCGCAGACCTTGCCCAAAACATCTCAAAGAAGTGTGCAATCAGTTTGTGCTAGCTGACTTTGATAGTGACACAGCTGGCAAAAAATTGATACAATTTGTTCCTGATGCCATCGTCCATTGTGCTGGCACAAGCCTGGTGGGCCCTAGTGTTAGATATCCATCAGACTACTACCATAACAATGTTGTCAAGACCATACACATGTTGGATCTTGTGCTGGCGGCTTTGCCCAAGACCAGAGTTATCTTTAGTTCAAGTGCAGCAGTATACGGCGAGCCTGTGTTAACTCCGTGTGCTGAAGTAGACCCTTGTGAGCCCGTGAGTCCGTACGGCGAAAGCAAACGCATGGTAGAACAAGTGCTGGCCAGTTATCATCGGGCTTATAAACTTGACTATGTGGCATTTCGATATTTCAATGCCTGCGGCGCTGACAGCCAAGGACGTCATGGCAGTGAACCCGGCGGCACACATATCATTTCAAGAGTGTTAGAAAGCATTAGAGACAAACAAGAATTTGTGCTGAATGGCATTGACTATCCTACCAATGACGGTACCTGTGTGCGAGACTATGTGCATGTGGAAGATATTGCCGCTGCACATGTTGCGGCATTGGATGCCAAGATATCTGCTGGTGTGTATAATCTTGGTAGCAATCAAGGTGTTAGTAATTTAGAAATTATTGACTCTGCACAACGAATCACAAAACAAATTTTGAATTTTAGATCAGGTGACAAACGTGCTGGGGATCCGGCTATGTTGACAGCAAGTTCGGAAAATTTTGATCAGTTTGGAAGTTGGCGCAAATATTCATTGGATGACATGATACAACACGCTTGGAACTGGTATGTTCGACAAAATTCTTGAGTTTGAACAAGCACTGGCCAAATTCACTGGCGCTCCGTATGCAATCATGACCGATTGCTGCACCCATGCAATCGAACTGTGCTTGCGTTATGATCGGGTACGCGGTCTTAAAATGACTCCTTACACCTATCTCAGCATACCAATGACCATGCACAAATTGGGCATTGACTATGTGTACATGGACGAACCTGAACAAACTTGGACAGGCGAATACAACTTTGTGTATACCAGGGTATGGGACAGCGCCAGGCGCCTGGAAGCTGACATGTATCAAGCTGGGCAGATGCAATGCGTGAGTTTTGGACATACAAAACCTTTACAAATAGGCCATGGCGGTGCTATACTGTTAGATAACAAGAAAGCATACAATACCATGATAAAACAACGATATGATGGTCGCGACCTAAATATCACACCCTGGCAGTCACAAAAGACTTTCCGGCTAGGATATCATTACAAGCCTACCATTGAAGATGCGGTGCGCGGATTAGAATTGCTAGAGCAATACCAATCACAGGCACCTGTGTTTGTACAGTATCCAGATTTGAGAAATATAACCATTGAACCATAACATGACCAACTTTGTACCTGATACACTACTGACTCCTCCCGAACAAGAATTTGTGCCAATGGAACAAACATTGTATGTAAAGAAAGCACCCGGAGCTGCCGGAAAGCATCTTAGCACTGCATTGCGTGAACGTATGCAAGCAGACAACAAACGCTTCTGGGCCGGAGACAACATCAGTGATTATGTTGCGGAATCTGATCGAGAACATTTGATCAACGAAGCAACAGAAGCATTTGAACAAGTATTGGACGCATTACTGATCGATCGTGAGAATGATCCCAACTCACGAGGCACAGCACACCGCTTGGCCAAGATGTACTACAACGAAATAATGGCAGGAAGATATGAACCAGCACCAGACGCAACAGCATTTCCAAATGATTCAGCGGACCGTTACGAAGGCATGCTTGTGGTTAGAAGTGAGCTACGTTCAATGTGTTCGCACCATCATCAACCTGTTAGCGGTGTTGCTTATATTGGTATTATT
>Ga0114966_10003196_pt1 | contig 14474 bp, 10 predicted proteins | sample M_130207_XF_Meta_FD_87029 | JGI IMG/M metagenome (GOLD analysis project Ga0114966, IMG submission 87029) | Freshwater microbial communities from Lake Montjoie, Canada to study carbon cycling - M_130207_XF_MetaG | ecosystem: Environmental > Aquatic > Freshwater > Lake | place: Lake Montjoie... | reverse complement strand
CGATGGCTTCTTGGCAGCGGGAGTCTCCGGTGGAGAGGTACTCACCTGAACCGTTGCCGCCATCGGTTCGACTTGAGCCGCCGGAGCAGACTCCGCTTTCTTGGCTCGCATCGCCGCCATGATGTCCTGCGTCGATGGCTTCTTGGCAGCGGGAGTCTCCGGTGGAGAGGCACTCACCTGAACCGTTGCCGCCATCGGTTCGACTTGAGCCGCCGGAGCAGACTCCGCTTTCTTGGCTCGCATGGCCGCCATGATCTCCTGCGTCGATGGCTTCTTGGCAGCGGGAGCCTCCGGTGGAGAGACACTCGCCTGAACCGGGGCCGCTATCGGTTCGACTTGAGCCGCCGGAGCAGACTCCGCTTTCTTGGCTCGCATGGCCGCCATGATCTCCTGCGTCGATGGCTTCTTGGGCGCGGGGCTGACCACGTCAGGCGGGATCTCGGACCTCGGTGCGATGGGACTCGATGGCAACGCCCCCGCGGCATTGTCCGGAGGAATCTGGCTGGCAGGTGTGCGAACGCGCAACTCGGCGACGGACGAGCCAACGAGTGCCGCCTGGGTTCCTTGACCCGAAGGATCGGGTCGGCTCTCCACCAATTGGCGACACAAGCCGGTCCAGTCGCGAATGTCGTCCGCTCGCAGCGAGAGCTGGGCGTTGACCGTCACCTGCACGACACCACTGCGAACGATGAACACATCCAGCGGATGGCCATCGGACCACCGCTCCCCCTCCTCGCAGATCACCTTTCCCGGCAGAAAGACTTCAAACGAGGCGTTGTCCTTCAGGGTTTGAATCTGGGAATCGCTGAGATCTCGAAACAACTCGAACTGACGCAGAGACGTGTTGAGCGTGCGGCGTCGATATTCCGCTTCCACCGACGCTTGATGGTTCGGATCCCCCCGGAGCTGATCGAAAACATTTCGGTTGAACTCCAGCAGTTGGCAATCCACGCGGGCAATGACGGTGGCGGATCGCGGCGTATACGAGATGCAACTCATCTCGCCAAACAGATCGCCTTCCAGCAGCGGCGCTTCACGAGTCACGTAGTCGATGTCAGTCGGTCCATCCACGGGAATGGCGGCGATTTTGGGAGCAGGTCGTTTCGACGCGGGGGAGAACCAGCGTTCAAACAAACCCGGCGTTCGAGGCTGGACCGTCGAGGGGATAATCAACGCCGACAGAACATGCCGGTTACGTTCGGGATCGACCACGGGATCAGCGGGTGGTGTTTGACCCTGCTCTAGCGCATTCAACCGGGTCAGGTCCTCGGCCGTCGGAATGTAGAAGGCCGTCCCTCCCGATTGACCTTGTTGAAACACAACTTCCCCGCTCTTGTAACTCCTCCGCACAATCGACCCCGGCAGTTTCTCGACGGGAATCGCCTTCTTCATCCGCCGAAACAAGCCGAACTGAGACAGCACACCGGCACTGACGGGCTTGTCACCCGGACGAACATCCAAATGGATCTCGCTCTTGACTGTCTGCGATTTGGAATCGATTTTTTTTTCGGCGGCCATTACTTAGGTTTCTCAGCACAGAACCAACCACACCGCAGATAGACCTCACGCGGCCATGAATGAGACGTTTAGCAAGTTTAACCGCGACTCTCTGGGGAGCGCGTTGCTCGGGCGACTCGCAACTCCAGAGCGTTCCCCAGAGCGTCGCGGCGAAACTTCACAATTCAGGCCACGTGAGGCATAAGCGCGAACACTTCACCCAAAACTATGTTCACCTGCGCGGGTGCTGTATGCTACCTCGAATTACTTCAAAGAGTTGGATTCGACCCGAGGCCCTCGTGATTCTCGACCGTTCGCACTACTACTGGGCGCTGACAACCCTCGCGATGACCCTCGTTTCCACGGCGCTGTTCTGGGTCTACACACAATCGGTCCCCAACGGTCCCAGCGGAGGAACTTGGCAGGGAATGCTGTTTGGCGTGGCCGGAACGGCTTGCATGACGTATGCCGGGTTGCTGGCCGGTCGCAAGACCGTTCCAAAATGGCGAGTGGGAAGCGCTCAAACTTGGCTGCGCGGACACATTTTGGTGGGACTGCTGAGCGTTCCCCTGATCCTGTTTCACTGTGGATTTCGCTGGGGCGGACTTCTCGAACAATTGCTCCTCGCCACGTTTGCGATCGTGATTCTCAGTGGAGTGTTTGGCCTCGCCCTCCAGCAAGTGCTGCCCCGCCTGATGTCAACCAACGCACCCGCCCAAGCCCTAGCACCGCAGGTTCACGTCGCGTGTAAGAAGCTGCGGCAGTCCGTCGAGTTCCGACTTCAAAAGGTGTGTGGTGCGAAGTTCCTGGAGCCTCTGTCGCCGGTCCCCATCGCGGAAAACACCGACTACTCACCGGAACGCGAACTGGCATTCTTTTACTGGCAGCAGTTGGCCAGCTATCTCGATCAAGACGCAACTCAACAGCATGACTTGGCGAACCCCACCCTCGCGGCCGCGCGATTGTCGAGGTTGAAAGACAGCGTTACCGAGCCACTGCGGCCCGTCGTTGAGGAACTGCAACTGGCCTGTGATGAACGGCGGCAATTGTTTTCTCAAACGACGATCCACGGCTGGCTCCACGGCTGGCTGTGCATTCATGTTCCGCTCTCTGTCACACTGCTCGTCCTTGGTGTACTCCATGTGATCATGTCCGTCTATTACTGAAGAACATGCCTTGGCCGACCAACGACGACTGAAATCGATCGCCACCCGCTACGACCTCGATGTCACCCGGCATCGTGATCCCTGGCGAATGCTGCGCTCCCGGCTGTCATACATTTTCGCAATCGGCTCGATTGCCGCATGCATTCCCTGGCTGCTGGGAGATCATCGGGCGTTTCAGACGAGGTGCGTTTCTGACGCGCACCGGGTGTTCGAACAGGACTGCAAGAGCTGTCACGACCGCAGCCTTGCTCCTTTGTGGAGGATGGTGACGTTCGACAACACGATTCATTCGACATCGGACAAGAAGTGCCAAGCATGCCACCCGCAGTCCAATGAGGATCACCTGTCACCGTCGATATCCGGCGATGCCCGCCTGTTGACGAAGCGGGGTGAAGACATCGGTGAGCTTCGCGAAGGGCGGGATGAAACGCTCAAGCGGCAGTTGCATGCCCATTTTTTGAAACTCGGTTGTGCCGGTTGCCATCAGGAACATCGCGGTCACTTGCACCTGGCAGATGTCGCCGACGAACACTGTTCCACGTGTCACTCCACGATTCACGAACAGATTTCACCGCGGCGATTCGAGTTGAACTTCGCGAACTTTGGTCATCATCCGGAATTTGCCCTCTGGCGGAATCCGGTCAAGACGACGACGGTCCCCGCTGAGGAACTCCGCGAATCCTCGCCGGTCAAATGGGAACAGGACGGGCCAGTAGACCGATCGGCGATCAAGTTCAGCCACCATCGGCACCTCGATCCGAAGCTGCCCATGCCCGGTGGAAAAACAACGGAACTCAGTTGCGTTGACTGCCACCAACCTGAAGCGAGCGGCGCTTATTTTCGTCCGCTGACCTTCGCGCAAGACTGTCAGCGATGCCACACGCTGGGCTTTCCGTCCACGGGCGAACTGCCGCATTCCAAGCCGGAGATCATTCGCGGAATCCTGCTGGACGGGCTTGCCAGAAACGGGGATGGAAAGCGACCGTTACCCGCCGCTGTGGACGAACTCGGCGGGCCGACGAAGGCTCCCATCGCTGCGATCAAGGCCGATTCGGATGGTCGTCCAAGTTTGGAGGCACTGCAGCGCGATCTTGAGAAACTGGAGCAACTGCTGTTTGCGGTTCCTCACTCGGAGACATCGCATGAACGTCCGCGGGTGGCGGGCCTGCTGGAAGCGGCCTGCACGAAATGCCATTCCACGGAACGAACGGAAAAGGCGGGAGAAGCGTGGAGAGTGATCCCGCCGCGACTGCCCGAACAATGGATGAACCACAGTCGCTTTCGTCACGACCGCCATTCCTCGGTCGATTGTCAGACGTGCCACACCCGTAACGGACATCGAATGGACACGGAGAAACGCGAACAGTTTTATCCAGTCCTGAAAGAGGAGCGGCGTGCGTCACCGTCGATCTATGCCAGTGAGTCGGCGCGAGACGTACTCATGCCCCGGATCGAGATTTGTCGGCAGTGTCACGGACACGGCTCCGCGCCGGGAAGCCGCTCGGTCGGCGACCGGTGCGTTGACTGTCACGCCTATCATCACACGCCGCCGACATCCGAACCCCGCCGGGGGATTGAAGAATTGCTCAAGGCCGATCGACGGAGAGGCCGCGCCGCGAAGGATGTCGAACCCGCGACGAAGGCAGGCCCCTGATGGTATGGCCCCGATCACCGCTGCTGCCAAAGCCGAGTCGGTGGGTTCGTCTCGTGATTCTCGGGTGGATCGCAGTCACGGTCGTCTTTGGAATGCAGATCCTGATCGGCAGCCAATCCGGCCGGAGTTCCCGGCAACCCGAACTCGTTAAAGAGGCGAAACTGCCGGGTCATGTCGCGGTTCTGTCGGGCCTGCGAACCCAGTCGTGCTCCACGTCCAACTGTCACGGCTCCCTGACGCCCGATCTTCGAGAAGACGCCATTCGGGCCGACGAGTATTTTGTCTGGCTGAACGATCCCCACGCGGAAGCTCATCGGACTTTGTTTGGCGAAAAATCCCGAGCCATATTCCAACGCTTGGGACTTGCTGACGAACAACTGCGTCCGCTGGAAGGCCAAGCCGACCGATTTCACACCCAGTGGACCAATTGCCTGGCTTGTCATGAGACCAACAGCCAACTCTCCTTGTCTGCGGAAGCCACAGACCATCCGGCCATGTCGGTGGCCGAAGGCGTGAGTTGTGAGTCGTGCCACGGCAACGCACAGGACTGGCTGCACCGGCACTATCGCCCCGAGTGGAAGGCCCTCAGCCGGGAAGAAAAACGGGAACTCGGATACATCCCCGGAGAGGATGTTGCCGCACGGACAAGTCGGTGTGTTTCGTGCCACGTCGGGAGCAGTGGCGGTGACGTGAACCACGATCTGATTGCGGCGGGACATCCCGCGCTTCGGTTCGAGTCCGTCTGGTATCAGTCCCGCCTCCCCCAGCACTGGAAACCGGGTCGCCGTGCGGCAACCGAACGGATTGCCGGTCAGACGCAGCAACCGCCCGATACGGCGACGGCTCATCCGACTCGGGACTGGCTGATCGGTCAGTTGGTTACGGCGAGTGCCTCACTGGAACAACTGGAACGCAGGGCGTCCGGACCTTCATCGCTGGCGAGTTGGCCCGAGTTCGCTGAAGACAACTGCTTTGCGTGCCACCACGATCTGATAGGAAATTCGTGGAGACGCGATCGCGGCATTCCGGGGCTGGCGGCGTTGGGCTCCAAGAAATCACGGTTGTCGGTGCCGTGGGGAAATTGGAATCTCGAACTGATCCCGATCCTGGCCGATCAATTCGGCTCGCGGGAATCGCAAGAATTCTCGGTCGCCTTTGGCCGCCTGCGTGACTCGTTTGGAGAAGGTCCGGAGGCGGTCATCCACCACTCCCGCGTCGCCCGCAGCAATCTTGAGGCATGGCTACCGACAGTTTCGAATCTATCCGAGAGCGACGCCACGCGGATGCTGCAACAAATTGGCCAGCGTGCTCCGGAGCGGTTGATCTCGTCCTGGGACAGAATGGCCACGCTCGTGCTGGGATTCGCAGCCCCCTACCACGCCTCGCACTCAATTCCCGAGCCGCTCAAGTTCGCGATGACTCGCGTGCGATTTCCCGATGATCCGACGGCGTTCGACAGTCCGCGAAATTTTCGCTCGACTTCGGACGAGCAACCGCTGACGGCGAATCAGTGGATCGAATTGCTGAGGCAACTCTCGGAACTCGTTCCGGAAGACTAATCCGCGAGGCGGGGATTCCCATTGACGTGGTCTACGGCACGAGTGCGGGATCACAGCCTTTGCGGCGCTGGTGGGGATGGAAAATGATTCAATCTCTGCCATGATCGACAAGTGTACGAACATGCTCACACGGACTCTGGGGCATCTGCTGTCGATGGGGCCTCCGGTTGTCTCGGTGATGAGCGGACGGCATCCCAATCGGCTGCTCCAGTACTGGTTTGAAGACGCCTTGATTGAGGATCAGTTCATTCCGTTCGGGATGGTTTCTGCCGACCTCGTTTCGGGGGACGAGTATGTCCACCGCAGAGGTCTCATTCGCGAGGCGGCTCGCGCCAGTTCATCGTTGCCGGGTGCGTGGCCACCCATCGTCGATTGGATCGCGCGTGTTAGTCGATGGTGGCGTCGTGAACAACCTGCCGATCGACCTGGTGCGGCCACACTGTGAGAACGGCAAGATCATCGCGGTTGATATCGGCGGCGGAGACGACTATTCGCGTCTGACGCCTTATGGATTGGAGTTGTCTGGCTGGACGATTCTCGCCCGCAAGTTTGTGTCATCCAGCGAAAAGGCCGATCTACCGGCGATGACGGGGATCATTTCTCGTTGCTGCACTCTGACCAGCGCGAACCGTACCAAGCGGATTCAGACGGATGCGCACCTCTTGATGCTCGAACCTCCCGTCACGCAATACGGAATGTTTGATATCCGGACGGATGCCGTCATTTGTGAAGTGGAGTCTCGATGCTACGACTACGCTCAAGCAGTCCTGAAGAACTGGCGTGAGAAGTATTGAGTGTGCCGCTGCGTGACCGATTACTCAGACGCCACCGCAGTCGTACTCTCACGACTATTTGCTGGCGAGTGAGAACGCACCATCCCAGTCGGCAGGTGGAGTGTTCTCAAACTCGTTCATGTGATCAATCAGGAATTGCTTGGGCCCGTCGCCATCCGGGATCAATCGCAAGAGTTCTTGAGCGTTTGCCCAATCGCCCTTGATGACGGCCTCCACTGCGGCTTCGTGATTGGCAATCACTTCATCCGTGATGTCGGAGCTCTCTTCCAGCGGCGGCAAGAGTCCAAAAACGGTGATCGGAGTTTCCATCCCCTTGGGCCTCACACGTGCCAAACAGCGCAGTCGGCCTTCATGTGGCGGCAAATATCGCTTAGCAAACTTTGCCGTTTTCTCATCCACGCAAATCGGCACGTTGAACTGTTTCGTCAAACCTTCCAATCGCGATCCCTGATTGACCACGGGACCAAGCACCCCCACTTTGGACTGCTGATTCGTGCCGATTTGACCAGCCAGCGCCCGTCCGTGCGCGATTCCCATTCCGATCGAAAAGCCAAACAGCAAACTATCGGCCTGCATGGCGCCTGCTCGAAACGCGCGAAGGATCGCGAGCCCTGATCGGCATGCGGGAACGGGTCCCTCTTCCAATTCAATCGGCCATCCCCAAAAGCCCAGAGCCGCGTCTCCTTGGAAGTCAGCAACCGCGCCGTCACGTTCGACAATTTCTCCCGCCATGACGCCCAATGCAGCGCTTACACTTTTCAGCAGCGACAACAAATCATCCTGCAGAGTTTCGGCCTTCTTCGAGAAACCGCGCACGTCACAAAACAGGACGGTGATCTCACGTTCAGCAGGACTGAGAATCTCTTTGGAGTTGGAGGTGGTCAGTCCTTCAATGATCTTCGGAGAGAAGAAGGCACTCAGTAGCGTCTTATGCTCCTGCAGCATGCGCACTTGGCGTATCGAGCCGATGATTTGGGAAACGAGTTGTGTAAATCGCAGGTCACTCAACAGATCGTTCTCAGTAACAATCAAGCCACCGCCGGGTGCTCCCTGCCCCGAGACATACAAGCACCAGCCTCTGCTGGACTCCGCCTTTGACCGCGCACAAAACGCCCAACCGAGTCCCTCATTCACCGTGAACTGGGTTTCGGACACGTCATCGAAAATATGCAAGACGCTGCTCTGTGTTTTCAGGCACTTCAAGAACATTCTGCGACTGGGAGAGAACCGGCCATCAAAATTATCACGAGTCTGCACTCGCATTGACAGAGGTTTGGGAAATGATGTGATCTGAGACACATCTTCCGGTAGTTCGCTTTCATCAAAGTGTGCAACGGCGACAGCCATCGCGTTTTCAATGGCATCGAGCAGCAACTGCGACAACATTCCAGCCAGATCATCGTCAGAGTTTGATGCCGAAATCTTCTCCGGCAGTTGGTCAAGAATCTCCATCTGCAATTCGGCATTGCGATAGGCAACCTTGCGCAATTCGTCGGGCGAGAAGGCACGTTCCGCGCCGTCATGGCCATCGTCTTCGCTGAACTCAACGGGGGCGGAGACTTTCGCAGCAGCCTCGTCCGATTCGCTGTCAATGAGCGAACTCGCATGGAACGTTGTGTGACCAATTTGAAACCATTCGTTGGGGGCAACCAGCGCCTCACGAACGGACTGCGAACGGTAAATGATGGGGTTTCGAGCAGCCTCCAAGCACTGAACCCGCAGCCGACCATCATCGAGGCTCAAGTCTGCGTGCTCACGCGAGATCATTCGGTCCCATGGAATCTCCCATCCTTGTTTTGCTGTTCGGCCGACTCGGATCGTTTGCCCTTGTTCTAAGACTTTGTGCAGTCGCTGGGATGATTCTGTCCCGGAAATACTGAAGTTCATTTTTAGGGGCATCAATCACAACCTATTGAAAAAGAGAAAAGAGTAAAGCGTGTGTCATGCCAGTATGAGCCGTGCAGATCGTAGGGCGATTGGCCCTCGTTGTGGTCAGCAGAGCCGTGACATGATTTTCAAACTGCGGAACCCCCCACTATTGGATCGCGATAAATCCATCGCAAAATCTATTCGTCCCGAAACTGTCTGTGAGACTTTTGTCTATATTCTCAGGAGCCCTGCTAAAGTGATCTTGGGCATCGCTAATACGTGTACGACTGATTGGGCTGACTGATGATCAGGCCTTCCATTTTCAACTCCATCAATTCCGCCACGACTTGATCATAGAACGCCGGCTTAATGTGGACAGCCACCACCGGAACAGGTCGTCCGGCCTTGGCATACTCTTCACGAAAGAGCGCCGGTGTTAAATGTTTGGCCTTTTCTGCCAACCAAGTCATTGAATTCGGGAATGCACATTCCAGAAACACGGCCGTGACACGGGGATTCTGACGAATCTTCTCCCAGATGGCTTCAGACGGCGATGTGTCGCTGATGAACGCCACCGCCGATGTTCCGTCATCCAGAATAAAACCGAATGTTGGAATCACATGGTCAAGCGCAACAGGCGTCACCGTTAAGCCATCAATCTCAATTGATTGTCCATCCTCAAGGACTACGAATCGTATGAATGGCGATTCTTCACGCGAAAGACGGATGACATCTGGCCACACCAATTCGTTGAAAAAGTGTGCCTTCAGAAGGTCTATCACGTGTTGTGAAGCGTAAACCGTCGGACAAATCGGTCCAGGCTGATACACGTTGTCAATGAAAAGCGGCAGGGTTCCGACATGGTCCAGATGTCCGTGGGAAATCAAAACGGAGCGGATATTTTTCTGACGACGGATGTTGGCGAATCCAATTGCACCGGCATCAATCGCAACGACACCATTCACGACACACGACGAGGCGAATTGGTGAGCAGTTCCTTCCACCGATGACGCCAGCACAAATATTTCCATGGTAAGCCTCGGCACACAGTGAGTGGGTGAATTCCCCGGATGTTGTTGTTGGTGAAACTACTGGACATCCATTACGTGAAACAAGCTGCTCTTCGGTTAAGTCATCCGATCGCCAATCGGAGCGATGACGGTGTTTATTGCATGATGGTGACGAGGAGTCGCCGACTGCGTGATTTTCGCTGACTTGACACCTGAATTCAGCGAAGCAGAACGGAGCTTTGCATGAAGCGTATTGCACTTGGATCTAATCCCTGCCACCTTGGACGGATTGTAACGTGGCAGACTAGTACCGGCGAGAGGGCTCGACAGATCCGATCGTAGGTCGATCTCGGCGAGGACGGACATCCAAGACTACGGATATCAACTAGGCAAGCGGCAAGAGTTGATTTACCACACGCTGGAGTGCCTGACCCCGTTGGGTACGTGAAGAGAGGGGACCGGAATTGCGAACTAATTCTCACGCGCGTTTCGCGGAGATCGACCGATCGCGACATCGTCGTCCTTTGTCCCGGAAACGCTGATGCGCATCGTCGCCGGCAACCCATCCTTGAGCAGGCCGCGCCGATTGTCGACTTCGGCCCAGACACGAACTTCCTGGCTGACCTCATTGACGATCGGCGCGATGTGCTTGACCCGGCCTTCAAGTCGGCTGGTCCGTTGCGGCTCCGTGCCGGACACTTCGACGACGACCGCCGCGCCCGGTTGAACGCGCGCACTGGACGCCACCGGAATGAAACCTTCGACCCGCATCGTGTCGAAGTTGGCGATCTCCACGACAACTTCACCGGCTCCCAAGGATTCGCCCGGTTGCTTGTTGACCTGCAGGACGACGCCCGCAAACGGTGCGACGATGCGATAGGAATCGAGCGCCACTTCCGCTTCCTTCGTCTTGAGCGCCGCCATGTTCAACAGGAAATCGGCCTGCTCCAAATGCAGCACCGACTTCTCCGCCGCCAGTCGCAGTTTCTTAACGTCGAGTTCCGAATAGCCACCCGGGATCGTCCGATTCAGTTCCATAGCCTTGGAGTACTCCAGCGTCGCCAGTTCGCTGGTTTTCTTGGTCAGACGCAGTTCGACGGTGTTGGCCATCTCCAATTGAGCGATCGCCAAGGTTTGCCGAGCCATGTCATCGCGCAGCGTGGCGACAACCTGCCCGCGCTCGACCAAGTCCCCCTCGGACACCGACACGGTCTGCAAGATCCCCAGACGCGCTCCCGCCAGCGACGCCCGGCGGATGAGTGCCACCCGGCAATTCGACACGACCAGCGGCTGATCCGGCGGCTCGGCGTCCACACGACCCGCGATCAGAAGTAGCGCCCCGAGCCAAGTCACGATCCGACGCGCGTCCATGTGCGAATTCCCCCCTGTTTTGTCGGCACCAAACCGGCCGAAAGCTACCGCAGGAAGACCGTTTGACATAGATCAATTCCGCTCTTGACCGAACTAGGCCATTCAATGAACCTCCCTATCGCAAAGGCGAAGTACAGCCACAACTGGAGTGGATGTCAGGGACGTGTGACAGTGGCCCATTGAAGGTCCATTTCTTGGGGTGAACATGTCGGATCGTCGCGGGGTGTCACCCGTTTTTCAGCGACATGGCCACGATCGTGACGACCGGTCAGGAGTCACGTTGCCGGATGAAGTTCCAGCCGATATCGCGGCACCGGATCTGGAGTTTCCTTCCGGAGAATCGACCGCTACGTCTGACATCGAATCGTTCGCCGCCCGGATTCATCAATCGCTGAATCCCAAGGAAGTCATGACAGTCGCCGTTCAAGAACTGCGACCGATTCTGCGCTGCGAGCGAGTCTGCTTTCTGGAGCGACGTGGAAAACGCTTTCGCCTGCTTGCCGCCAGCGGCCAACCGGGGCTGCCTCCCAGATCTCGGCAGGCTTCGCTGCTGGAGCAGATTGTGTCCGCGGTGTTGCCAAGAGGTGAGCGGTTTGTCTATCCCGAGGATCACCTCACGTTGCCGGACGACTTGGCTCGTCGGCTCGCGTACTACTGGGAAAGTGCCAATGGTCAGATGATCTTGGTGGAACCTGTGTTTTCCGCCGTACCCGATCCGGAAAAGGTCGCGTCGCAGACGGGAACACGGCCGGTCGCGGGCGCACTGGTGATCGAACAGTTCAGCCGATCAAGTTTGAATCCCGGGGCTATCCAGCGTCTCGATTCGGCGCTGGAACATCTGACGCCGGCCCTGGCCAATGCCAGGAAGTATTCGCGGTTGCTCGCCGTTCCCGGCCTGTATCAGCTGGGCCTGCTCTTCGACTTGATTCGCCGGACTCGAACCGCCGCGCTGTTGATGTCTCTCGTGATCATTGCCGGTTTGCTCGCCTGTGTCTGCATGGTGGAGCGGCCGTTTGAAGTCGAATGCCATGGGCGGCTGATGCCCACCGTACGTCGTGAAGTCTTCGCCGGACTCGAAGGTGAGATCGTCGAGGTCATGGTGGGCGAATCGGTTCGTGTTGAGGAAGGGCAGATCATCGCCCGCATGCAGTCGCGCGATCTGGAAAAAGCGATTCTCGAGCAAACCGGATTGCTCAAGGGAAAACTGAAGGCACGCGATGCGGCACGGGCAGAGTTGCATGGCCGGTCAACCCCGCAGGTCCGCGGCCAGTCTTCGCGCGATCAGGCTCAGTTGGAGGTCATCAACGCCGAAATCGACACGATTCACCGGCAACTCGAACTGTTGGAGCGGGAGCAGCAGCAACTCGTCATTCGAGCACCCATTTCGGGAACCGTCACCACGGAGAGACCACGCGAAAAACTGCTTGGACGCCCCGTGCATCGTGGTGAATCATTGTTGGAAATCATGGATGAATCGGGCGGATGGCAAATCGAATTGGCCGTTGCCGAACGCAAGTTGGGCCATTTGCTGTCGTACCGACAACACACTTCCGAAGCCGGTGTGAAGTTTCGATTGCTCTCGTCGGCACAGCAATCCTTTAATTGCACGGTTAACCGGGTGGCCGACAGGATCCTGCCATCTCCTGAACTGGGGTCATGCAACCTCGTCTTCTGCGACGTTTCTGAATTGAATTTTCCGGCACGGCAGATCGGTTCCGAAACGAGCGCCAGAATACAGTGCGGAAAGAAAAGCCTGCTGTTCCTCTGGTTCCATGAGTTCTGGGAACTGCTGCAGCGCTCCTGGTGGGTTTGAGCGAGCAACCACGGACTTTCGAACAGGCTGACGCGATTAATCTTGAAATCTGAAAACTGCGGCGGAACAATCGCAAAGCCACAAATGCGGAAAGTCAGCGTCCGTATGCCGGGTTAGCAGAAACGCCACCCGCACGCCGCAAACGTGCAACGGCTGTTGGGAGCGAGCAGCCTGTTGTCTCGGTCTCCCAGCGGCGTGCGTTGCTGAATTGCAGCGGTAAGAAACAGCAACTGAATCCGCTTCTGCCGGGCGTGGCGAAAGTTGCCAAGAATCTTACCCGCGTCTTGAACGACCCCGAGCGATCGGGATTCGAGGTGACGTGCATATTCGACAAGGGGCTAATGACGGTTTGCAAGGTCATCGTCAAAACGTGCTCCGAGTCCGAGCCGGATGACATTCTATTGACCTACTATAGCGGCACCAGCGTGTGCGACGTTCACGGCTCGATGCAATTGCCGGTCGGCTATTCCGATCACGGGTATCCCATGGCGACCTGCATCGAGTCCGAGTTCATCCTCCCCCAGATGCGGCAGAGCCGTTACCAGCGCTTCGTGCTGATCGTCGATGGTTGCCACAGTGGTGCGTTATTCCGGAACAATCGCGGCATTACAGACGGCCTGATCGCTCTGACCTCATGCAGTGCGGAGGAGGTCAGCGGGGATACCCCCCTCACGCAGTCGCTGCTGCGTGCCCTGAACTCTTGTCGGGCAGACAAAAATCACAACGGCTGTATGACGGTGGACGACGGCTACGATTTGATCGGTCAGGACAAGACGCCGATGGCCTTCGTCGCCTATCCGCAGAAATGGGTCTGGAATCTGTCGGAACCGATCCTGCAGATCCGGTCCTCGCTACGCGTATTCCTGAGCTATTCGCGAGCCGACTCACAGATCGCTGACCGGCTGGTCTAGTCATTGGAACGGCAGGGCGTGCTCGCCTGGCGTGACATCTCCAGCGTGCCGAGCGGGACCGACTGGTTGAAGAGTCTCGTGGACGCCCTCCGGCAGAGTCGGGCCATTCTCCTGCGAATGACCGAGAACCCATTCAAGAAAGATTGGGGCCGTCGCGAGTTGGAATTTGCGGACCCAGAGAAACCCCCGCTGCCAATTATGCCCGTGATTCTGCACGAGTTTGAGCCTCTGCCGTGGTTCTCGTTTCAGTTCGGGCATTTTTAGCGACAACAATTCAGTCTCACCGAGCTGGATCAATCGGCTGCCGCGCTGGCCACCGCGATCAGAAAGATGATCGCCAACACTCCCTCTGCCGGGTCCGATGCCATGACGTCAGCCCCCCTCGAATGACCGCGACGTCGATGGCCGTGAAGTGGGCGACCCCGACATGGTAAAGTCGAGGTTCCTAAACGATGTCCCGACCGTAATATTCGAGCCAGTGATTGGCCGCCAATGTCGCCTGCCGCCGCGAGGATTCGCCGCCGAGTCGGATCCTCGTTCACATGTGGTCGCGATTCTTAGGCGATGAGTTCTTCGAGACGATGATTTTGTCCAGCTTGAGATCTGGCGTAATTTGACCGAGATGTTTGTGGCAGTTTTGTGGCGTTAGCAACGGTAAACAGGTTTCACACTCGATAAACCAATGATTGACTGTTTTTATAATAACACTATAATCCTTGTGTGAATCGCCAAAAATAGTGAGCAGTCAGTCAGTCGTTCAGAGAATCCCCCCCTCTCCGTTCGACTGACTGCCCATGAGCCATCATCTATGGCTCATGGGTGTTTGTGTT
>Ga0114966_10003193_pt1 | contig 14475 bp, 14 predicted proteins | sample M_130207_XF_Meta_FD_87029 | JGI IMG/M metagenome (GOLD analysis project Ga0114966, IMG submission 87029) | Freshwater microbial communities from Lake Montjoie, Canada to study carbon cycling - M_130207_XF_MetaG | ecosystem: Environmental > Aquatic > Freshwater > Lake | place: Lake Montjoie... | reverse complement strand
TGTGGCTAAATTAAATGGCCTGTGGCTAAATTAAATGGCCTGTGGCTAAATTAAATGGCCTGTGGCTAAATTAAATGGCCTCCTTTTTTTATATCGCTATACTATAATGAAAAATCATCGTCATCGTCATCGTCTAAAAAAAGGAGGAGGCTGTGGATGTCAAACACCTAAATTAAATCCATTTAGTGGCGGTTGTTCTACTTGTAATCTACCAATGAGTGGAGGAGCTTTTGTAATTCCACCAACTGCTAACTTTCCATCTACCAATGAAACTTATTATCCTCTAAATAATTACCAAAACGATCCAACCATGACGGAATTATCTACTCGACTTCAAGGTGTTCCGGTATCTCATACGTTAAATGAAACCGGTGGAAATAATATTTATCTTACTGGAGGTAGAAAACGAAAAAGGACTAAAAAAACGAAAAAACGAAAAAGTAAAAAAACGAAAAAACGAAAAAATAAAAAGACGAAAAAACAATCCGGCGGAATTAATTTAGGACAATCTGCTATAAGTAGTTATTTGGGACCCGGTCATTATCCTAATTTATTAGGGTCTAAAGTAGAAGATGTTCCAGACCAGCATAGATCTATTTTTACGAATCCAGCAAGTTTAAATAATACCGGATTTAGTAAAACCAATCCACCTCTAGTATAAAATATGCATGGATTATATATAGTAAAATGGCCAATTACGGATTACGTAATTTATGCACACCTGCCTATATTTATTTAGTCATTTCTCTCATTTCTTTGTTTATTATTTTATTCCAAAATCAGTATAATTCTACTACCTATTGTATGGGAAATTACTCATGTGAAGTTTCGAATCTTGCACTCATTTTTGTTATAAAACTCATTTATATTTTATTATGGACCTGGATTTTGAATTTGATCTGCATTACAGGTGCACCTATGGTTTCATGGGTTCTCTTATTATTCCCATTTATACTAATGTTTATTTTTATTACCATGTTTTTAACCTATAGTGCTACGAATATTCCAGCTCAATATATTTAAGTTTAGGTTTCTGTTTCTTGTAATATATATCCACGCGTCGTTTTTTTCCTTACTATTTTTTTACGTGGAAGAACGGGAGAACTTTGCATCGTTATGGGAGATATATTTCCATTTACATGGAAAGAATCATGACATGTTTTACATACCGTCAATAAATTACCAGGATGATTTTTATGGAAAAACCCTTCTATATATCCGTCTTTATCCGCCATTTGCTGTTCTTGCAAATGATGGATCTCTTCTCCTAATCGAATATGACATTTTTCACAAAATCCCTTTATTTTTTTCGTATTAAAATGAGACGGGGCATGCGATAAACTACCTTCGTTTTCTATATTGTATTTACGTCTTAATTGATAGGCTCTTTCTATAAAAGGATCAGGTAAATAGAGAGATTTACAAACTTCCAATCCGTAATTTCTCTCTCCGGATCCATCCTTTATTTTTCGATCATATACTAAACAATCTTTCTCTCGATCAAACCATACTTCTAAATGCTTTAGCCGTATTTTTTTGAGAGAATGGATTTCTTCATAATCCGCAATTTCGTGGAAATGAGTGGCGAAAATAAAAGAGGTCCGTTTTTCATGTAAATGCTCCAATGCTGCCATAAAAATACTTAGTGCAGATTCCATTTCCGTGCCAGAACATAATTCATCTCCCAAAATAAAACTGTTTTCATCCGCTTGTTTTAAAATGACTCTCAATTCCGACATTTCTACTGCAAAAGTAGAGAGACCTTTGAATAAATTATCATTACTTAAAATACGCGAATACATCGCTTTATATGGTTTATAGTGAAATTGGGAACCGGCAACATAGATCCCAGACTGTGCCATTATAATTGCAATTCCTAAAGAACGTATAAAACTCGTTTTTCCAACCGCATTCGTTCCATATAATAAAATACCATCTACTTCTTCCATTCCGAGAGAAATATCATTCGGAACATAAATTTCATTTTGTAGTAAATTCTCGATTAATACATGCCGTAATTCTACCGCATTCACACATGATTTTACTGCAGCTTTTAGGATAGTTGGACGACAATATCTATGGGTTTTTGCTAAATAGGCTTTGCATACGATGGTATCTATATTCCCGATAAATTTCACTATTTTTTCGAGAGATTTTATATGAATTCTCTCCATTTCTTGAATGATATCTAAAAATACTGCACTTCTTTTTTTATAAATGACTTGTTTCCAATACATCCTTTCTTTACAAAGTTCGTCTAAAATGGGAATATGGATTTCTGCATTCGATTTATTTACGGATTTTATTACAACATCTTTAAGAGAAAATTGGACGTGTTCGAGAGAAATATGGGGTTTGGTATCTTTCTTTAGAATAGTGTTTAGAAGTTCGCCTCTCGTTTTGGTTAATTGTAACATATATCCATTTTTATCCGTTTCGTTGATTTTGATATATTCTTCTTCTTTCCCAAATAAAGAATTCAAATACTCCCGTATTTCCTCCATTTTCAAAAAAGCCAAGTCTTGTTTTTCCATCCATTCATCCAATTCTCTCGAAATACCTTTCCTAAATATATTCGATTGGAAATGATTGTTATCTTGACATTCTTCCCATACAAATATTCGGTCTAGGTTCTCTATCATATTTAGGAAATCGATGGATTCTTCGATAAAATACGAGAGAATTTCTCTCGGGAATTCTTGAATACATGTATATAATTGTTCACTGGTTTGAATCGACTTGTATAATGTATATATCGTAGTTGGATAGACCTTCTTATTTACTATCTGTAACGTGATTTTTTCTATATCTCGAATATTTGACAATTGTTTTCTTAATAAATCAATCATATCGGGTTCTTTTTCTAGAAAAAACGCGGTTACCTCATATTCTCTCTCTAACCATTCTTCACAGAAAACCGGATTCGTTATCTGTTCGTTTAATTTTCGTTTTCCAATGGCAGTATTGCATTTATTCAAAAAAGAGAGAACCGAAGATAAATGTCCAGTAGCATCCGTATTATGATCCGTAATAATATTCAACTGTTTCAACGTATGATTTGCTAATATCATTTTTTTGCTGGCGTTTTTAAAAGACGGCATTTGGATTTTTTTCAATAAATGTGGATTATGTTCTTGGACGAAATTCAGTAAAAAACAATACGATTGTGTTGCATATATATAATATGCAAACTCGGCACAGGTTTGAAATGTTTCTAGACCAAATGTCGCATTTAATATATATTCCACATATTTTTGTTTGGCCACTTTTTTTACCGTTTCGTCGGTTAATGCACGGGTATGGATCGTGGTTTTGGGAGAATATTGTAGAATCGTATTTACCATTTTTTCATTCTCCTGAGAGATCCATATAATTTCACTTGGACGATAGATGGCGATGGTATTTTCCAATTCATCAAAGGTAGTGGCTTGGATTTTCATTTCCGTTTCATTTTCCAAAAGAAAGGATTCTCCCGTATAACTATTCATAATTGCAATTCCATAGATTCTTTTCTTTTGTAACGTTTCCATCCAAATACACATGATATGATTCGATAATGCCGTTTTTTGTTCCATATCATACGATACATAGGTCCCGATAGAATGGACATCTTTGAATATACGGGTTTTTTTCTTCTTTTTTTCGTCGGCTTCCGTCTCTGGTTCTTGAATATATTCTACAATAATATATCCTTCGTTTAATAATATAGGTAGGTATTTTTCGAGAGAATAATCTCGAAAACCGGCCATATATACGGTGGCTCCATCGTAATTGTGTTTTTTGGAGGCAATCGCTAATCCAGTGATTTCTCCTATTTCTACAATACAACTTCCAACGATGATATCTTGTCCGGGATATTTCAATCCATATACCTCGTAAAACGCACCGACTTGCATGAACACCACCGTTTTCTCTCCATATTTTGATTTATGTATATTCGTATAATGGAAATATTCTTTACAAATCGAAAGGGTAATATCTTCATCTGTTGCTTCTTTTTCTTTTTTCATTCTCTCTCAAAAAATATATAAAACTGGTTTATATTTATATATTTTTATTTTTAGATTGATTTAAGTTTGTATTTTTTTAAATGGTGTTTCATTTTATCATACAAAATAGAATATTCAACCTCCTACGATACTCTCTATTATCATTTATTTCTTTTTCAAGAGAGAAAGTGTCGGTTCCTACCTTTTTATTATTACATACATTTAGAAATACTACTTTTTAAAGTATAGTATATAATATATATGACATCGAAATCACGATCACGATCACGATCTAGATATCGTATTTTATCTTTGAGAAACGTATTGGAATCATACGAGAATCCACATACATATTATTCTACGGATCCTTTACCTAAAATAATACATATATTGAACGATTGTTTACTAGGTATACGAAAAAGTATCATAACTTTACAAGTTGAAAATATTTGGAATAAAAGTTATACCACAATGAATGAAATATCGATTAAAAATATTGTTTATTTTTTAAACTATGTTACATTTTTGGGTTTTTGTAGTAATCATATATATGAAATATTAACCTATTTACAAGAACATGAATGTGAATATGAACAAACGGATTATGTATCCAGGTTAGAAAAACTAAAAAATATATGGGAAAACATTCAGTTTCAAGACTTGGATAAGATTATAAAACATTATTTGGATAAAATCAATGGTATAAATAAAAATAACGAAGAATATTTCCAGGTGGAGTTTAAAACATTTTTATTTAATAAAACAGCCGAATTATATAATATTGCAGAATCATATAATATTGGTGCGGATATAATATATAATAATAATTTTATGAATAATAATAGTATTTTTATAATAAATTTGAAATACAATCATTTATATATATCTGGGATGAGAGACGTAACCTCTATTCATATTAGTAAAATTATAGACTATATACATACACATGAAACCAAAATAAAGCATGATAAAGAGCAAATTAATATATTGTTTGAAAGATTAGGTCAAATCGAAACCTTTCAAACAAAGTGTCAAAAAATATTATCGAAACATCCTAGATTATTCATGAAAAAATATCATGCTTATCGTTTACATATGGAACAATATCCTGGTCTAGTTGAGAGAATTTTTAAAAAACTCTTATCTGAAAAAAATCTATCTCTACCAACCAAAGTTCATAATAAAATGAATACCAGAAGAATCCGCACCTATGGTGGAAATAAACGTAAATCTAGAAGGGTTTACAGTGAATTTGGATAAATACTCAATTCACTTCCTCTACAAATAGGACACCTATTATTCTCTTTTACGATACATTTCTCTCTACATTTCAAACATATTGGGTGTTTACATGTAGTATATTCTATGGTTGGTTCATAACATACACTACAAACTTTATCGGGTAATAATGGGAAAAACAGGCGTTGTGCTTTTGCTTCTTCCATTTTTTCGGGAGACAGTAAATAATAATCCAAGAATTCATAGGTTTCTTCTACCTTTTTTACATGCTCCAAGAGAGAATAAACCGTTGTAAAACATTTACTTTCATAGAGTAAGAAATCCTTGTTTATACTTTCGTTTGTTTCATATTCTATATGTTTTGCAATAATCTTGTAATAATATGAATATGGCATATCATGTATATCACAATAAACATATATTTCGGCTTGAACTTCGTCGATTTGAAAAATGGTATATTTCGTAATATGATAGGAATCTTCTCTATTTTTTTCTAAGAAGGTTTCTATGCTTTTCGAGAGACGCATAAATAAATGTTTGCGTTTTATTATTACTAATTCTTCATCCGAAATTCGATGAATGGCCTGATCGGTTACGATGGAATGCGGTGTAACTTCACCAAACAAACGATATTCCCCTCCATTATCGGATGGAACTGAAAATAAAATGGGTATTGTATTCATTCAATCTTTATCGTTATATTATTCCTTCATTTGTTTCTAAATATATTTATATATACCAATTTTAGAACGTATTCGAGACAGTATCGTTGAAATAATTATACAACAAATTTTCCGGATTATGGTTTTTCACTTCCCCACATATCATTTGTGTATTTTCATATATTTCTCTCAAAACATCATTCGGTGCATTCGTCCCGATTTTAATAAATCCGTGTTTCAATAAATAATTTTTTACATCAGGCATTGGTATGTTTTTTAATTGTTGTGTTTTCATTTGTGTATTGGAACGAATCGTTTTATTTGCAACCAATACCGAAATTTTGGGATATACTTTGGATCTTCCAACATAAAAGGTTCTGCGAATAATCCGTTTTTGTTTTGGTTGTTTATAATGTTTTTTGAGTTGGGGATCGGGTTTTTGTTGGTATTGTTGTATTCTACTTAAATCCTTTATATTTTCTTCTAGTTTTTTTTCGTATTGTTGTTGTTCAACGGTTGGAATCGGCGCCATTTTTCTAGTGTGATTCATATAATTTCGATAAGTTGGTAAATTACCATTTTTTAAACATCCATATTTTGGTGGTGGTAAGAGACGCGGATTTATTGCGGCATTTAATTGAATTGGTTCTTCGGTATGCATCGGCATCGGCATCGGTATTTCATACCTCTCTTTATTTTCCATAACTTCTGGTTTGTCCATGACTTCTGTAAAAGACATGGGGTATCTACGGATTGTCTGGTTTTTTGCTTTATCGTCGGTATCTTTGGCTAATGTCGATAAGTATTCTAAAGTATCGTTAAAATCGTTTTTGAAATGTTGTTCCACCTCTTTTTTTTCAGCAACGGGAGGAACTACTTTTCGGTTTTTTTCGATTTGTTGATTACGAATCATTTTCAATATATTTCGTTTGATGGTTGATATTTTTTTCGGTTTTTTTTCGGCCTTGTTTTTTATTTGTATTTTATTCCGGATTTTCATCTCTTTTTTTTGTTTTCGAGTAGTATTGTTTCCTCCGTTTAGTAAATCGGGATGAATCTGAATCGTTTTTCTCTCACTCATATATATATTATTTACAGGAATGTATATATTTATTTTCATTTTTATACATACATCGAATGTAAAGAAGTAAAGTCCGTTTTTGATACATTTTTATGTTGAATAAACAACGTTAACCCTTTTTCTAAATCATCTTCATTTATATATTTTTTTTCAGTCTTATTTTTTCCAAAAATGCGTTGTGCATGGGAAATTTTCACATAGGAAAATAATATTTCCATATCTCTTCCAAAATGTAAAAAATATTCTTTATTTTTTTGAAACCAGGATTCTTTTAATGTAAAATCCTCTTTTAAATGCCATCCATGGTCGAATAGTTGTTTTTGGAAAATTAACATTAATTCTTTTGGTGTATAGGAATCTATACAAAATTTCCATATAAATCTGGAATGCATTCCGGCATTTATTTTAAAAAAAGTTTCGTTCAATTGGGTTTCGTATCCTGCAACAATTACCATTAAATCATCTTTATGATCACTTAATGCTTCGCATAAAGTATCGATACATTCCTTTGAAAAGGAATCGTCCCCGAGAGAATATGCCTCATCAATGAACAAAACCCCGCCCAAACATTCATCAATCACCTTCCTAGTTTTTATCGCAGTTTGTCCTAAATATCCTGCAACTAGGTCGGTTCTAGTGACTTTTTTAAATGTATTCTTTTTTAAAATACCTATTTTAGCATACATATTTCCAATTATTTTCGCAATTTCGGTTTTTCCAGTTCCGGGTGGACCTATTAATATCGTATGTTTATAGTCATTCTTTAAAGGATCTTTGGATACATGTAACTCTTGAATAAAATAAATCATTTGCTGTAAAATGGCCGTTTTTAATGTTTCCATTCCAATCATGCCATTTAATTGTTCTAATTCCATTTTTATATTATGTAATGACTGTAAATCAATATTGTATTCAAACTTACTATCATATGGATATTCTTTCAATACATCTATTAAATCTTTCAAAGAATGAATGGAAATATCGATATTTTTTACTTCTTTTATTTCATCCTGGTAGGGGGATTTGAATGCACAAGGATGGACCGATAAATTTACCTCGTTCTCTTTTTGCCAAGTTTCATAGGAACTTTCATAATTATTTAAATAATAGGTTTGTATACTTTGCTGTAAAAAAACAGCATCGTAATAACTAAACTCCTTTTTCTTTTGATATTTGTCTAAATATCGAATAAATCCTCTATAAGGATTGTTCACCATTATTAGTATTATTTGTATTTTACGTTTATTTCTATTTTAGCCAATACTTTTATGTTATCTACGGGAAAAAATCTGGATTTTTTTTTATAAATTTCTATTATAAGTATGAATCAAAATGTGTATTCGAAACAAGATTATGAAAGTAATGATGGCATGTTAACCACAGTATGGGGACCAAGTCAATGGCATTTTCTACATACGATGAGTTTTAATTATCCTAATCATCCTACGGAAATACAGAAAAGGGCATATCGAAATTATATGCTGAATTTGAAAAACGTTTTACCTTGTGGTAAATGCCGAACCAATTTGAAGGAAAATTATAAGAAATTGCCGTTGAAAATGGGGAATATGCGGAATCGAGAAAGTTTTTCTAAATATGTTTACGATTTACATGAATTAGTAAATGACATGTTGGGTAAAACTTCGGGATTAACCTTTGATGAGGTTCGAGAAAGATATGAACATTTTCGTTCTAGATGCACGAGAACGAAACGTGAATTTTTGAGAAAACGGCGAACTGCTAAAAGGGAGAAAGGATGCACGGAACCTTTAGTTGGGGAAAAATCGAAATGTATTTTGAAAATCGTCCCTGAAAAAACCAAATGTGAGTCTTTTATTGTGGATAAAAAATGTATAAAGAAAAAAATGGAAATGTAAAAATATTATATTTTTTTATAAAAAATAAAATATCACTAAGGACCTTTATCGCTTCGGACAGGGCTTGATCCTGCGACCTCCCGGTTAACAGCCGGATGCTCTACCAACTGAGCTACCGAAGCTCGGTGAATCATTCTCACATAATAGTTTTGTAGTTGTCTTTATATCATTTTACAATTAATTATAATATATATTTAGTTATTTCTATTACATATATCTATTTCTAATATAAAGAATAAATGTCATCTTCGAATGTATTTTCACCAAATACAGATATTTCTTTTAATGATAATGTAGTAATGCATAAAATGGATCCTTTAGTAACAATTCCATCTCCTAAGAAAAAAACCATACCATTTTGGGGAGAAGATCCAAATATTTTATTTCAATCTTTGGAATTCTTTCCGGTAGATTCGATGGCTTATAATCAAAATCTAAATGCAATTAGTCGTTTAGTTATATTAATTACGATTATCGGTTTTATTTTTACGCAAAATTTTAGATTAATCATCATTGGAACGATAACTTTAGCCGCTATTTATATTTTATATACCATTCAAAAAAACAATAATAAATCAAGAGAGAGAGAATATTTCAAAGACGCTGGTAGTGAATTGTTGAAAAATAATACCCCTATTTTTGAAACTACTTTTCAAAAACCGTCTTCTACCAATCCGTTTTCGAATGTTTTACTACCAGATTATGATTTGAATCCAAATAAAAAACCGGCACCTCCCTCTTTCGATGTAAATACAAATGAAACTATATTAGAAAATGCAAAACAATCCGTAATCGATATGAATCCTACTCAACCAGATTTAGCAGATAAATTATTTCGAGATTTAGGAGAACAATATGTTTTTGAACAATCCTTACGTCCCTTTTATTCCACTGCTTCTTCTACTATACCAAATGACCAACAAGCATTTGCGGAATTTTGTTATGGTAGTATGATTTCTTGTAAAGAAGGAAATCCGTTTGCATGTGCCCGTAATTTATCTCGTTATACCAATGTTTAAGAAAAATCTATTTGTAATATAATAACATTCAACATGCAAAGTGATTTTATTTTCAATCAATTGGGTAATATTACAGATGATGATACCGATATGACACAGAGAACATTACAAAATACCCATTTTTCGAATTTAGTATTAACGAATTACTTTAGGGATAAAGTATCCAATGAACATATTGATTTTGTGTCTCAATATCCAGGTTTAGATTATACTGGTGTTATTGGTCCAGCAGTTGGTGGAGCATTAGTAGATGGTGAATCGAAATTATTTATTGGAACGGATCAACAAAGACCTTTAGAAAAATTACAATTGTTTTCCCGTCCATTTCTAACCGTTCCCTATTTAGGAAGAGGATCTTGTGATCCTACCTTAGAGTCTCAATTAATACAAGGAGAAGTCGTTCGCGGTAAAAAAAGTGTCACACCTGTAATGGAACAAAATTATGCAATCTATCCTTTTCCAGAACAAGTAAATTCAGTGGAAGAACTTGCTTTAGGCGGATGGAATCGTGGAGGAATGGATACTAGAACAACGGGCGATAAATATACAACGGGCGATAAATATACTAAATAATTATTTCACATGTTAATATATAGAATGAGTGAAGCTACTACACCTTCATTAACAACAATGCCTTCATTAGCCCCTACCCCTTCGTTAACTCCAACCCCTTCAATGGGTGGAGTTACATCGGCAGCACCCACCACTACTACACCTACTGTAAATTCTCCCAATACTGGACTTTCGGATTTAATGGACAAAATGAATAAAATGCAACAGGGTGGACGGAGAAGAAAAAGGTCACATAAAAGTATAAAATCGAAAGGTGGATCTAGACGTAAGTGCAAGTCCAATTCTAAATCTAAAAAATGTAAAAAATAAATATAAATCCATTTACAGCATATTTATAAATGGATTTATTTTCTTGCTTTCCTTCTTCTATTAACTATAAAACAAATCAAGAATACCGAAATTGGATACGACGTATATTCCATTTTACAAAAGACGCAAAAACATACTATGCAAATTTAAAGGAAAAAGATTTTGAAACCAATATAGATGAAGAATCGAAAGATGAAATGGATTATGATTACGATAGTATGAAAATAGGATTAGATATTATTTTAGAAAAGACTATAAATGAAACTATTTTTAAAGAAATGTATACGTTCGCCGCGGCGGCCATGTTTTCGACAGATGTAAAAGTTGGCCAGGTGGTATTATGTTCTTACGATTATTTTCATTTATATTTTACTTGTTTATGGTTCTTTTTTTTAGAAAAAGATACGAAAATAGAATCTCTCGCTAGTTATCAAGATTTAATGGCTCGTCTTAAAAAATAATATATCTATCTTATACAAAGAAAAAGAATGGCGTCTACTAGAAATAAAAATACACCAGGGGACTATAAATTAGAACAACTTGCATATGTAGAAAGACATTTAAATATTATGGATATTCAAAAACAATCCGCCGATAATAAATATTTACCTGGAAACGGATTATTACAAGGCTCCGTTCCTTCTAGAGATTTAGCAAATAATTATACAGATATTGAATCCACTCTTTTCGGAATAGGTTCCACGAATTTAGTTCAACCCTTACCGATCGTCGTTCCAGATATAAATTCCTACCGTAGTTTGAACATTATAGATAAGACACCTATGGTTGTTCCTACCCCTCTATATGTAGATACAAAACAACGTGCTAATTATCTAAATTAAAATGTAGGTATTTCTTCGGTTGATGATGGTGTATCTATTGGTATGTATTTTTTTCTTGTAATTGAATTTTTTTCACTCCATTTACGGAAAGTAGTATTTATTCTTTTTTTTATTCGATTGAACGGATAATCCTTTTTGTATATTTTTATCTCTTTCTCCTCTTTCTCTTTCTCCTCCTTTTCTTCCTCCTCTTCCTCTTCCTCCTCTTCCTCCTCTTCCTCCTCTTCCTCCTCTTCCTCTTCTTTCATCGATGGAATATTCGAATGATCCACTATATTTTCCACCATTTCTTCTCTCATTTCCATGATTTTTTCATGTATATCTCCACCATTTTGCGGTGGCATTTCTACTTCTATTTTCATTTGATCAAATAACATTTTAAACTGACCATTTGGAAACACATCTATCGGTAATTTTATATTTGCATAGATACGATTCATAAAATAAAACAAAACAATATTAGGTATTCATCTTAATATTGTTTTATTCTTTTTTTTTAAAATGTAATTTTAATTGGAACAAATTCTTTACGAATACTACGACATGCGGAAATAGATAATTCTTCTCTTTTTTTACGTGTCTTACCGCCAGTGGTTGTATTCTCTTTTAATACATTCGTTTCGTCTAAACTTGTTTTGTTTTTCACCGTTAATCGATTTGTCATGTCATTGATAATATCCTCGTAATGCACAATAATATAATCAATTACTTTATTCAAGATGGCCCACTTAAAAAAATTAAGTTGACCAATAGTCGTTATCAATTTCGTAGTTTCATCATAAGGAATAATAATACGATCTTTTCTAGAGTATGGATCAAACATTTCTTTCGAATAACCATCCTCTGCGGAACGAAAACGTGTCCATACAAAAAATCGTTCATTTTCATTTTCATATACAGTAAAATATTGTTTAGCATAATTCGTTACAAACCAATTCACAATACGAATCGATATTTTTTTCGATTTTCCAATAACAAACTCTCGATTTACGATCTTTTTCACTATTTCTAAATAGTCTTTATTTTTATAGAATTCTAGTAATTCCACAAGAAGCCAATCTTGTTGAGAAATCATTCTTTTGGTTTTTAGAATGTAGCATTGGGTTTTTATATAGTTTTTACGAAGTTATATTGTTTATAAATGGATTTCCGTAAATAACCGTATTATTTGTTAACATCTCGGAAAATTGTAGAAATTGTATTTTATTTTCTAATAATGTTCGTCTTGCATCTTGATAGGCATCGTTCATTAATTTTAATGCTTCTTTATCGATATACATCTTCATTCGTTCGGATACCATACGGTCTGGGTTTTCGTTTTCATCATTGTAATATACTTCTAATTTCTCTCCCATTCCATAATTACGAATCATTGTTTTTGCGATTTTATTCGCTTGTTTTAAATCTTCCATTGCTCCCAATGAAAATTTTTCTTTTCCAAAAAACAAACTTTCTGCGGCTTTTCCTCCCATTGCAATCATCAATCGTTTTTTCAATACCTCTTTCGTATATAACCCTCCTTCTTTTATTTCTGGTTTTTCTGTAAATAAAGTATACCCACCTACACCATTATAGGTTGGTTGAATAGACGTCTTTTTCAACTGGAAAAATGCAGGATTTTTCAAAACTAATAATGCATGCCCTGCTTCATGAATAGATACTCGTTTTCGAATAGATTCCGAAACATTTGCATTCTTTTTCAGTATACCTACTATTGATTTTTCAAATGCTTCGTAGATACATGTTTCTTGTATCGTAGTAAAATTGTTTTTGACGGAAATAATTGCCGCTTCATTTATAATATTCTTCAAATCGGCTCCCGAATATCCATCCGTTAAATCCGTTATTACTGTAATATCTATGTTTTGATTCGGTTTTTTTTTTAAATAAAAATCCAATATTTTTTCTCTCGAAGAACGATCTGGTAATGGAACACGAATAATACGATCAAATCTACCAGGTCTTAATAGCGCTTTATCTAATATATCTTTACGATTAGTTGCTGCAATAACTACAATATCATCATTATTGCTAAATCCATCCATTTCAAATAATAATTGATTCAATGTTTGTTCTCTCTCTTCGGAAGATGTTTTTATATTACTACGTTCTTTTCCAATTGCATCGATTTCATCAATAAATATAATACATGGTTTGCTTTTTCTAGCAATTTCAAATAATTCTCGCACTTTTATTGCTCCCATACCTACATATAATTCTACAAAGGCAGATCCTGAAATCGAAATAAAAGTTGCATTCGTTTCTGTTGCAATTGCTTTTGCTAAAAGTGTTTTTCCTGTTCCGGGAGGTCCTTCTAATAATATTCCTTTTGGCATTTCTGCACCTATTGTTTTAAATTTTTCTTTATTATCTAAATAGGCAATAACATCCGTGCATTCTTCTTTTACTTCTTCACTTCCAATCCAAGACTCGAGAGAAATATTCGGTTTTATGGATTCCTGAACTGGATTCATTATCATAGGATTTGCACCAAATAATGAACGTAAAATAGAAAAAATAATCAAAAATGATATAGCCACCGATACTACTTGGTATATTTGTTGGAAATTTGGGAGAAACGAATTCGTTAATTCTGCAAAATGTATTGGAATTTTGGCATCTACTATACTATTTACTAATTTTTCAGTCAATATTGGATTTACTGGAATAATATGATAGGAATGAACCGGATCGATAAATTCTTTTTCTTTACTAATTATTTCTGTATAAGATGGATTGATAAATACGGTGGATATTTTATCTTTAACTATGTCTTGTAAAAAAAGGTTGTAATCTTCTTTTACATATAGATCTCTCCATTTATGAATATTTTCTAGATCTTCTGTAAAATCGGACCATCTTCTTTTTATTGGAGAGAATTTGT
>Ga0114966_10003191_pt1 | contig 14481 bp, 11 predicted proteins | sample M_130207_XF_Meta_FD_87029 | JGI IMG/M metagenome (GOLD analysis project Ga0114966, IMG submission 87029) | Freshwater microbial communities from Lake Montjoie, Canada to study carbon cycling - M_130207_XF_MetaG | ecosystem: Environmental > Aquatic > Freshwater > Lake | place: Lake Montjoie... | reverse complement strand
CCTGCCGCTCACCAAGGGCGCCGTCCTCCACGGCGGCGTCAGCATGGATCAGATCCTCGCGTCGCGCCTCGGCCACGAGACGACTCAGCCCAGTCTCATCCTCGGCTGCGAACAACCCATCACCGGTTATCACGAGACGAATTTCTCGATGGCCTACAGTTCGCACATCTCGTGGGAGAATGCGGACTCCCCCGTCCCGATGGAGGTCTACCCGTCGCTCGCGTTCGACAGCCTGTTTGAAAACCGCGGCAGCCGTCGCACCCAGAGTATCCTCGACCGCGTCAAGGCGGACGCCGCTAGCCTCAACCGACAGGTCAGCGCCGCCGACCACGCCAAGCTCGACGAATATCTCAACAGCGTACGCGAGGTGGAAAAACGCGTGGACCGCATGCGCAGCGTTCAACAAAAAGCCGCGGACAACGCCCGGAATCGCGGCCGGCCGATGATCACCATGAACCGCCCTGACAACGGCCTGCCCGAAGACATCCGCGAACACATGCGCCTCATGTGCGACATCGTCGCCCTCGCGTTTCAGACCGACAAGACCCGCATCGCGACCCTCCTGCTCTGCCGCGACCTCTCGGGTTTGTTCTATCCCTTTCTCGGCGTACGCAAGGCCCACCACAGCGCCTCGCACGACGACCAGTCGGCCGACTACGAAAGTATCGCGCGTTACTACGTCGGCCACCTCGCCTACCTTGCGGGCCGACTGGAAGCGATGCCCGAAGGCGAAGGCACCGTGCTCGACCACACCTGCCTGATGTATCTCTCAAATATGTGGTCCGGCACGAAACACGATAACAGCAAGGTGCCCCTGCTCACCGTCGGCGGCTTCGGCGGCACGTTGGCGACGGGGCGCATCCTCGACTACACCGCCAAGGGCAATGAGAACCGCAAACTGTGCAGCCTCTATCTCTCGCTCATGGACCGCGCCGGCGTGTCACTCCCCCGCTTCGGCGACGCCGACACCCGCCTCGCGGGGATCTGAGCCGAGGACGAGCTCAGTCTCATTCGCATTCAAGATGAACTTAACCGGCCCGGAAGTAGGGGTGCCTGCTGGCAGTCGATTTTCCACGTCTTTAATCGCCGGCGAATAGGCTCCTGCAAAAAATCGTCATTGAGTTCATCTTTAACGCAACGTGGCAGCAGTCGTAGCCGCGAGCGCCCGCGAGTGGTCCCCTTGCTCTTAAGAAACACCTTTTTTTAAGCGTTGGGGTGGAAGGTTGGCTCGGTTTTTTCGATCACGGCCAAAATCCCAATGTTGGGCGGGGGCGGCTAGGAAACTGGATTTGCGGCGGGGGAGGGGTTTTATTGCGAATCGGCTCGGCCGAGGATTTGGTCGTGATGAAGGCGTTTGCGGCGCGACCGCACGACTGCGTGGATGGGAAATCGGTGGTCGCGCGCCACTACGGTCAGCTCGACTGGGCGTATGTTTACGAGTAGCTCGCGCCGCTGGCCGAGCCCAACGGGCGCATGGAGGTGGGGGCGGAACTCAAAAAATCCAGCGCCAACGCGCCGCCCGGAAATTGCCATCAACCGGCAGCCGATCCCGGGCGGCGTGTCTTTCCGCGTTCAAGCGCCGCCTCGTCGGAGGCGGTGTCATTCAAAACGAGCCCTTGACCCCCAGCGTCAGCTGGACGCCGGTGGTGAGCACCTGGGAAACTCTCGCGTAGCCCGGCGTCTCCGAGCCATAGCGTAACAAGGTTTCCGGTACGTCGAAGACGTTCTGACCGCTCAGGTACAGGAAGAGGTTTGGTCGCAGCTGGTAGTCGATGTTCACGTCGAGCCGCGTGCGCGACTTGGCATATTCGTAGGCGTCCGCCCCCAGGGTGGCGACTCGGGCCAGGCGCTGCAGGCCGCGGTGGTTCCACTTGAGCATTACCGCGAACGGTTTTCGGCTGAAATCAAGGCCCCCGTTGGCGGCCTTCGGGATGAAGCCGCTGAAATCGGTGTCCCGATTGCCCGCCAGCGTGAGCTTGGTGCCGTTGACGAAGGCCTGAAAATATTTCCCCCAGCCGCCGAGCGGGCGCAGAGAATGCCGGAGGTTGAATTCCACGCCGCTGACCCGCGCCGTCCCCGGCTGGTTGAACAGGGTCGATACCTGCCAGCCCACGTAGCGCGGATCGAGCCCGAGGAACTCGAGATCGGCGACGGTCGCGATTTTGACGGCGGCGCCAAAGAAGTCCCGGATGTCCTTGCGAAAAACCCCCGCGCTGAACAGCCCGCCCTGTGGCGTGTAATATTCGAGCGACAGATCGTAGTTGTCCGCCGTCCACGGCCGCAGCCCGGTGTTGCGGCTGGTGATCCGTCCGGGAATGCCGCCGGGGTCCGGGACGTTGTCGTTGAAATCGGTTTCGTCGATCGTTGCATTCGGCACGATGTTGACGAAGTCGGGCCGGCCGTAGGTCTTCGCGTAGGCTGCGCGTGCGAGCAGGTTTTCCCGGATCTGGTAGGTGAGGTGTACGCTGGGGTAATAACCGTCGTAGGAATTCGACGCCTTGAATCCGCGCTCCTGGCGCGTCACCGCGAGTTCCTGTAACGAACCCGCGGCACCTGCTTCCGGTTTCCGGTTTTTCACCCCCGCGGCCGTGTGGGTGAAGCTCCCGTCGGCGGCGCGCACGAAGACCGCGTTGGGATCGTAGCGGACGCCCTGGCCATCGGCGTCGGTTTTTTCGTAGCGGACGCCTGCGAGTACCTTGAGCCGGTTGTGGAGCAGACCGAGTTCGGTCTGGACGTAGCCGGCGGACACCGCTTCCCGCAGCCATTCGGAATTGTTCAGCCGGTAGAGTTCCTCCGCCGTCTGCTGGGCCGTGGTTTTGCCGAACAGCGTGGGATTCGCCTCGTAGGCCTGCCAGGCCTTGAAGGTCGACACCCACGGCATATTGCGGAAGCCGAAATTCTCCTCCTGGTTGACGTAGGTGTTCATCCGATACGGAGTGGGTGCATCCGGGGTGGCGGGATTTCCGTCGGGGCCGTTGTACGTCCAGGCGACGCTTTCACGCCGCGCGTCTCGCACCTGTTCCCGGCGCAGTCCGCCGACTTGAAGCGCGGCGGGAAACGACAGGGCGGGCAGACTTTTGCGGACGTCCAGTTTGGCGTTGGCCAGGCGGTCCTGGACCATGCGCTGCTGGGAGGTGGCCCCGTTCAGCTGGTAGTTGTCGAAATTGTTGAGATCGAATTCTCGGCCGTTGTTGTCGAAGACTTGGATCGATTGCGGTCGGACGTCGTCGATCTTCGCGAAGTTCACCCGCACCGGCACCCGGTTGACGATGTCGAGGCTGCGGAAGCGGCCGTAGCGGATGTCGTTGTAGCCACCGGCGGATTTCGACGCGCCGACCGCGGCCACCACGCGCCAGTTGCCGTCATCGTGGCGGTAGCGCATGCTGGCGCCCTTCGTGTCGAGCGGCAAGTGGACGCCGGCGCCGGCATTGGCCAGGTTGACCGTGCCGCGGCCCGTGGCGCCGGAAACAAAATCGTCACCGAACGTCAGCGGCACGCCGGTGGCGGGGATTGGGACGGCGTTGGTGCCGGGCGACAAGGTGATGGCGACGTTGGCGCGTTCGGAGACCCAGCGGGTGCGCTCGAGGTTAAATGACAGCACACCGTTCGGCGTGATGCGCCAGTCGGCCTTGAGTCCGGCGGCGTTGCGTTCGTTCCGGCGCGGGACGCCGACGAGTTGGAAAGTCTGCAGGTAGGGTTTGGCGAACGAGGCGCCGGTGCCGGCCGCGGTGGCGTTGAAGGTGCGGGGCACCCACTCCATCTCGATGAACCGGTTCTGGCTCTGGCCGGTCAGCACCAGGCCGAAGGTTTTTGTCACGGGCAGCGTGTAATCAAACGTGAAACTGGGCAGCGTCTTGTACTCCCGTTCATCGTTGATGTGCGGCACGCGCTGCAGGCTCATCGTCTTGGGGTTGCCCGACACGCCGAAAGTGGTGCGCAGTTGCGCGCTCTTCCGTTCAAAGGAGCTCTTGCTGACCATGTCGATTGAGCCGGCCATCGAATCGGCCGGGTTCGAGGGCGTCGGCACCTTGGTGACCTCGAGGCGGGAGATGTTGTTGATCGACACCTGGGTGAATTGGAACACGCGCGAGGTGCCCACCGTGTTGCCGGTGCTGGCCATCTGCAGCCCGTCGCTCGACACGACGGCCATCGCGGTGGGAAATCCGCGCACCGAGACGGAGGACACCGAACCGCCGGAATCGCGATCGTACTCCGCCGTGATGCCGGGCATGAACTTCAGGAACTCGCCGACGTTGCCATCCATGATGTCGCCCATCGCATCCGCCGCGACGACGTTTTTGATGTTGGCGGAAAAGCGCTGCTCGTTGATCGCGATGGCGGTGCCGTCGGTTTCGCGGGAAGTGGCGACGACAAACGAATCGAGCTTCACCGTCCCGGAGGCATCCGTGCCGTAACGTGACGCGCTGGTGAGATTGAAGTCCTGGTTCAGCGTCTCTCCGGCCTGAAGGGTGACGGACACCCGCTGTGCGTCCAAGCCGGTGAAGAAGACCTCGAGGACGACCGGCCCCCTCGGCACGCCGGATAGACGGTAGCTCCCGGTCTGGTCCGTGAACGCCGCCAGGTCGGTGTCCTTCACCACCACGCGCACGTTGTTCAGATACTGGCCGGTCGCGACATTTTGCACGCGCCCGGCAATCGCGCCGGCCGACTGCGACGCGGGGCGGCTGGGGGCGTCCGCAGCGTGGCCGCTGGGTGGGGCGAGCAAGAGGGACAGGCTGGAGGCAGCGACGCGAAGGAGGTGGGTGGGGAGTTTCATGGGGGATGTGCCGATAACGATCCTCGGCGTTCTGGATTGAGACGATCTATTGCCTCAGAGGACACGGAGGGAAACGAGAGGGCCCAAAGCAGAAATGGGCTTTCCAAATCAAATTCAGGGGTATGCTTGGTCTAACCCGGTTTGGAGTTCTTGGACTGCCGCGAAGATTTCTCCAAGGAAGGTTGGCCGCAAAAAGGCGTAAAAGGCGTAAGCGGCGCAAAACCAGGTCCGCCCTTTTTTGCGCTTCCGGCGCCTTCTTGCGGCCATCGCTTTTCGGGATGTTTCGTTGCCGTTTGATTTCGCCGCGGGGCCTTGTCGATGCGGTGGCGAGAGCCGGCTGGAATCTCCTTCTGCGCCGTGGCGAGCCCTGCGAACAGGGGTTTGCTTCCCGCTGGATCCCATGCCCTGAAGTTTGCTTCGGCTTGGTTGGGGGGCGGAGCGGCTTTACGCCGCGAGGCATCCGCCACGACGATCCATCGCGGGATAAACCCGCTCCTAAAGTTTTCGGCAAAAACCTCGAGGCGTGGCTCGGGGTTCTTTTTTCCTTGGTTTGGGGTGACCACGGTCGGGAAAATGCGGATTATTTGTTTGCGAGTTTGACCATGGCGCAGGGCCGGATGTTTTCGCCCACCTTGTTTTGCAGACTGTCGCCGAGATCTTTTCTCGCGACGTCGGCGAGGGCCGTGAGCGCTGCGACCATCTGGGGAAACGCCGCCGCCACGTTGGTACTTTCGCCCACGTCGTCGGTGAGGTTGTAGAGGGCGAGTGGCTGATCGACGCCCATGGTGGCACCCCGGCGGCCGCCGTGACCGGGTTTTTGCGGATCGGGGGTCTCGCGATCCACGTGGGGAAACTGGAGTTTCCATTTGCCCTGTCGCACCGCGCGAAGCTCCTTCTGCCAGTAGTAATAAAAACACGGATGCGGTGACGTCGCGCCCTCCCGGCCGAAGAGCAGCGGGCTGATATCCAGGCCGTCGACGCGCCGCGCTGGCAGGGTGGCGCCGGCGAGCTTCGCCACGGTGGGCAGGAGGTCGAAGTTCGCCACCAGCTCGTGGCAGACGCTTTGCGCCGGAATTCGGCCGGGCCAGCGCATGAGACAGGGCACCCGCATCCCGCCATCGAAGGTTTGCTTCTTGCCGCCGCGCAGCGGAGCCGCGGAGCCGCCGTGGTCACCGAAAAGATGCCACGGGCCGTTGTCCGACATGAACACGACCAGCGTCCGCTCATCGAGGCCGTTCAGCCGCAGCGCCGCCAACACTTGGCCCACCGACCAGTCGATCTCCGCGATCACGTCGCCGTAGAGGCCGCGCGCCGTGGTGCCCTGGAATCGTTCGCTGACGAAGAGCGGCGTGTGCGGCATGTTGTGCGCGAGATAGAGAAAGAACGGCCGGTCCTTGTTCCGGGTGATGAAGTCGACGGCGCGCTCGGTGTATCGGCGAGTCAGATACCGCTGGTCAGGATTGGTTTCGATGACTTGGTCGCCCTCGATCATGGGCAGCCCGGTCTGGCCCGAGATCCGGGCTGCTTCGCTCATGTCGGGGCCGGTGTCGTTGGAATACGGTGTACCGAGAAACTCGTCGAACCCGCGTTGCAACGGCAGCAATTCGCGCTGCTGGCCGAGGTGCCATTTTCCGACGATGGCGGTCGCGTAGCCCCGGGTTTTCAGCAGGCCCGCGATCGTCGTTTCGGAGGGATGCAGCCCGACGCCGCTCTTGTCCCCGATGACCGCGGGAATGCTGATCCGCTGGGCATAACAGCCGGTGAGAAGGGAGGCGCGGGACGCGGAACAGGCGGCCGCGCCCGCGTAGAACTGCGTGAATTTCATTCCCTCGCTGGCCAGGCGGTCGAGGTGCGGCGTCGCCAAGCCCTGCGCACCGTAGACGCCGACATCCGCGTAACCCTGGTCGTCGGTCAGAATGACGATGATGTTCGGCGACGCTGGCTCCGCGCCGGATCCGCTGCGGACTGCGACGACCAGGCCCGCGAGCAGACCGAGCAGAATGAAGAGCAGATCGAACGAGCGGATGAACATGGAGGGAAAGTCGCGGTGGCCGGGTTAGCCGATGGGTATGCTTGCTGCTAGCTCCTCCTCATCCTAAGAAACAACGCCGGCCTTGGCTGGTTGGCGGGAAAAGCCGAGGAGAGCGGCTTGCTCGCGCAGGGAGCGCTCTTTGCGCAGACGTGTCAACGCCGGATTGCCCGGTTTGGTGGGATCGAAAGCGGTGCGAGCAGCCTCGACGGGGTTACGTCGAGAGTCGCGCCGTGACCCCGTTGGTCCCCTCGATGCACCACTCCCCAGGCGGGAGTGAAACCAATTCGCGATGCCGGCGAGGGACGGAAGGTGGGGACAGGGACGATGTGGCCTGACGCTCAGAAACTGTTTCTGATGCCGAATTGCCAAAGCGCGCCATAGTCGGCGCGCGTGCGCAGTTTGTTCATCGCCGGAGTGAGCGGTCCGGAGGTCTCCGTGTCGTCGGTCACGTCTTTCAGATTCCGGAGGCTGGCGTAGATTGACACGTTTTTCCGCAGGCGAAATTCCGCCGAGACATCCATGGGGGCGATCCGATGGGGTCAGTCCGCTGATGGCAATGTCCGCGGCGAGAGATCGCCGCGCACGGCGGCGGGATGACCCCTCTGCAATGTCGTCGCGATCCAACGATACGGCGCAGCCACCGTGGTTCGCCGCGTCCGGGCGATGGCGACGTTCCATCCGACGCCTTTTGGCGCGCTGGCCGCGTCCGCCAAAGACTTACCGGCTTCTTTCAACGCGGCGTCCGCCGCCTGTTGCCACCGTGCGCACTTGATTTCGGCGATCCTCCGTGGCGGACATTTCCGGTGACAACGCCAGATGGGCGGGTTGGCGTGCGCTCGCCCTCCGCCAGCCTGCTGGGCCAATCGCCCAACCGCCAGAATAGGCGCCGCGCACAGTGCGATCGTCGTCGCGCGTGGCCGCGATGTTTGCCCAAGGGTCGAGGTATGGGCGCCAGGGATCGCTTTGGGTCTCGAGTCCGAGAGACGGCAACCGTTCGGCGGACTGGAACCACTTGCGTGGGTTCGCTGGTAGGCAGGGTCAGAGGCGGTTGCGACGCTATTCTTCCACGGCCCGATGTATCCATTACGCAGTTACACTGGTAGGCAGGTTCAGAGGCGGCTGCGACGCCTTGATGCAAAAATACGGGTGCACCCGTGGCAGTTTTTTCTGCCCGCCGTCGAAGAGTACGAAGTCGTGCATCAGTTCGATGAGCCGGTTCTTCCGGCACATTTTCAGGAGATACTTGTCGAGTTTGAAGCGCGTGTTGTCTGCCTCGTCTTCCTTCCACTGGAGAAAATATTTCTTCTCGGTTTTGATCGAGCCGTAGCGGAGCCCTTCGGAATCGTTGCCGGCGATCACGATTTGCACCGTGGTGAAAAACCACTCGTTGAACTCCTTTTGTTGGTTGGAGAGGAGTTGGCGGATGCCATCGCCGATGGAGGTGTGGCTGTTCTTCAGCTCGATCACGCCGACGGCGATACCGTTGACGTAGAGGACGAGGTCGGGCCGGCGCTCATGGTGGCCGCGCAGGGTGACTTCCTCGGCGAGGGCGAAATCATTTTCCTCCGGGTGCTCCCAATTGATGAGCTTCACCGTCTCGGTGGCCTGGCCCGCATCGATCTTCACCGGCACGCCGTAGCGCAGGAGGCTGTAGACCGCCTGGTTGTTGTCATAGAGGCTGCGGTGGGGATTGTTCGCCTCGATGCTCAGGCGATGCAGCGCGCGGCTGATGTGCTCGGCAGTGTAGCCGGCCCCGGTCAGGTAGTCGGTGAGCGTGCCCTCGTCGATGTTGGAGTTGTGCGGACGATCGGCGCGGTCGCCGAGATAGCGGTAGCCGAGTTCATCGCGGAACAGGGCGATGACCCGGTCTTGTGTGACTCGCTCAGGTTGGCCGACGTTGCTCATGGGTGATGGTCGGTCATTGGGCGGGCGCCGGGTTTACGATTAGGAGAAAGGGCTTAACGATTACTTAACGATTGCCGCCCGGTAACGGGTGGAGCGGCCCGAGCCTACTTTCTGGGCGAGGCCGAGGTGGACGAGGCCGGCGAAATCTTTCGCGGTCATCGGACGGGAGACGCCAAACTCTTTTTCACAGCGACGACTGGTCAGCTCTTCCCCGGCGGCGAGCAACCCGACCATCTTTTTCTGTCGTTCGCTGAGTTGCGCCTCGACCGCCGGCGTGATCGGCCCGGTCACACCCACCGGCAAGGTGAGCCGCTCGTAATTCCCCGCCGGTCCGGGCAACGTGACCACGAAGAAACCGTCCTCCTGGCTAATCTTCGGCGCGTGGAGACCGTGGTTGAGCATGGCGTCGTGCATCCGGGCGAAGCCGCTGCCGCGCTGCTCCATGACTCCGAGCGTCGCGAGCGTCTGGGCGATCAGCGGATTGCGGGAACACGGCCGGTAGCCACCGCGCCGGAGTTTGGCCAGCGTGAGCGGTTGGGGCGGATAGCCGGGGCTGGAAATCTCCACCCGGTCGCTGAATACGCGCACGAAGACTTTACGCGACCGGTCATCGTAGCTGCGGTGCGCCACCGCGTTGACCATCGCCTCGCGCAGGGCCGCCACCGGGTATTCGTCGAGCCGGAGGTTGTTGAGTCCGACGACCCGCCGGGGGTGAAACGTGTGATCATCCACAAATTTGAGCGCCTGCTCCAACGCCAAGGGCAACGCCGCGTTGATCGTCACCTGCCCCTTGGGGCGACCGCTGACGCGGGTGTCGTCATAGGCGTCGGCGAGCAGTTCGCACTGGGGAAAACGGTCGGCCGGCAGGCGGGCGAAGAGCAGCCAGGCGGCGGCCGTCGGCGCATAGGTGTCATGCTGGAGATCGCGGACGGCCAGGCCGCGGCTCTGGAGTGCTTCCCAAGGCGAACGAAACACCCGATCCACATCGTTGGTGGCCATCCGCTGATTGAACCCGGTCAGTAAATCCTGATCGAGCAGGTCGGCCACCGGCCCGGTAATCACCGCCGCCTCGAAGGCCGAAGCGGCTTCGATCAGATTTTCGCTTTCGCTGATCTCGGCCGGCGTCGCCTTGAGTTTGAATTCATCGACCAGCGCCCGCCGGAGCGCCTGCAACATCAGCGGCTTCAAGTCTTCGCGGTCGTGAAAACGTTTGTAGGTGAAGCCGTCTTTTTTCGTCTCGGCGATCAACGCCTGGACCTCCTTTGACCGGGTGTCGTCCTTCGCGCCTTTGAGGAATACGACGGTCGGCAACTTCAAGGTTTGCGCGAGCCGGTATTCGTGATGCGTGGCGGAAATCTCGCCGTCGGGTTGGCCGTATTCATTCGCGATGATGAGCACGTAAACCGCGCACCCGCTCAACGCCGCGAGGTAGGGCTGCTTCGCCGGGCGCGGGGGCGGTGGCTCCTGCTCGAACAGCACCGGCAAGCAATGCTGGAGAAGAAACGGGTCGGTCGCGATCAACCCGGCGACGGCGGCGCGCTCCAGTTCCAGCTCCTTCTGCACGCTGCTGATGAAGATGCGGAGCGGTTTCATTTAATTCAGGCCGAAACTACGCGAGCGGAGCACCTTCATCCAATACGATTCCCGCGCCAAAATGTCCGCGTCGGAGGCGTGGGTATCGGCAATTTCGAGAATGGCATACTGGAAATGGTTCATGTGCTCCGGTCCTTTCTCTTTCAGCACTTTCTTCAACTCGGCGTTATCCCCGTGACCGTTGTCCGCGTAGACGCACCAGCGTTGCCAGATGCCCTCCTGACCGGACGCCTTGCCCACATAGTGCCGGCCAGTCTGGGTGTCGGTGATCAGATAGACGCCCTTGATGTTGGCGAGCGCGCCGTGCCATGAGTCAATTTTCTGATCCGTGATAATCTTCAACTGGGCATGACTCACGGCCACCGCGTTGTAGCCCGGGAAATCGCCGATGGTCAGTTTCTCCTGGCGGAGTTCGATGAGCGGCAACTCAACCCCGGGTTTGCACCAGATGTAAGAGGCCCGGCCGCTCCGCGTGTGCTGCACGATGATGCGCCCGATCCATTCTTCCTGTCCCGGCAGAAGCTGGGTGGAGTAGTGAAAGGGCGTCCCCGGGCCGGAATTTTCCTGGCAATCGAGGATTTGATAAACCCCCGCGAAGAGCCACCGGCCCCGCCCCATATCGATCAGGCCGATGACCTGCGCACACAGGAAATTCCGCTGGTTTTGCCACTCCTGCCATGCCTTGAAGGTTCCTGCATAGAAAACGTCCAGCGGGTGCTCGTGGCCATGCCAACACGCAAGGTGAACCTTGAGGCTGGCAGCGTCCACACCGACTCCGGCTGCTTTGAGAAAGGCAACGAGTCCAAGCATGGTTTAGGGCTTCGAGGCAGAATTCATCTGAGTCGTTCCGGCAGATGAAGAGTGAATGTCTCGCCTGGGAACGCCACCACACCTTGATGCGCTGCCGAAGATTATCCAGCAAATGTCTGCGCGACCCACCGATACGGTTTCCGCCACCGCTCGGAACCGTTCGAGTCCTCGATCCTTTTCAACGTCCGAGCGGCGCACGGCGGACCCCACGCGCATCGTGCGATAGACTTGTCGATCGACCGAGACTGAGGGTCAATCGCCCTGCTGTGCAGCGGCGCCAGGGAAGGCCAACACGTTGTTATTTTGCCTCAATTTATCGATCCACCGGTTGTCCGAGCCGCCGGATTCTTTTTCCGCCGTCCGCAAGAACGCTTCGAGTCCCCGCTCATTTTCCATTTCTGCGCACTGGAAATAAGCCTGGGCCAACTCGGGAATCGTGGCGAATTTGAGGGTCGCGAGATGGCATCGCCAGATCGGCCCCGGCATCCTCACGCGGATCGATTCGAAGCCTGGGTGTAAAAGTAGGTTGTCGAGATAGGATGCAAACGACTCGAAGCCGCACGATTTTGTGAGGTTGCTGCCGTCTTTCTCAGTGGGGAGAATTTCTCCGGCATAACTGTCCAACGCCCTGCGATGGTTCGGCAGGAATGATTCCGCGACGTGAAGAATTTCCTGCATGAGGGAGCTGCCACGTAGACCGACGGTGCGGAGCAATTGATCGCAAAATCCAATGCCGGCCAAAAGTCGATGGGGCTCTCCCGTTGGGGCGAGGCCGACGAGGTGCGCGAATTGAGGAATCTTCTTGCCCTCCCTAAATCGGCTGAGCGACCTCACGGTGACCGTCAGTTCCTCAGCCAAATCGACTTGGGCAATTCCCTGTGACTTCGTTTGGCGCGTAACCAAGTCACCGTAGAGTGCTGCCGGGGAATCATATCGTAACAGCGTCAATTCCCACGGACTGAAAGACGTTCCGCGAAATTTTCTTTCGCAGCTTTCAAGGTAACACAGTCGAAGGACGAGATCGCGAATCAGCGCCCGGGCGATAACGCCCGAGGCGCTCGGAATATACCCTCGGCTGCCCACCCACCGTGGCGCCGCCTCGGCCGCGACCTTCCACAGACGAAAGTATTCGTTCACATACTTGGCGGCGAAATCGTTTACCGCGGACGTTCTGGGGAAAAGCGCGCGGGTGATCTCGATGAGCTTTTTCTCAATGTCCGTGTAGGTGTCTGGGTTGATCAGATCCTCACCCTTGATGCGTTCTTGAGTCCGCGTGGTAATCGGCAACGTGTGCACATTCGCGAACGCCGGTGCGAACGCATGGAGTGCGTCGAAGATCTTCAGGGCCCAGCCGCCGGGAAAACGCGACTGGGCCCGACCATCGTCCGACACAAGCGAGACTTGCTGAAGCGTGCGCTTGTGCATGGCTGTCGTTGTTACTTCCCAGGCTTGGCCGGAGCGGCGTTTTTCGCGGCGGCGGCTTGGGCCACAGCCGCGAAACTACCCTTGGTTACCTGACCTTGTGATTTCGCCGTTGCGGCTTGGATGCGGGCGGCGGCCTGCGTTGTCATTTGTTTTTTAGACATGTCTTTGGTTGGGTTGATCGCAGGCGGGATTGCCGGCGACGTGATAACAATACCAAACGCGACACCCTTTGTCGGACAATTTCCCGCCAATCAGGACGGTTCCGCCTGTGCATGAACGGATCAATTCACAACAGTCGCGTCCGGCCGGTGAGGAGTGAGTGTATCATGGCCTGCTGGAGGGCGTGGGTCTTCTCCCGCCGCTGCTCCAGCGCCGCCAGCTCCCCATCCATCTCCGTCAGCACCTCGGCGATGGCGGTTTGTTCCGGCTTTGGTCGGTGGCAATAGCGGCGTAAGGCCTGCGAGCGCGTTCTGATTGATGTTGGTGTTTGCGCTAACGGAGCTGGCAGCGACGATCTTCGTGCGGAAACTGTCCGCGGAGAAGCCGTGCTTTTTGAAACCGCTATCGAGAGCACCTTCGTCGCGAAATCTGATGAGAAATCCGGAATAAACGGTGTCATTGAGGTCGCGTTCAAAAACGGCGGTTAATCCCACACCGGGAGGCTTCACCGAGGAGCGAATGAATAACACGTCGCCGTGGCGGAGTTCGTAAACCGCCCGGTCCATCTTCGTGCTGGCAACAAGCCCAAGATGACTTGGGGAGCTGATGGCATTTACTCCAAAAACATCCATCAAGTTCACGAAAGGTGAGCCGTGCCCAGATGCACCGCTGTCCTTGTTCAGACCATTCTTGAATTTGCCGATGTGGCCGAGCGTTGTTTCCACCCACGCGCCGTCCCAGCCGGGGAGGCGGGTTTGGCCGGTGAGGAGTTGCTGCATGGCGGCCGGTTTGAGGTCGCGCTTCTTGGCGATGAGCCGGTCCAGCCCGCCCAGCAGCCCATCCCCATCGATCAACGTCGTCGCGATGGCGGGTTGTTCGGCTTCGGTCGGAGGTAGTGCCACCTGCATCCGAGAAATCATGTCCCGGCGAACCGAATCGACGGATTACTTCGCGGTTATCTGCATGATGCGGTTATAGAAGTGCGTGCTGAAATAGAGGTAGAAGAAGTAGCCGTTAACCCGCTCGGAAAAATCGGAGATTCGATACACGCGCTGGTGAGCATCGAATCTGCCGTTGATGGTGGGAAACACCTTTCCCGTTCCCACGCCGTCGCCCGCAGCCAGCACCGCCTCGCCATCGAAGGAATAGCTGTTGATGCGTTCGATGGTTTGTGAACGCACGAAGAATGGATAGGGGCCGTCCTCAAAGCGGTCCTGGGTGTTCTTGCTGCCCGTGGTGATGACCGCGAAATTCTCAATGTAGTCAGGATTCCAGTCGTCGGGAATCACGCCTACATCAGTATTTTTGTAGCCTCGTTTCACTTCCATGCCGCTCCCCTCTTTTTGAGGTGTTCGTCCACGCGGGCGGCGAGTGTTGCGACTTCGTCGGTGAGCTGAGGGAGCGGGGTGGCGTAGCGTTCGGCGAGCTGGCGTCCTGTTGCTGGCCCTGCTCGCGCCGAGACGCCCGTTCACGTCATCACGAACCCCGACGGCCGGGACAGCCTCCATTGCCATCAGCGGACGGACCCCGTCCGGATGCTCCCCTCGGTACCGGTGATGCGGAACAGCGCCAAGTTTACAGTTGTGCGCTACGTGGATTAAATCGATGGATGCGGGTTTTCCGCGACGTTTTGCCAAGATAGGAGAATCAGGTCAGCTGCGCTCCGAACTCGACCACCAACCATCGCGTTGGTTGGACGAATTCTCGACGGCCCGTGAGATGTTTTCTCTGTTCAGACTAGTATCAACCCAGTCGTCCTGTTCAAACTTCCGTCGCTCTT
>Ga0114966_10003190_pt1 | contig 14483 bp, 9 predicted proteins | sample M_130207_XF_Meta_FD_87029 | JGI IMG/M metagenome (GOLD analysis project Ga0114966, IMG submission 87029) | Freshwater microbial communities from Lake Montjoie, Canada to study carbon cycling - M_130207_XF_MetaG | ecosystem: Environmental > Aquatic > Freshwater > Lake | place: Lake Montjoie... | reverse complement strand
GAGCTTAAATGAGAAAACAAAAATCCCTATCGATGGAACTCGATGGTATCAACTCTCTAATGTGTCTGATGGTTTAGAAAAGTTATTTGACGGAGAGAAAAATAAACTCATTTATACGGGAAGAAATAGAATCATTAAATACTACGATGCCTACTACCCAGTACTAAATGGAGAATCAATATCAATTGACAGTATAAGTCTATTGGCAGGTTCTGGCATTTCTATTGTGCCGATGAAGATTTTTGCTATAGATCGGAAATGGAACCGAATTCAACTTGCCACGTTTAGTGGTAGCAATTTTAGTAAATGGGTTGGGCCATATCCCGACAGGCCATCACTTTTCAAGTTAGATAATCCTGTTAAAGATATCATGTACTTAATGATTACAGTCGGAGATGTATTTCCAATCGAAATCGAATTATATGGAAAATATACAAAGCCTAATGCTCCATCATCTATTCATTTGAATCATGCACCTTTAAAATCTTATTTTGGAATTAACGCTTTTGAGTGGGATTTTGAAAATCCAGCAGAGGCATCTTCAATTGACTCAAGCCGCTTTTCTGCTATCAAAAATTTTGGTGGTGTTAGGCATTATTTAGATTGGCAAAAATTGGAGAGCGATAGGGGTAAATATACATTTAACCCAACTCGTGATGGGGGATGGAATTATGATGCCATATATGAAACATGTAAATTGAATGGAATTGAAGTGCTTGCCTGTTTGAAAACAATTCCATCATGGATGCGGGCTACTTATCCTGAAAGTCTTCGAAATAATGAAAATAATCCTTTGCCATATAATAAAGATCTTTCAGACCCCAAATCGTATAGTGATCAAGCCAAAGTGGCATACCAATTTGCTGCAAGGTATGGTAGTAATCCAAATCTAGATCGTTCTTCATTGAGCGTAAATGATGTGCCTAGGTGGACTGGCGATGGGGTAAATTCTATTAAAGTTGGATTAGGTCTAATCAATTACATCGAATGTGAAAACGAACGTGACAAATGGTGGAAGGGTCGTAAAGCATACCAGACCGCTAGGGAGTATGCAGCAAATTTATCTGCTTTTTATGATGGGCACTTGAATACTATGGGGCAAGGAGTGGGAGTGAAAAATGCAGATAAAAACATGAAAGTAGTTATGGCAGGTGTTGCGCTTGCCAATACAGATTATTTCAGAGGAATGATTGACTGGTGCAAAGAATTCAGAGGATATAACCCTGATGGATCAGTGAATTTATGTTGGGACATTATAAATTATCATTTATATACAAATGACAGCGATCTAAAACGAGGCGTTTCACCAGAAAAAAACTTACCTAACTATGGTGGAGATGCGGTTGCCAAATCATTTGTTAATGCAGCGCATTTGTATGCCAATGATATGCCGGTATGGGTCACCGAAGCTGGTTATGATATCAATCCCGGTAGTCCAAATAAAGCTATAGCTATTAAAAATAAATCGATACTTGAAACACAAGCAGATTGGATTTTACGAACTTCATTAATGTATTCTCGTAACGGTATTCAAAAAGTATTTTTTTATGAACTTCATGATGATGCATCAAATTCTGGGAATTTGTACGGCACATCAGGGCTGATCAGTGGCGATAATTCTCGTAGACCAGCCGCTGATTTCATCAAGCAGGCACTAAATAATTTTGGGGATTATCACTATGTAAGATCACTGAATGCAAGTCCAATAGTTGATGAATATACACATCCGATTTTTGGTTCTATGTATTGTGTGTATATACCTGATGAAGTAGGTGCAACTGGAGAATATCAACTTGATCTAAAGGGGGAAGATGAGGCCGTTGTGTTCACTCCGAATGCCGGTTCTGATAAGATGAAGATTGCCAATATGAAAGTTGCAGGTGGAAAAGTAGTACTTCCAATAGGAGAAACTCCGATTTTCGTAATGGGAAAGAAGGCGTATCAACTTTTTAAGAAGCGCTAATTTAGTAATAGTAGATAAATGTGTTTTAATTGTTTGAAAAATGCAAGTAAGTAAATCATCTGATATTCGTGTGCCACGCACAGCACCTGTTATTGCGCCATTAGCTGATGGGTTTGAAAGGCCAATGTGGTCTGTAGTGGTCCCAATATATAATAGTCTAGAATATTTGGAATCAACATTAAGATCTGTGTTGATACAAGACCCGGGTATAGATAAGATGGAAATTATTGTAGTGGATGATTGCAGCACAGATGGTGATGTTGCAGCGTTTGTTGAGCAAGTTGGAAAAGGTAGAATACGGTATCATCGGCATAAAGAAAATATTGGAATACTTCGCAACTTTGAGGCATGCATAAATCTATCTAAAGGTCACTATATTCATATGCTGCATGGAGATGATGAGGTTATGGAGGGGTTTTATGATGAGATTTTGTCTCTATTTAATGATTACCCAACAATTGGTGCTGCATTTTCTGAATTTGAATACATAGATAAGAATGGTAGGAAGCTTTGGGATAATACTCCTGTGGCCAGCCAAAGAGGAATTTTAGAAAATTGGTTAGATACTATTGCAGAAAATCAACGGTTGCAATTTTGCTCTAAGGTTGTTAAACGAAGTACCTATGAACAAGTTGGAAGCTTTTATGGGTCATTATTTGCACAAGATTGGATTATGTGGGTAAAAATTGCGGCATATTTTGAGGTGGGATATTTGCCTAATGTGTTAGCTCGATATCGTCGATTTGAGGGAAATTATACATCAATTAGCTTGCGTTCTGGTAAAAATTTTGAAGAAACGCTAGAGTGTTTGTCTATCCTTAGTGAATTCATTCCTACTGAAAGGAGAGATAAGGTTGTTCAAAAAGCTAAAATTAAAGTTGCTGAGAATCACGCTCAATGGGCACATAATATATACCATGAGTACCATGATGTCAGGTCTGCAATAAATCAAGTCATTAAATCGTTAAAGTTACATACCAATTTTAAAGTAATTCGGTATAGTGCTATGCTATTTGTCAAAATCGTAATTGGGTATGATAAGCTAAAAAAAATACCTTTATTGTTCAGTTTTAATGAAAAGTCGAAATAATGATTAACGTAACCAAGCCTTTTTTACCTCCTCAAGAAGAATATATTGACTTCTTGGATGGCATTTGGAGTAGAAATTGGTTAACCAATAACGGGCCTTTGGTTAGAGAATTAGAACTTAAGTTAAAAGAATATTTATGTGTTCCTGAAATGTTGTATTTAAATAATGGAACAATAGCAATACAAATAGCCATTAAGGCACTCTCGTTAAAAGGAGAAATCATAACCACTCCATTTTCTTATGTTGCTACAACCTCATCTATTGTATGGGAAGGGTGCCGTCCAGTATTTGTTGATATAGATGCAAATACCTTTAATATTGATCCTGCTAAAATCGAGGCGGCTATTACTCCAGAAACAACAGGTATTCTAGCAACGCATGTTTTTGGAAATCCATGTGATATTGATGCTATTCAAGAGATTGCCATAAAGCATAACCTCAAGGTTATATATGATGCAGCTCATTGCTTTGGAACTGGATATAAAGGCAGGTCAATTTACCATTATGGTGACATCAGTACAACTAGTTTCCATGCTACGAAATTATTTCACACTATTGAGGGTGGAGGTGTTTTTACATCTAATCTTGAATTATTAAAACGAATGTCCTATTATAGAAATTTTGGTCATAAAACACCAGAGGAATTCGAAATGATTGGGATCAATGCCAAAAATAGTGAGTTTCACGCTGCAATGGGTTTGAGTGTTTTGCCTCACATGCCATCTATACTTGAAAGGCGAAAAAATATAAGTAAATTATATTCTAGCTTACTTGAACAAAATGGGATTAGAACTCAGGAGATTACTTCTAATTCTACTTACAATTACAGCTATTATCCGATTGTATTGGATAGTCAAGAAGTAATGATAAGTATACTTGATGCATTAAATAAAAAGGATGTCTTTCCGCGTAGGTATTTTTTTCCCTCACTTGATACATTAAACTATGTTGAAGGGCAGCATTGTCCTATTTCAGGTGATTTATCTTCTAGGATAATTTGTTTACCGTTATTCTATGATTTGAAAGAGAGTGACGCAGAATATATTGCTAAAATAATTAATGAAATAGTTAAGACACACTAACTAGTATAGGGTCTTGTTCTCTTCAATTCGTTGTTCAATCAATAGAATTATCTTTTCATCATGGGCCTTATCAAATTTTCGAGCAAATATTTTTCCTGAATTAATTATTTCGTTGAAATCCTTCGCCTCTAGGGTTTCAGGATGACCTTCTATTTCATTATCCCATTTTACGAAGTGTAGATTTTCTTTTATGTTTTCTTTGAAGGAGGAGTTGTATACTATTGTTGAAAAAAAGAATTCATCTGCACCCCATACATAGTTGAAGTAATTGACAATAGGGGAGTTCTTTTGAATGGATTTTAATACATATTTCGCGCAGGCAGTTGTTATACAAAACCATTGTGAGTTTCCTGTAAGCGTATAGCCATCAGGGATAGTCCGTTTAGGAAGAATAGTATTTACGATCTTCTGTATTGTATATTTTCCGGGGATTTTCCAATTTTGTAAGTTGTATTTAAAAAAACGTGGCTCATTCTTTTTCCACCATATATCCGTTGCGTCGTATGGTTTAGCACATATGAATTCTGTTCCTTTATTTTTCGAAAGGAATTCAATAAACTGTTTTCCAGATATTAAAGGCAAATCTTGCCCTGAAATAAAGTTGATGTATTCGTAGCTATCTTTAGTTGTTATTTCTTCAAGGCTATTTATTGTTGCTTGAACTAGGCTAAACTCTCCGCGATTTGTCAGTACTCTATTTTTAATAAATGTTATTTTATCCTTACCAAGTTTATGTTGAAATGGTATAATATTGATTTTTTTATCCAGATGGATAAAAAAATCAATCTGTTCATCAGATAGTAAGTGAATTAATTTTTTGACTTGTTGAGGGTCCTTATGCGCTAAAATTAAACAAGCTATTTTCATGGCGTTGTCAATTTATCTTTTTTAAAAATGCTCCTATTTACTTTAACGTAAGCCTGCTTATAGAACGAAAAAATTTGTGAGAAAATATTTTTGAAGTTAATATTGACGTATCGTTTCATAATGATCTGCCAAATGATAAAATTTATTATGGTTATAGCTATTGTGCCAAATGCAGCTCCATAGAAGCCAAAATATTTTAAAAAGAAATATATAATTACCAATTTGATTATTACGCTAGTAGAATTCATTATAAAACAAATCTTCGATTTGCCTATGGATGTTAAGGTATTCGCCGATTGATTTTGTATAATGCCTAAAACTGAGCAGGCTACATAAATCTGTAGAATCATTGTTGAATTTTCAAATGACGATCCGGCTATAAGAGTGATAAAAAACTTAGCAAAAATCATTACACCAATTACGATTGGTATGATTAGTGAAAGCAAAAGTGCCACGGTTCGCTCAAATACCTGCACGATTTTCTCTTGATTATCATCTGCTGATATTTTCGACATTTTAGGAAACATAACATCTGCTACGGCAAAGGAAGGAATTTCTACAAAACCACCGATACGTGTGGCCGTGTTGTAATAGGATACAGAGATAGGATTGAGGTATCTAGAAGTCAATATTTGGTCCATGTTGGAAAATATATTGGAGACAACACCAGAACCAAATACATAGCTTCCAAAATTGAATATTTTTTTGATACCTGCTTTAGTAGTCTGAATAGAAAAGCTGAGGTGTTTATAACTCAAGATAAACAATGATGATGCGCCAATAATATTACTGCATACATTGAATAAAACTAGATTTTCGAGCGAAAGTGGGATTTTGAAAACGAAATAATAGAGTATAGGAAGTGTAAAACTGATTTGTCTGCACATGCTTCCAATGAATAGGCTTTTAAAATCTATGAATGAGCTTAACACCGCTTCATAGTGTGAAAAGAATACCATCGCCGCTAATCCAGGAATGTACAGAAAGAAAAGTTCTGATAGTTCATCGGTTGAATTTAACCAATAGCTTATCTTGTTTGAGAAGGTATAGATGAATGCCATAAATAGTATACTTAGCATTCCATTTATGGTTAGCGAAGACCAAGAAATCTTATTTTTTTGATCTTTTTCTGATGTAGTAGTTACTAATCGAATATGGGCTGCTTTTAATAAGCTACTTTTTGATAATTCAAACGTTGTAATTATGATGGTAAAGAGAGCCCATATTCCTATTTGTTTTTTAGACAAATGCCTGGCTAACATCATAAAATTCAAAAACCCAAAAATTGTAATGGAGAATCTTTGTAAAATGCTTAGAATAGACGACCTTAGAGAGTGCGATATAGGAAATTTCAACATGAATTACCTGATATTTCACCAAAGTTAACCCTTTAATATTTGACAGATCAAGATTGATTCACTGTTTTTTATAGTTTATTAGTTTAATGCTGAAAATGTGGCTTTTATAAAAACTATTTCATCTCTTTTTGTACCATTTTTCAGTTAGTTTATTCAATTTAAATTTTAAACGTACATACATTCAGCTATGATAAAATTATATATAGAAGAGATAAAATCTCAAAAACAAAAGATAGCAGTAACATTATCCCTTATACTCGTTTCATATTCTATTTTCTTCTTCCTTCCAAAAAGTTCAACTAATTCCCTTACTCAAGAAGATGGTTTAATAGAATCACTTACTGCCTTTTTTTTTATCTCTAGTTCTATCATCTTCTTTTTTTCAAATCCAAAGCGAAATTTCTTTTTGTATTTTTTAGCATTGTTTTTATTTTTTGGAGCTGGTGAGGAAATTAGTTGGGGACAGCGTATTCTTGGATTCAAAACACCAAAGGAATTGAATGACGTGAATGTTCAAGGGGAGACAACATTGCACAATATTGAGATTTTCAACAGAGAAAATTTTAATAAAACATATAAATCGGGCATTAAGAATTTAATCACCATTGATAATTTATACCGAATGTTCATTGTCACATTTGGATTTCTGCTTCCATTTTTAGCATTTCACCTAGTTCCAATCAAAAAAATTATGGCATACCTCAAAATGCCAATCCCCCCAATTACAATTGGCTTCTTCTTTGTGTTTACGTGGTTTGTTTTAAAGTTAATTCCTACACTCGTGGGCACGGATGCGGATACCAATATGGATGCCCCTGAGGTGTTTGAGTTCACTACATCCTTTATCTGGTTCATGATTAGCTTGTACTTTTTTACAAACCGGAATAGGCCTATTTTAGGGACAGATATTAAAAATACCTTTTCTTAACCTGGGATAGATGGACCGCAGGACTATTATTTGCAATATTCTCCTGGATTTGGAGAATTTTTTCTGTTCATAGGCTACTTTCATTTTTGAATCCATTTCAGGAATTTAGATACTTCTATTTCTCACATATTTTATAAATAATTGATAACCAATAATTTATATATATACTTTTTGAAAACCTTTGCTTTAGAACAAGCCACAAAAAGTTTAAATTTGCATCGTCTCACATGCTTTTTGTTGAACTTCATGTTTTAAGGCAATAAATGAATATTTATTGTCGTTAACACTTGATAATCAATAAGAACTATATATTTTAGGCATCTAATAAACTTCATAGGATAAATTTTTTTGCATGGACTTTACATATTTTTTAAGGATTTTAACCCGTAACAAAAAGATCATTTTCGGTGCAACTGGTTTATCATTAATTATTGCTGTGATTTTTTCATTTCAAATGGAAACATTGTATAAATCTCAATCACAGATATCTACCGGATTTACATTTAGTCAAGAGATAAAGCTTTCTGATAATATTTTCGATTTAGGTCAAATTGACGTGAAGTTTAATAATGTTATCGAAAACATGAAATCGCCACAAGTAATCAACTTGTTGTCATATCAATTGATGATGAGAGAGTTGTCTACATCTACACCATTCAGGAAGATTGATGCCCTTGAATTACGGAAGAAGAAAAACTTAGCTAACCTTGATTTTGCTTTAGTAAAGAAAATTTTATCTGATAAATATGATTCAACGTTATTCCTTAAGCCATCAGTGGAAGTAGAAAAGCAAATTTTAGAGCTTTTAGATTTCTATAAATTTGATATAAACTCGCTTTCAGAAGACTTAACTGTAATAAGATATCCTCGTTCTGACTATATAAATATTGAATTTTTATCTCCATCTCCAGAGATGTCAGCGTATGTGGTTAATAATCTTGTTTCTGAGTTTGATTCGTATTATAATCGGATGATGAACACGAGATCTATGGAGTCAATATCTTCAGTTGATTCTGTAGTTAAAATAAAAAAGACAGAATTAGATCAGAAGATTAATGATAAGAATTTATTCTTACAGCGTTCATCCTCATCACTCGATCCTAATATTGTTGCTTCAAGTAAGTTGAATCAAGTTAGCTCTTATGAATCAGGATTGGCTGATGAGATGTCTCGTCAACAGAGTGTTAACTACCAGCTTGAGCAAATCGATCAACAACTGAAAACATTGGGAGATGGACCAGCAGCATCGTCTTCTCCTGCTGAAAGTAATAACAGGTTGTATTCAGAATTGAAGAGACAGTATAATGAATTAAATAATGAGTACATAAAAAATGGATCTAATGATCCATCACTGAAGGCAAGATTAAGTGAGATAGAGAGTAATATGCGACTTTCCATTACAAGTGAAGGACCCAAAGCATCTTCTAATAATTCAGCACAAAGAGCCTCATTGATGCAACGAAAAATTGATCTCGAAGCGTCATTAAGGTCCTCTAATTCTAAGATTAGTTTTTACCGTTCAAAATTAGGCGAAGCTAATGCCGTTATCTTTCAAGGGTCTTCTTCGGGTAGAATCTCAGGTGCTTTGGAAGGATTGAATAAAGAAATTGAATTAGCAACGTCCGAATATACAAATGCAAAGCAGCGAATGACCATGGCCACAAATATGGGTGAGTCTGCAGGTTCTAGCTTTAAGCAAACACTATTTGGACAACCTCCTTTGAGACCAGAGCCATCAAAAAAAATATTAGTTATTGCATTAGCAGCAATTAGTGGATTTCTTATTTCTTCGCTCATATTTCTAATTATTGCCTATTTCGATCAATCGATAAGGTCTCCGTTACAATTCCAACGACTCACTGGATTAAATCTAATTGGATCAATAAACTACATCAACATGGAGGGTACCACGCTAAAAGATGCGATTACTCAAATTGATGCAAATGATGCCAATAGAAATAATATATTTCGTGAATTATTTCGAAAATTACGCTATGAAATCGAAAGTAGTCAAAAGCGTGTCATTCTTTTTACCAGTACTGAGCCTCAACAAGGAAAGACGACACTTACACAATGTGTTGCGTTAAGTTTGAGTTTAAGTAGTAAGAAAGTCTTAATTATTGATACTAACTTTTGTAATAATGACCTTACCGTATACCTCAAGGCAAAACCGACTTTGGAAAGATTCTCTTCTTCAGATACAAAAATGGATTTTAAGAAAGTAGAACAAATGATTAGTAAAACAAGGGTTCAGAATATCGATATTATTGGATGTAGAGGTGGTGACTATACTCCATCTGAAATTTTACCTAAAAATCATATTCTAAATTATATGAATGAATTACTCGAGCATTACGATTATGTATTATTTGAAGGTGCCCCATTAAATGGATTTACTGACACGAGGGAGCTTGCTCAGTATGCCGATGGTATCGTAGCTATCTTTTCAGCTAAGCTAACATTGACGCCAATTGATAAAGAGTCTATTAAATATTTCAAAACGGTAGGCGAAAAGTTCATTGGTGCAATATTGAATCAGGTTGATCCAGCTGAGCTGCATTTTAAGTCATAATTTTCTAGGTTAATTCAAATTAATTATTAAGTTAATTAAATCATATTCTCATAAGCTGTTTTTGAAAAATGAAGATTACTGTATGCAGGGAAAATATATTGTTGTTGTTGGGTTGCAGTCGTGGGATAGTAAAATCGGGAGCAATTGCATCGATATTGCAAAAGAGTTCTCAAAACAAAATAAAGTATTGTATGTAAATCGTGCTACCGACCGTGCAACGATATTTAGAAAACTCTGCAAAGGAATCGTTGATAAGGGACTTTTATCAAGAAAATCAATAAAAAAATCACTTTCTAATCCCACACAAAATTTGTGGGTTTTTGACCCACCGGTTGTCTTAGAATCCGTAAACTGGTTGCCAGTAAAATTATTTGACTTCGCTAATAAATACAATAATAAACGCCTTGCTAATAAGATAGCCTTGGCTATTAAAGAACTTGGATTTGATCATCCTGTGCTTTTTGTAGATAATGATTTTTTTCGAGCACAATACTTAACCGAACTAATTAAGTTCGATGCGTTTATCTATTATATCAGAGATTTTCTAATTACTCAGCCCTATTTCAAGAGGCATGGTGCAACCGCCGAAAAGAACATTATACGTAAAGCTGATCTTGTAGTGGCAAATTCATCTACTTTATCAAATTATGCTAAAGAGTTCAACAAGAATTCTTATGATATCGGACAGGGTTGTGATTTCACAAATTTCGACTACTCACTTTCCTACACTAAGCCTACTGAATTATCAGCGTTAGTGGGGCCAATAATTGGTTATATAGGAGCACTTGTTCATTTTCGACTAGATATTGAATTGCTTGAAGAGGCAATTTTAAATGAGCCAGAGTGGAATTGGGTTTTCGTTGGCCTAGAAGATGATGAATTTAAAAGTAGCCGACTTCATGGATATTCAAATGTTTATTTTTTAGGCAGTAAACCTGAAAATAACTTAGCTGCTTATATTCAATCTTTTGATGTGTGTATTAATCCCCAGTTGGTTAATGAATATACAGAGGGTAATTACCCCAGAAAAATCGATGAATATCTAGTGATGGGTAAACCTGTTGTAGCAAGAGCAACTGACTTTATGAACAAGTTTATTTCCTATGTGCATCTGTATAATAGGCCCGAAGATTTCAATCAAACTATTCAATTGGCATTATTAGAAAAAGCTGATAATAAAAAGGCTGAAGAAAGACACCAATTCGCACTATCTCATTCATGGAAAAATTCCGTATCTCAACTTTATGATTTTCTCACCCTTAAAAACAGTCTCAATGGAAAACAATAATGAAATTGGAAATACAAAATTTCATCAGACTGTTATTTCTGTATTTATTTTTAGTGTCATTTTGATTTTATTCATTAAAATATTGTTTTTCTAGCGAATGAATAGCTCAGCTTTACATAAAATGTTTCAGAAATACAGAATGGAATTAATTCTCTTGACTATTCTGTTTATAACAACACTGGTAAGTGTCTTTATTTCAACTAAAGACTACAAAACAGGGCTCCTTGTTATAGGGTGCATTCTCTTTTTCGCTATCCTTATTTTTTCTATTTATAATTATGTTTTTGGCTTTTATTCGGCCATGACATTTGGATTTTTAGTATTTACAATCAATCGAATTTTTGCAAGTGCTGATTTGCCTATAGCTATGTTGGTTGAGCTTCCGGCTTACATTAGTCTTCTAGGGTTACTAATCTATAAGTGGAATGTGCGAAATACTCTTTTTGTTTATTTTAGGAATAGTATAGCGTATTGTTTGGTTGGGTATTTACTATTTTTATTACTTCAAGTGGTAAATCCTGAGATGCTCTCTATAGATGGTTGGGTTGTGGCTACTAGACGTTTTTTGGTAATTCTAGTTTTATTTTTCATTGCACTTCATGTTTTTGAAACAACGAGAAATATTGTATTCTTCTTTTCTTACTGGATAAGCTTAGCATTTATATCAGGATTATACGCCTGTTATCAACAGTGGTTTGGGCTTTTTGATTTCGAAATGAATCTCATACAATTCGATAAAGATAAATTAGGATTACTTTTTATCGATGGAGTACTTCGAAAGTCATCCTTATTTTCAGATCCTGCAACATTTGGTATTGTATTGGCATCTACTTTTACTTTTATACTTGTTTTACTTCTTTCGAAAGTCAGAAAGAGTAAAAGAGGGCTTCTGATTTTTCTCAACTTCGTTATTTTATTAGGAGTAGCATATTCCGGTACTCGAACAGCCTATTTTATCATAATAGCAGGAATTTTTTTATATTTTTTGATGAATATACATCAGTCTAGAACAATACTATTTTCAGTATTTGTATTCCTAGGCTTTCTATGTCTAATGTATCTACCTATAAATAGTAACAATACCATAAACCGTATTCGTTCTACCTTTGAATTTTCAGATGATGCTTCATTGAATGTGCGCGATGTTAACCGGGCCTCTATTCAGCCATACATTTATGAACATCCTTTTGGGGGTGGTTTAAATACTAGTGGTGGTCTTGGAAAGAAATATAATGCTGGTCATATTCTTGCAGGGTTTCCCCCCGACAGTGGTTATGTAAAAGCTGCAATCGAAACAGGCTGGGTAGGCTTATTTTTGTTGTGTATAATTTATTTTGTTACATTGCACTACGGAGTTGTAAGCTATTTTAGATGTAAAAACAAGATACTTAAGTCATATCTAATTGCCTGTGTCGTTTGCGTGTTTACCTTTGTAATTGCACAATATGGACAGGAAGCAACTGATCAGATACCTGGCTTTTTCTTATTTTATTCTTGTTTTGCTATTTTTATAAAGGCTAGGCATATCGATGAAAATTTAAACCAATCCTTAACATGAAATACTTCTTAACGTTTTCTATTTTCTTTTTCGCCCTGAGAGGGAATACCCAAAATCTATCTGATTCAATCACCTATGCAGGATTCAGTTTGCAAGATGTAATTGCTGAAAAACTTTCCAATCTTGCTATTAACAATTATCAAATTAAAATTGCAAATAAAGAAATTGATGTAACAACTCAGGAAATTTCTAGAAGTAAAGCAGCTTGGCTTAATAATATATCAGTTTCTGGCAACTTAAATGAATATAGTCTTAAAAGCACACTTGGTAATAGCATAATAACTCCTCAACTTAACTTTTATCCCAGGTATAATATCAATTTAAGCCTTCCTCTTGGATTTATCATGACTCGAATGTCAGAAAATAAAATAGCAAAAATCAACAAAGAGAAATCGATAGATCAACGCGACAAAATTTTGTATGATTTGAAGCAACAAATTAAAACACAATATCAGCTCTATCTCTCAAATAAATATTTGTTGGCTATCCATGAGTCTACAATACAGGATGATAAAATTTTATTTGAACGTGTGCAAACTCAGTTTAATAATAACCAAGTTGATCTTGAAGTTTATTCAAGTGCTGTAAAAAAATTCAACGATCAACTAACCAGAAAAATATCATTGCTAAGGGATTTTAATGCCTCTAGGTATGCTTTAGAAGGATTACTTGGTATGGATTTGAATGAGGCAATTAGACAAATTTCGAACCCTCCCGCGAAAAAATAATGCTGTTTTCCCTTATTGAAGTAAGCGAAGAAGCTATATTCCTCATTTTACGCCCTTTTGGCTTTATCCCATAATGCTGATTGCTTTCCTTGCAAGAATTTAATGAACCCCTGGTAAAGTGATATGTTCATGAATAAAAAGTAATATGCTATGTAGGGGACACTTAATTTTAAATTTAGTGTAGATAATAGCCATCCAATAATGGCTAAGCTATAAAACATACATTGTAGGTACCATGTTATTACAAAAATGTAACTCGGGTCGTTTGAATTAATCAATGCATTCGATATAAGCAGCATTGGGATCGCTAAAGGGCATAGTGTCCAGCGCAGAACCCTATGAGATATATACAAATAGCTCAGTTTAGGAGTTTTCCAAAACCACAAAAGGTTCTTCATTATTACCATTCCTTGAAATCCACCGGCTCCTATTCGAACCTTTCTTTTTTTCTCTTCATGAATGTCTTTCGATGGGCCTTCTGTTGCATAGGCTTCGGGTTCATAGACTATCCTGTATCCATCCTGGCAAATCTTTAATGAGATGACAAAATCATCTAATATCACATTTATACCAGGATTGCTATATAATCTGGTTCGTACGGAAAATAATTCACCCGCAGCCCCAACCACAGAGTAAAATTTAGAATCTATTGATTTAAGTGCTGATTCATATTTCCAGTATAGGCCCTCTCCTGAGCCCGCAAGTTGTTTTGAATGCTGAATAACAACTCTTTTCTCACCAGCAACTCCACCTACCTTTTGGTTTGTATAATGCCTTGTTATTTTTTGTATACTCTCAGTGTTTAATAAGGTATTTGCATCTGAAAATACTACAATATCAGTCGTTACAAATTGCATAACTCTATCAATTGCAGCTACTTTTCCATTTCTGATGTCATCATGAAAAAGTTTGACTTCTTTATACTGTTCAACGATTTCAGTTGTTCTATCAGTTGATCCATCTGTAACAATGAATATTGATAATTTATCTTTTGGATATGATAATGCTAAACTGTTTTTTATCTTTTCCTCTATAAAGTCTTGTTCATT
>Ga0114966_10003189_pt1 | contig 14486 bp, 10 predicted proteins | sample M_130207_XF_Meta_FD_87029 | JGI IMG/M metagenome (GOLD analysis project Ga0114966, IMG submission 87029) | Freshwater microbial communities from Lake Montjoie, Canada to study carbon cycling - M_130207_XF_MetaG | ecosystem: Environmental > Aquatic > Freshwater > Lake | place: Lake Montjoie... | reverse complement strand
TGCAGTTTTGGCTCCAGCAAATCGATTCGAGCCATTGCAGCATGGGCGAGGTCAACCGCCGTAGCAGTGCCGCTGCGCAAGGCGACGGTCAGCTTGGCTAGTGGCTGCGCATCAAGAGCCTCGGGGATCCGTGCTGGTTTCAAACCGCAGTGCCTCTCAAGTTCTTAGCATCATTAAAATCGCTCCATCGGCGACCAGGAACAGAATTCAGAAGCTCTCGCGTATATGCATGCTTAGGATCGGCATATACATCAGCAACAGCACCGAATTCAACTATTCGTCCATGTCGCATCACCGCCACAGAATCGCAAACCTGACTGGCTACGCGCAGGTCGTGCGTGATGAATACAATCGTCAGTCCCAAGCGTGCCCGAATGTCGGCGAGCAGGCTCAGCACTTGGGCTTGCACAGATACGTCAAGGGCCGAAACAGGTTCATCCGCCACGAGAATTTCTGGCTCCAAAGCAAGCGCTCGCGCCAATCCAATGCGCTGACGCTGGCCTCCTGAGAATTCATGCGGATAGCGATCAACTGCGCGCCGGTCAAGTCCCACTAGTTCCAGCAATTCCAGGGTGCGGGCCCGCGCGTTAGCCACGGTTAGGCCGTGGACGATGGGGCCCTCCTGTATCAGTTGCCCCACGGTGCGACGAGGGTTCAGGGAACCAAAGGGGTCTTGAAATACCATCTGGACACGCTTGCGTATCGGCCGCAACGCACGCTGATTTAGGCTGACGATGTCCTGGCCGTTTATTAGAATTTCCCCGCTGTCGGCGTCCAACAGACGGACGATGCAACGCGCCACCGTGGTCTTTCCCGAGCCCGACTCCCCAACAATACCCACCGTCTCTCCCCTGCGGACATTAAAACTGACACCCGCCAAAGCGTCGACGCGACGCGCTGCTCCGCCAAACCAGCTGCTGCCGGTACGAAAACTCTTATTTAGATCCTTGACGACCACAACCACGGCCGCAGTGCTGAAATCACGCTTTGGACCCGGCGTGAGGCTCGGCACGGCCGCCAATAGAGTGCGCGTGTAATCGGCGCGCGGACGACTCAGCACCTCGTCCGACGTGCCTTGCTCGACGATCCGGCCATGCTGCATCACCGCGATTCGATCGGCGACTTCGGCCACGACACCGAAATCGTGCGTCACAAAAATCACGCCCATGCCCTGCTCGCGCTGGATTTCCCGGATTAGCGCGAGGATTTGCGCTTGCGTAGTCACATCCAGAGCCGTCGTAGGCTCGTCAGCAATTAAAATGTCCGGTTGCAAAGCCAGCGCCATCGCGATCATCGCTCGCTGCCGTTGCCCACCGGACAACTGGTGCGGATAAGCTGTGAGAATCTTTTCCGGATCTGGCAGATGAACAGCTGCGAGCATTTCAAGCACGCGTATTCGGCGTGCCATTTTGTCAGCTGTCTGGTGCACTTCAAGCACCTCGTCAATCTGCGCACCAATGCGTAGCACCGGATTGAGTGCCGTCATTGGCTCCTGGAAGATCATTGCGATTCGATTACCCCGAAGCGCGCGCAAGCGCTCGGGTGTTGCTTGCAGCAGATCCTCACCTTCGAAGAAAATACTTCCCGCGCAGGGCATCACATGGCGCGAAGCGAACAACCCGAGCACAGAACGTGACATCACAGATTTTCCAGAACCGGATTCGCCCACTACGCAAAGTATCTCGTTGCGCGAGAGGCTCAGGCTTAGGTCTTCCACGGCGTAACGCCTATCTGCATTGGCCGGCAGGCTAATGCTCAGGCCCTCTATTCGCAGCAGCGGTGGCACCGTCATAGCGAGCGCAAGCGCGGGTTCAATGCGTCGTTCAGACCGTCGCCGACCAAGTTAATCGCCATGACCGTAAGCAGAATGGCCATGCCGGGCATGGCGCAAATCCACCAAGCGGTCCGCAACACCGTTCGACCCGAGCCGATGATGAAACCCCAACTCATAGTGTTCGCGTCGGACAGTCCGAGGAACGACAACCCCGATTCGATGAGGATTGCAGTGGCCACCATCAGCGAACCCGTGACAATAATCGACGACAGCGTGTTGGGCAAGATGTGAACGAAAATGATTCGGGTGTGTCCCATCCCCATCGCGACGCAGGCCTGCACAAACTCTCGATTACGTATCGCCATGAATTCGCCACGCACGAGTCTCGCCATCGGTGGCCACGAAACAACAGCAATCGCAAAAATAACGCTGCCCACGGTTGCACCGAGTACGGCAATAAGGAGAATCGCAAAAAGGAAAAACGGAATCGTTTGAAATAGTTCAGTCAAGCGCATCAAGGCGTTGTCTAGGCGACCACCGAAATAACCCGCGAGTCCGCCCACCGCCACTCCCACGACCGTGGCAATCAATGTGGCTACCAAACCAACCAGTAAAGTCGTGCGGGCCCCATACAGGACGCCAGCCGCGAGGTCACGCCCTAGCATGTCGGTTCCCAACGGATATTCTCCGAAAGGTGGCTGAAACGGCTTACCAACTAGGCTGAAGGGGTCGGCGGGATACAAAGTCCCGGCCAGCGCTGCAGCGACAACAACGCAGAGAAGCAGAGCCAAGCCGGCCAAGGCTAGGCGGTGGCGGACAAAACGAGAGAAAGCTTCTTTCACTGTTCAGCGCAATTCAATGCGCGGATCGAGCAGGGAATACCCCAAATCGACGAGCAGGTTAACAAGTACGACCAAGCAAGTTGAGATAAAGAAGATGCCAAGCAACAAGTTGAGGTCCCGTGCGAATAGCGATTCGTAGGCTAGCAGGCCCAACCCAGGCCAGGCAAATACCGTCTCCACCACGACAGCGCCACCGAGCAGCGCACCAGCCTGAACCCCAGCCATGGTAACTACCGGAAGCAGTGCGTTGCGTAGAACGTGTCGACGCGCTATCTGTCGTTCCGTTAGTCCCTTTGCACGCGCAGTGACGACATAATCCATCGAGAACTGTTCAAGCACCGAAGCGCGCATGAGTCGGGTGTACAGGGCAAGATAGAACATCGTCAACGTCACTGCGGGTAGAACCAAATGATGCGCAATGTCTCGCAGCTTGGCTGCTCCCTCATGAAACGCTGCCACCTGGGTCATGCCGCTTGTGGGAAACCAGCCAAGCTTGATGGAAAAGACCACTATGAGCATCAGGCCCGCCCAGAACACCGGCGTCGCGTAGGTCAGGACAGTCAACATTGAGATCATGTTGTCCTGCCATCGGTTCAAGTTGCGCGCGGCAATACTGCCAAGCGCTGCTCCGGTTGCGACCGAGAGCGTAAAAACCGTGAGCATCAGCAGCAGGGTCGGCCCCAAGCGCCCAAGGATCAGTTGTGCTACCGGCATGTTATGCCGAAAGGAAAACCCAAGATCGAAGCAGACGATATTCTTCATGTACAAAAGAAGTTGCATGACTACCGACTGATCGAGCCCGAACTTCTGGCGCAGTTGCGCCATAAACTCGGGGGTGGCGGAGCCGGCCTCGCCAGCCAGAACATCGGCAGCATCACCCGGCGCTAACTGCAAGAGCATGAAGTTGAGTGCCACGATCACGAGAACCGTTGGAACCGCCTGCGCTAAGCGGTACAGCGAATAGCCAACGCTCCTGGACCAGTCCGTTCCATTCTTGGGCCGCGCGGACATATCGGCTCAATTACTTCGCAAGCCAAACCTGATCAAACGAAGAATACAGGCCCAGTGGACTCAAAGGAAAATTGTTCACTTTCTTGTTATACACCGTTACGAAATCCAGTTCGTGAACGAATACCAGCGGACTGGCCTCAACGACACGCTTTTGAAAGTCATGGTAGGCATTCGCGCGCTTTTTCGCGTCGGTCTCCAATGCGGCGCCACTCATCAAGTCGTCTGTCTCCCTGGTACTCCAACGCGAATCGTTGACAAACACAGTTCCGGGCTTAATCGCGTTGGAGTGGTAAAGCCGATGCACACCAATCACCGGATCGGCCAGAGTCTGGATCCAATTGCTCGTAATCTGATAGTCATAGTTTGTGTAAACGCGCCGCAACCAGCTCGGCACATCTTCATAGCGCAAGGTAACTTTAATGCCCACCTTAAGCATCTGTTGCTGCATGTACTCCCCAAAACGGCGCCACTCTTCCCCATAAGGAGTTATGTCGTGTATGATTTCGAATCGGACACCGTCAGCACCACGCGGCTTGCCAGCTTCGTCTAGTAGCTTATTCGCCAATTCGACGCCATTGGATACGTTGTAGTTCTTGACTTCTGGCGTGAATAACCCGTTAGCCTTAAAGTTTGAATGGATGGGTCCAGTGGCTGGCCGACCAAAACCGAACCAAACATTATCAATAACGAACTTTCGGTCGATGGCGAAGGCCACCGCTTGGCGAACTTTGACATTATCGAAGGGTGCTTTCGTGGTATTGAAATCAAGTTGTACGATAGGGGACTGCATCTCGTAGCCCTTGGCGGTAACAGCAATGTGCGCCAAGGACTGTAGCCGTTTGACATCTACAGGAGGAATTGCAGCGAAGCCGCCCATGTGCACTTCCTGCGTCTCCAATGTGGCCGATCGGGTTCCGCCATCGGCAATGAAACGGGCCACAATGCGGTCAACATAAGGCAGGCCCGGTTTGCGGTAGTCTGCGTTTCGGTCGAAACGCATAAATTGCCCTTTCTGCCACTCGACGAATTTGAAAGGGCCAGTACCAATCGGGGTATCCGCTTTAGGATGGCGCGCTATGTCTCCTTCGCCATAAATATGCTTTGGCAACATTGGTGACTCGTACGACGACAGCGCCATCATCATGTACGGCGCGGGTTCACTTAAGTGAAACACGGCCGTCAGTGGATCGGGGGTGTCGATGCCAGTCACGGCTCGAAAGGTGCTGATGCCCCGTGGGTGCACCTTTTTTAAGACATCCATCACTGTGAACTGGACATCGGCGCTGGTGAACGCCTTGCCATCGTGGAACTTCACCCCTTCCTGCAACTTAAAGACAAGGGTCTTGCCATCGGGACTGATGGTCCATGACTTAGCCAGGCTAGGAATCGGCTTGAGTTCAAAGCTGTACTCCAGCAACCCTTCATATACCTTGGTACTCACTTGACCGATTGGTCCAGCCGTACTTTGATAGGCGGCCAATGTCGGCGGTTCAGGCTGCACCAAGACGACAAGCGTTCCACCCTTTTGCGGCGTGGTCTGGGCGATCGTCGGCGAGGTCACCGAAAAAACCAAAACGCATGTGCCGATATTCAGAAGCCGCGTGACAATATTCCAGGGAGTCATCAATATCTCCTTTTATAAAAATAAATGAAAGTGCTCGTGCCCAAGTATAGACCCGTGCAAGACGGAAGGCGTCAGCGATGTATAGATTGCGAGTGACCAATATCCTCAAATGCCCAACGATAACTGAAAAGTGCGGCCGACCCCCCGGTGTGCACGAATACTATGTCCTCATCAGGTTCAAATTTCTTATCTCGCAGCAATGCGATCATCCCGGCCAAGCCCTTTCCCGTGTACACCGGATCAATCAAGATGCCCTCCAATGATGCCATCATCCTGACCGCCTCCCGCATGCCGTCGGTCGGGATGCCGTAGCCCTCGCCAATGAAGCGGTCGTCCACCACCACGGCGTCTCGGGGCAATGCGACGCCATGCCCGATTAAACCAAGAACGCGTTGCGCCAAACTGAACACCCGTGCTTCCTGCACCTGCTGCGGGGCACGTACACCAATTCCTGTAATGGGCCATTTCAAGCCAAGAGCGTGTGCCCCGGCCACGAGTCCGGCCTGTGTGCCAGCGCTACCGGTCGCATGCACAATATGGGGCCTTTTTAGTCCCATGGCGATGCATTGGTCACGCAATTCGCGCAGACACTCCACATAGCCGAGCGAACCCAGCGCGTTGGATCCGCCACCAGGAATGATGTAGGGCTTGCGACCTGCGCTCTGCAACTCGGCAGCAAGTGTCTCCAATGCCGCATCCATATCGGTTCCGCTGTCCACATGATGAAGTTGGGCACCCAGCAGCGTATCTAGAAAGACGTTGCCCGATTCTGCGTACTCTGCGGGGGCGCTCTGAACCCTTGCCTCAAGGATCGCCTGGCAGGCCAATCCCGAAAAAGCCGCTGCAGCAGCCGTTTGCCGAACATGGTTTGATTGAACCGCCCCGTGGGTCAAAAGGGTGTCGGCGCCCTGGTTTAGGGCGTCCCCGACAAGGAACTCTAACTTACGAGTCTTACTACCGCCACTGGCTAAGCCCGTGCAATCGTCGCGCTTAATGAAAAGGCGCGGTGAGCCAAGTTGCTCCCGTAAACGGTTCATCGGCTCCAATGGGGTCGGCCAATGACCAAGACGGACCCGCGGGAATTTTTCAAGGTTCATGAATTTGCAGGGCCGTACAGTTGATAGGGACAAATACTAGGTTGAGTGACGCTACCAGTCCAATGACATTTACATCCCGAACTATTCATAGCTCGCATAGTTTTGAACGAGTTATCAATTCAAGGGTGGCAGGGCTGTACGCTGGATCGCATCCCAAACTGCTCCCAGTCGATCGCTGAGCGCCAACTTGTCGCCAGCATGCACGCAGATCTGCAACGGTTCGTCAAATTCAGCGGGTCCAGCCCTTACCAGCTTACTTCGCATAAGATCCTCCCCGACAGTTCGGGCTGGCAACCATGCCACGCCCAATCCGTGAATAGCGCCTGCGCGAAGTGACTCTGTCAAAGCACTTTCGAAAATCGGGTGTAGGACCAATGCCGGCGTAGCCCGCTCAATGGCCAAAGCCGTGGCTCTTCCTAGGAACGCCTCGCCGCTATAGGTCAGCCAAGAAACCGGGGCCTTTGTCTCAGGCCTTACAGCATAGAGAGGGTTCCGATGGCTATCGGGTTTTGAGCAGGGAACGAGGGTTTCTTCGGCAATGATGAGCGACGGGTATTGCTTGGTGTCGAGTTGTAGCGGCAAGTCGGCATGTGCATAGCGGATCAATAGATCAACATTTCCTTCTTCCAGATCGCGAACGCAGTCATGGAGGTTGTCAGCAGTCGCACGCACCAGAATATCGTCATTCCCAAGCGGCAAATTGGCCAACCACTGGACCAGGAACTGGCTTGCAAGAGAGTGCTGTACAGCGATTCGCAGCAGCTTGCGATTTGCGTGCGTCCCATTTCGAAGTTCCTGACGCACCGTCGACAGTGAAGAGCTTGCTTCACGCGCCGCTTCACGAAATTTTTCTCCCGCAGGGGTCAACCGCGTAGGGTACGACGAGCGATCTATCAGGGCGACTCCCACCCATTGTTCCAAGGACTTGATGCGCCGACTAAAGGCCGACTGGGTAACATTGCGTTCACTTGCCGATTGTGAAAAATTTCCCGTCCTAGCAACACTCAAAAAGTCTTCCAACCATTTGACATCCATTAGCTTTCTCCGATTTTTACTCTTCCAAATCGGGCAGAGCCTCGCAACAAGGCGCCGCCCTCATGCAGAGTTAGCACCCAGATCGAATGGCATTGCCAACACAATCGTCAGGGTCGGCGATCTGGTCGAAGAATGCCGCGTCGGATCGGAGGAGGACTCCACCCCGAGCGACCACGGCCGTCGATCCGCTGAGAGACTTTCTTGGTTCAGTTAGGCATGTCAAACTCGCGAAAACAGTATCGCACCGTGGAACTAACCGCTGCCCGCGTGCAGACCCGTTTATGCCCGATCGGCGCGCGACAACAGCGACTTGAGCGCTTATCCGTGGCGCAGGCCGTTCATGCATCCACCGACACCCCGTATTCGAGCGCAGCATCCCTAAGGACCTGCCACTGATCCTGCGCGTAGGTGGTGAAAACATAGAGGTCGAAGTCATCGCGCGCGCGGCGGTGCAAAAGCGCGGGCACATGGTGGTGGCCGGTGAGCCGGACCTGCCCCACTGCAAACGCTGGCTCGCGCAAATCGATCGGGAACAACTTGGACAGCGTGTCGCAGGTCTTCTCGCCCGACACCCGGATGCGGCAACGCGCGTGGCTCAGGTCGGTGACAGCGCCGAGTTCGCCCGCCACCTGGCGGCGCACAAGACCGGCGTTGTCTAGCACCGATTCGGCGATCAACAGAAATTCCTCGGGCCCGCTGCGCAGCAGCAATCCATAGTCTGTTGCCAGGGTACTACCCGTCGTCGCAGGTGGCGGCAGTCCCAGCCATGCCGTCAACGCTTGCACCAGCGCTGGCATGCCGCTAGTCCAGGTACTGACTTGCGTGACGCTGCCCAGCATGTCGGCCTGCAGCCGTACTCCGATCTGTCCGGCGGCATTGGGCTGTGCGAGCGCCGCGCGGGTGCCGCCGAACGGGCTGCGTCGCGCGGCGAGGGTTGGAGTTTCAGACACGGTAACGCACTCCCTCGGGGTCCAGAAAACACGGGTCGACGACACGCAGTCGGTACTGGCGGCCCTGCACGGGAGAGGCAGCGATCACCTCCTGCCCGATGCGACTCAGGCCGCCCTGCAGCAGGCCCAGACCGATCGCCTTGCCCATCGACTTGCTGTAGGTCGTCGAGCTGATGTGGCCGCGGCCGTGACCCTGGATCGCGTCGTCGGGAAAGAACAGGATGGCTCCGTTCGAAGGGTCGCCACCGGGCGCAATCGCCTCCAGTCCGACCAACGTGGGTCGATCGGCTTGCGCCAGGTGCGCGCTGCGCCGCAGCGCGTCGCCCCAGAAGGGTTTGGTGCTGCTGGCCATGCGGCCCATCCCCAGGTCGTCCAGGGTGGTGCGTCCGTCCATCTCGGAGCCGACCACATGGCCTTTTTCGATGCGCAGCGATCCCAGCGCCTCCAGCCCATAGGGCCGCAGATTCCAGGGCTTGCCGTGCTCCAGCAGGTGCTCCCACACGCAGCGGCCGAAATGCGTGGGTGCATAGACCTCGTACGCGAGTTCGCCAGAGAAAGTGAGCCGAATGATGCGCGCCCGCACCCCGCACAGCGCACCCGGCAGTTCGGCGTCCATCACACCCATGTGGCCGAATGCCCCGGTGCTGAAGTCCAGACCGGGAAACGCGGCCGTTAGCACCTCGCGCGACTTTGGCCCGGCGATGCTCATCGCCGCCCACTGGTCGGAAACCGACGCCACGGTGACGCGCAACCCGGGCCAGACCACCTGCAGCAGAAATTCGAGATGGCTCATGACGCGGGCCGCCTGCCCGGTGGTGGTGGTCATGAAGTAGACGTTCTCGCTGATGCAGCTGGTCGTGCCGTCGTCCATCACGATGCCATCTTCGCGCAACATGAAGCCGTAGCGCGCCTTGCCCACCGCGAGTTTCGCGTAGCCGTTCACATAGACCCGGTTCAGAAACTCGGCTGCATCGGGCCCCTGGACGTCGATCTTTCCCAAGGTCGACACGTCGGCGATGCCGACCCCCTCGCGCACCAGTTCCATCTCGGCCTTGTAGGCTGCAGACAGCGTGTCGCCATGGCTTCGGTACCACAGCGGACGCATCCACGGCCCGGCCTCCACCATCACGCCGCCGTGGGCAATGTGCCAGTCGTGCATGGCGCTGCGACGCACCGGCTGCAGGTGCGCGCCGACGCTGCGTCCGGCCAGCGCGCCGATGGTGGTGGGCGTGTAGGGCGGCCTAAAGGTGGTGGTGCCGACTGCGTCCATGCCCAAGCCGCGCCGCGCTGCCATGATCGCCAGGCCGTTGAGGTTGGATGTCTTGCCCTGGTCGGTTCCCATGCCCAGCGTGGTGTAGCGCTTGAGGTGTTCGACCGACTGGTAGCCCTCACGGTGCGCGAGGTCGATGTCGTCGACCGTCACGTCGCTCTGGAAGTCGACGAAGGCCTTGCCCGATAGGCCCGCCGCGATGAGCGGGCCCACGCTGGAAAAACCGATCGATGCGTCGGGCGCGTCGGGCGGCGGCAGACGGCCTGGGGCCGGCGACACGCCGCACAGTGCCGCCGCCTGCGCGCCCGCGTCCCAGCCACCGGCGATGGCGCTGGCCAGAGATTGCGTCCCGACCATGGCGCCGGCGCCAAAATGGGCGGCGTCAAAGCCTCCGGGGACAAAGCCCGCGATGTCGGCGCGGTACACCGGCTTGATGCCGCGGTGCGAGCTCAGATGCACGCTCGGCGTCCAGCCGCCCGACACGGCGACCAGGTCGACGTCGATCCGCTCGCCAGCGCCCGTCACGCGGCCGCTGGCGATGTCAAAAGGGGCGATGGTGCATCGCTGCACCCGCAGACCGCCCTGCGCCTGCACCAGCGCTGTACCGGCGTGCACCTGCACGCCAGCATTGCGGGCCTCGGCGTGCAGCGCCGTCGGCGCCTGAGCGCGCAAGTCGGCCAGGGTCACCTGTGCACCGGCGCGCGCCAGCGCGATCGCGTCGAGGTAGGCCGCGTCGTTGTTGGTCGCAAAGACGGCGCGCCGGCCCGCCATCACGCCGTAGCGGTGAAGGTAGGTTCCGACCGCCCCCGACAGCATCACCCCAGGCAGGTCGTTGCCCGCGAACACCAGCGGGCGCTCGATGGCGCCGCAGGCCATCACGATGGCGCGCGCACGTACGATGTGCAAGCGCTGGCGCGCAACGCCGCGTGCTGCGTCCGCCAGGCCCGGCGCACTGCGCTCGATCACGCCCACGGTGTTGCCGTCGTAAAGGCCGAAAGCGGTAGCGCGGCGCAGGATACGGACCCGCCCGCTAGCCTCCAAGGCAGCTAGCGTGGCGTCGCGCCATTGGCCCTGCGCGCTGTCCGTTGCATGGCACAGCAGCGCGCCGCCCAGTTCAAAGTCCTGCTCGACCAGCGTCACATCAACGCCCGCGCGCGCGGCGCCCAGGGCCGCCGCGAGGCCGGCGGCTCCGGAGCCGACCACCAGCAGGTCGGCGAATCCGTGCTGCCAGTCGTAGCGCTCGGGATCGGGCAGCTGCGAGGACGCGCCAAGCCCCGCTGCGCGGCGGATGAAGTGCTCGTAGAACATCCAGGCCCTGCGCGTCGGCCCCATGAAGGTCTTGTAGTAGAAGCCCGCGGGCAGCAGCGGCGACAGCCAGGAATTCACCGCCATCAGATCATGGCGCACCGACGGCCAGGCGTTCTGCGTGCGCGCCTGCAGGCCCTCGTGCAGCTCCAGCACCGTAGCGGCGATATTGGGCTCCTGCAGCTGGCCGCTGCCGACCGTCAGCAGCGCGTTGGGCTCTTCGACGCCGGCCGCTAGGATGCCGCGTGGCCGGTGGTACTTGAACGAGCGCGCCACCAGGTGCACGCCGTTGGCCAGCAGCGTCGCGGCCACGGTATCGCCGGCAAAGCCGCCAAGCCGCCGGCCGTCGAAGTCCAGGCCTAGCGGCTGCGTGCGCAGAATGCGGCCGCCATGCGGCGTGCGAAAGGCGCCGCCGCCGGGCTGGCTTAGGTGCATGGCTGGGGCCTTTCGCGCGCTGGCAGCACCGACACGATGTCGTGGCTCAGCGTGTTGCGCCTGACTACCAGCCAGCGCCGGCAGGCCAGTGTGTGCTGCCAGAACTCACTGTGCTCGCCCTTGGGGTTGTCGCGCATGAAGACCGCCTCGACCCACTGGTCGTGGAACTGCGCGTCGAGCGGCGGGTAGACCTTGCTCGCGTCGCCAAAATAGCTGAACTCGTCGTGGTCGCGTTCTCCGCACCAGGGGCAATGGATTCTCAGCATGGTGCGTGCTCCCTACTGCAGATGGTTGTAAGGGCCGTAGCCGGCCTCGTCGATGTATCGGCCCTGTGCAAACCGGTCCATGGTGAAGCCCGCGTTGTAGGCGTGCGGCGCGTCGTTGGCGATGGTGTGGGCGAAGCACCAGCCCGACGCAGGCGTGGCCTTGAAACCGCCGTAGCACCAGCCGCCGTTGAGGTACAGGCCCGGCACCGGCGTCGGCGTGATGATCGGGCTGCCATCGGGCGTCATGTCCATGATGCCGCCCCAGTGGCGCAGCAGGCGCAGTCGCGCCGCAAAAGGGATCAGGCTGACCAGTCCCTGCGTCGTCTCGGCGATATTGGGCAGGTTGCCACGCTGCGCATAGCTGTTGTAGCGGTCGATATGGCCCCCGAAGACCAGACCGCCCTTGTCCGACTGCGAGACGTAAAAGTAGGTCGCCGACCAGACCACCACATGGTGCACCACCGGCTTGATCGACTCGCTGACAAAGGCCTGCAGCACATGGCTTTCAATCGGCAGGCGCAGGCCCGCCTTTTGCGCCAGCACCGAGGTGTTCCCGGCGACGGCAACCCCTACCTTGCCCGCACCGATGTCGCCCCGGCTGGTCTTGACGCCGACGATGCGCCCGCCCGACCACAGGTAGTCCTGCACCTCGCAGTTCTGGATGATGTCGACGCCGAGTTGGTCGGCGGCGCGCGCATAGCCCCAGGCCACTGCGTCATGGCGCGCGGTTCCGGCGTCGGGTTGCAGCATGGCGCCATAGATGGGAAAGCGCGCGCTGTCGGAATAGTCGAGGTAGGGGACTTCCTTCATCACCTCCTCGCGGCTGAGCATCTCGGCGCGGATGCCGTTGAGGCGCATGATGTTGGCGCGGCGGACCACATTGTCCAGCGCGCCCTGCGAGCAAGCCGCGTAAAGGTAGCCGCGCGGCGAAAACATCACGTTGTAGTTGAGCTCCTGCGACAGATCGCGCCACAGCGACATCGAGTGCTCGTAAAAAGCCGTGTTGTCCTGCATCATGTAGTTGGAACGCACGATGGTCGTGTTGCGCCCCACATTGCCCGACCCGATGTGGCCCTTCTCGAGAATCGCGATGTTGCGAATGCCGTGGTTCTTCGCGAGGTAATAGGCGGTCGCCAGTCCATGGCCCCCGCCGCCCACGATGATGACGTCGTAGTTCTTCTTGGGTTCGGGGTCGCGCCACGCGCGCTCCCAGCCCTTGTGGCCGCCCATCGCGTGCCGCAGCAACGACCAAACCGAATACCGCTGCGACATCCTTACATCCTCATGCGCAACGCTTGCGGGTCCAAGGGCGGCTGCATCTGCAGTCGCGCCGGGCGGCGCTCACCGAGTATCTCGACTTCAAGCTGCACGCCGTCGCGCAACAAAGCCGTAGGAATGTAGCCCTGCGCCAGCGACTGCTGCACATAGTGGCCGTAGCCGCCGGAGGTGACCCAGCCCTGTACCTTGCCGTCAACCCAGATCGGTTCGTCGCCCATCACATCGGAGTCGAGCGCGTCGACGACCATGAAGATACGGGTGCGCTTGGGGCCTTCGGCCTTTTCCTGTAGCGCCGCGGCCTTGCCGATGAAGTCGGTCTTGTCGAGCTTGACAAAGCGCTCCAGCCCGGCCTCGAAGGGGCCGTAGATCGGACGAAACTCGCGGTACCAGGTGCCAAAGTTCTTCTCCAGGCGCAGGCACAGCAGCGCGCGCATGCCGAAGTTCCTGATTCCCAAGTCGGCCCCTGCCGCCATGATGCTGCGGTACAGGCGCAGCTGGTATTCGGGCGCGACCCAGATCTCGTAGCCCAGGTCACCGGTATAGGTGATGCGGTTGACCTTCGCCCTGACTGTAGCGACTTCCATCTCGCGGTAGTCCATGAACCGGAAAGCTTCGCCCGACACGTCGTCGTCGGTCAGCCGCTGCAGCAGTTCACGCGACCTCGGGCCGGCGAGCGACAGGCCGATCAGCTTCATGCCGAGCGGCGCGACGCGCACCGACCCGTCTTTAGGCAGGTGCTGTTCGAACCAGCGCATGTGGTAGACCTGCGCCTGACTGGAACCCCACATCATGTAGCGGCCATCGCCGGCATTGGCGAGCGTGAAGTCGCCGATGATCTTTCCCTGGTGGTTGAGCATCGGCGTGAGCATGATGCGGCCCGGCGCGGGCATGGTGTTGGCCATCAGATGCAGCAGCCACCGTTCGGCTCCCGCGCCGGTGATGTCGTACTTTGCGAAGTTGGCGATCTCGGTCACGCCGACCGCCTCGCGCACCGCCAGGCATTCTGCCTTGACCGCCGCGAAGTCGTTCGAGCGGTGGAAAGACACCAAGTCTTGGGCCTTCTCGCCGGCAGGGGCAAACCACAGCGGCGTCTCCATGCCCCACGAGTCGCCCATCACCGCGCCTTGTGCCAGGAAGGTGTCATACAACGGCGTGGTCTGCAGCGGCCGGCCAGCTGGCAACTCCTCGTTCGGAAAACGAATGCTGAAGCGGCGCGAATAGTTCTCGCGCACCTTGGCATTGGTGTAGCTGCGCGTGGCCCAGTCGCCGTAGCGCGCGACGTCCATGCCCCAGATGTCAAAGCCCGGATCCCCGTCGACCATCCAGTTCGACAGCGCCAGGCCAACGCCGCCACCCTGGCTGAATCCCGCCATGACACCGCAGGCAGACCAGAAGTTGGTGCGGCCCTGCACCGGCCCCACCAGCGGGTTGCCGTCGGGCGCGAAGGTGAAGGGCCCGTTGATGATGCGTTTGATGCCGACGTGTTCCAGCCGCGGGAAATGCCTGAACGCCACTTCCAGCGAGGGCGCGATGCGGTCGATATCGGGCGCGAGCAGTTCCTGGCCGAAGGTCCACGGCGTGTTCCTCGGCGACCAGGGA
>Ga0114966_10003186_pt1 | contig 14492 bp, 14 predicted proteins | sample M_130207_XF_Meta_FD_87029 | JGI IMG/M metagenome (GOLD analysis project Ga0114966, IMG submission 87029) | Freshwater microbial communities from Lake Montjoie, Canada to study carbon cycling - M_130207_XF_MetaG | ecosystem: Environmental > Aquatic > Freshwater > Lake | place: Lake Montjoie... | reverse complement strand
ATTTCAAAGAAATGTAAAAAAGAATGGTTTGATAAGTATAATTTTTCAAATCAATATCAAGAAATATTAAATTTCACAAATTTTTTGGATGAAATAAATCCGTCATTGCCACAAAGAATTTGGCATTTGTTAAATAACAAGTTAGAAAAAAATAAATGTAAAAATCAAGGATGTAGTAATACTACATCTTTTTTTTCTTTTAATAGGGGTTATTTAGATAACTGTGGGCATAAATGTGCGCAAAAGAACACAAATACTTCAGAAAAAATAAAATCCACAAATTTAAAAAAATACGGAGTGGAATATGGATTAAGTAATAAAGATGTTATAAATAAAAGAAATCAAACTGTTAGAAATAAATATGGGGTGGATAATATATCACAATTAAAAGAAACTTCAGAAAAGAAAAAACAAACATGTTTGAATAATTATGGAGTTGAATGGATATTGATGGATTCCGTCATAAGAAGAAACGGAATGATTGAAAAATATGGAGTGGATAATAATACCAAACGAAAAGAAATAAGAGAAAAATATTCCAAAGAAAGGCGGGAGAGTTTTTATGATTCTTTGTTTTCAACCAACAGATTAAATGGAAAAATAGTGCCGTTGTTTACCAAGGAAGAATATAAAGGATCAACACATGACCATATATTTAAGTGTATAAAATGTTCAAATGAATTCGTTGACAAACTTGAAGACGGAGACCTTCCCCGTTGTAAAATTTGTTATCCAGTAAGCGGGTCGTCTCTTTTTGAAAAAGAAATAACCGAATATATTAAAACACTACTTCCCAATGATATTGTTTTAGAAAATGATAAAAAAGTATTGCGTGGATTAGAATTAGACATTTATATTCCATCAAAAAATATAGCAATAGAGTGTAATGGACTATATTGGCATAGTGAAATTGGTGGTAATAAAAATAAACAGTATCATATCAACAAAACAAATGAATGTGAAAAACAAAATATTCACCTGATTCATGTTTTTGATGACGAATGGATAGACAAAGAATATATCGTAAAATCAAAATTGCGTCATATATTAAATTCAAGTGTCACGGATAAGAAAGTCTATGCTAGAAACTGTGTAATAAAAGATGTAACTATATCAGAAAAGAATGAATTCTTACAAAAATATCATATTCAGGGAGAAGATTACAGTCAAATTAAATTGGGTGCGTTTTATGAAAATGAATTGGTTGCGGTGATGACTTTTGGAAAACCCCGTGTTGCTATGGGTCATAAAAATATAAACAAAGGCGATTATGAATTGATACGATTCGCTACATCAAAAAATGTAGTTGGTATAGCTAGCAAACTATTATCATATTTTACAAAATTATACACTCCACAAAAAATTATAAGTTATGCGGACAGACGTTGGACATATCTGAATAAAAATGTATATGAAAAAATAGGATTTGTTAAAATATCAAATGGAACTCCAAATTATTGGTATATTTCGCCTAAATCAAATAAACGAATCTATAGATATAATTTCAGAAAACAAACACTGAAAGAGACGTTACAGATATTTGACCCAAATCTTACCGAGTGGCAAAATATGCAATTGAATGACTATGATAGAATCTGGGACTGTGGGTCGATAAAATATGAATTAATTTGTAAATAACAATTTTTTCTTTATATTTATATGTATAATCATATGATAAAATTAAAACCAATTGTAGAAGATGTAAGTGCCAAATCAATGGTTTCGTTGGAAGAAACACCTCGAAAATTAACAAAGGAAGAAAAAAAGGCTTTACATGATTTAGTTAGTGAATATAACAAATATGGAAAAGTATTACGCCAATATGAGGAAATTACAAGCGTAGCAGAAACACTCAAGAAAATCGCAGAATATGCTGAGGTTTATGCCGTCAATGAATGTTGCGATTGGATGCAAGCCGGTGTAGCAAAACGTCATTTTGCTGAAATTAAAAAACACGCCGACGGTTTCAAAAAACTCGCAAAAGATGTTCATGAGAAAAATACTCATATGGTTGCTCTTTATGAAGATATGGGATCAATTTTGCAACGTTATTTTACCATCGTATCCGAAAAATAAAATAAATAAAATTTAATCCTCACAATAAAAAACCCTCTATTCTAAAAAAATAGAGGGGTTTTGTTTTACAAGATATAACTTAAATTTCAACTGCTCCATGTTTGTTAATATGATTTATCATATCAATAAAAGTACGAAACACATGTTTTCTAACATTCACAACTAACCAATATCCACGTTTATCTTTATATACGGTAATTTTTAGTGGGGTTGAATGGATACCTTGATGTCTATCTTTAACATGATTATATTGTAATCTGGTTTCTCCTTCTGGAGCGAATCCCATTCCAAATAACCAATCCAATTCTGTCCAATCCCATCCATTTGGATGGTCAATGTCATCTATTTTATATTCGGACAAAGACGTGTCTTCTTTTGAAATTAATGATCTTAAATGTGTCATAGATTTATATTCATTGATTTTTTCATAAAATTATACAACAAACCGGTAGTTTCTGCTTTTTTGTTTTGATCCAATGTATAATTATTGTCTTTATCTTTGATTAAATTATCAATTGGATCGGATAGTCTGTAATAGACGGTGGTCGATTTGATTGGTTCTTTTAAATAATCATCTTCATTTTGATATTTTATATACCAAATTCCATATTTCATAGAAGTGGAACTACTGTCTGACTTGTTTATCAATTTTTTAATTACAAAGTAAAAATTATTTCCATTTACGTCTTTTGAAAAACTCAATTCATGACCACGTACAGATGATGGATTTTCTAAATTTGGACTCACAGGACTTATAATTTCTTTAATTTTATCAATTTCAAATTGTTCAAATTTTAATCCAAAATTATTAGATAACTCTTTTCTTATATCAGAATTGTTCTTTTTCATATCAATATCTTCGTCGATAATTGAATTAGATGTTATTAATTTTTTAAGAAATTCCTTCAATTTTGTTCGGATTTCGTTCTTTTTTGCATCAGAAACATTGGCGTGTAATGCTGAAAGGTATCGTGTTATACTACCTTTTGTGCATCCAACTTTTTTGCCCGTGTCTTGTTTATAGATACATTTACCTCGGATTGAATATGGCATAATAATATAAATATCAAAAATTTTATACATTTTCAATTTTTTATTTATATTTATATTTTAGTATTACGGCTTTTCTTTGCCGCTTCGATTAATTATGAATCCTAATTGAAGTTCATTATCAATAACTTCAGAACAATATAATACTAAATCAATATGTCAAATTTATTAAAGGAGGCAATTGCCGACGCTAAGGCGGTTCGTGCTACTGCCCTCGCGAATGCAAAGGCTGCATTGGAAGAAGCTTTTAATACAAAAGCTGAAGCAATGTTAGCAGAAAAACTTAAACAAGAAATTTTCGGTAACGAAAATGCTGAAATGGCAGAGTTTGTGCCAGCACAATCGTCCGGTATTTCAAATCTAGATCCAACTGGTGACAGTGATGGTATGCCATTGACAGTTGATCGATATCCGGATGGAATATCTGAAGAAGAAGTAACAAGTGAAGAACTTGATGAAATTCTTGCTGAACTTGAAAAAGAAATGGGAGATGAACCAACTGCACCAGTTGCACCAGTTGCACCAGTTGCACCAGTTGCACCAGTTGCACCAGTTGCACCAGTTGCACCAGATGCACCAGTTGCGCCAGATGCATCAGATGTTCCCGCTGCACCAGAATCATCGGCAACTCCCGACGAAGTTGATGAAGAAATCAATCTACAAGAACTTCTGGACACCTTGAGTGAAGAAGTAGACGAAGATGTAGATGTAGATACAGAGGAAAATTCTGAAGAGGGTGCCGAAGAATATGCCGAAAGTATTAAAATCAAGAACGACTTGAATGAGGCTTATAAGGTAATTGAATATCTTCGTTCTCAAATCAACGAAATCAATTTGTTGAACAGTAAGTTGCTTTATACCAACAAGTTGTTCAACGGATTCAATTTGACCAAGGGACAAAAGACCACGGTCATTGAAACATTTGACTTAGCGAAGAGTGTTCGTGAAGTCAAGTATGCATACACAATTTTGTCCGAATCATATAGTTCAGGTGGATCGACCGTCAAGAAAACTAATACGGTTGCAAAAACTATCACCGAAGGTTTGGCAAGTAAACCGATTGCATCAACAGCTCCTTCACGGGACGTTATTGTTGAAAATAGCAATGAGTTGGCTGCAAGATTCCAAAAACTCGCCGGAATCAAAAGAGCAGTTAAGTAAAACGTAAACTTAGGCGAGTAAAATCCAAACAAATAAAATAGAAATTATATGAATGATATTAAGTCATTATTGACAAACAATATGAATCCACAAGCCAAATTGATGGCTGAAACTCGTGGATTACAACAGAAGTGGGATAAAACTGGCTTGCTCGAAGGTCTACAAGGATCCGATAAAGCAAACATGAGTATCCTGCTTGAAAACCAAGCAAAACAGTTGCTTGACGAAGCTACCGCAACCGGTACTTCAGGAAATAGTGAACAATGGGCAGGCGTTGCTCTCCCACTCGTTCGACGTGTATTCGCAGAAATCAGTGCCAAGGAATTCGTAAGTGTACAACCTATGAATCTTCCTTCTGGTCTGATCTTCTATCTTGACTTCAAGTATGGTACCAATGTCCCTTCTTCTACAGTCAGTGATTACTCTGGATCCGGTAACAGCTCATTGTTCGGTGGAACTGCCAATGCAAAACTCGGTTCTACCGATGATGCTACTGGCGGTCTATATGGAGCAGGTCGTTATGGTTTTAGTGAAAAGTGGAATGTGTCGACCGCGTATACTACTGCGTCCGGAAACTTTACTACCGGGTCCGCAACCGCCAACGATCTTCAGCAGGATGCTGCTTACACTTCTAGTATATTGGGATTCACTGGAAACAAGATTACTATAATCGTTGGATCTAATAGCCAAAACATTGATTTGAACGCGGCTCGTTCACTTCAACTTTCAGGTTCCGCTATCACCAGTTCCAATATCTTAAGTGAGTATACCAAGGTATTGAATACTGGTACTTTGGCTAGTCCAAATTATCAAATAGTATTCATTCATTCCGGCTCAGTGGCGGTACCGGCAGGTGGAGGCACCGCTTATGTATTGTACAGCACGCAACCTACTGATAGTACTCGGGGTGACTTTGAAGATAAGTTTACTACTGCTGGTGCTGGAACTTCTGGTTTGAGTGCGGATATCGGCATTCCTGAAGTCAACTTGGAACTCAAGAGCGAACCAATCGTCGCTAAGACTCGTAAGTTGAAGGCTGTCTGGACTCCAGAACTTGCTCAAGACTTGAACGCATATCACTCTATTGATGCAGAAGCAGAACTTACTGCTCTATTGAGTGAATATGTTAGTATGGAAATTGACTTGGAAATCCTAGACATGTTAATCACTGCTGCTCCTGCTGTCACAACTGAAGCTTGGAGTGCTGCAATTGGAACAGAGTTCACTAACAAGACTGTCGCATCCAGTGGTGCGGTGACATGGAGTCGTACCACTGACGCCCAAAACAGGACTGCTTACGTCAAGAACACTTGGTTCCAAACTCTTGGTAACAAGATCCAAAAGGTCAGTAACAAGATTCATCAATTGACTCTACGTGGTGGTGCTAACTTCTTGGTCTGTGGACCAGATGTTGCTACCATCTTGGAATCAATCCCAGGATACGTTGTCAGCACAGATGGTGATAGTGCTAAGTTCGCAATGGGCGTAAGCCGCGTTGGATCTTTCGCTTCACGTTTCCAAGTATATAAGAACCCTTATATGCAAGAAAATACCATCTTGGTCGGTTTCCGAGGAAATAATTTTCTCGAAACTGGTGCGGTGTACAGCCCGTACATTCCTCTAGTCCAAACTCCTTTGGTCTATGATCCTGTCAACTTCACCCCACGCAGAGGTGTAATGACTCGATATGCTAAGAAAGTTGTTAGACCAGAATTCTACGGTAAAATATACGTCGCAGACTTGGATCAAGTATAATAGTTGATTCGATCTGATACACAACCCGAGACCCAAAAGGTCTCGGGTTTTTTGTTTGTTTCAATTTTGTTTCCATTCAAACTTTAAATGTCCACAATCCCATATTCTATCATAACCAAGAGACTGCATAATTTCCCACTCTGTCAAATTAGAATCATGCCCCATTTTGACCAATTTATGTTTCGTAAAATTGAACCGATGTAGTCTATTTTTGTAATCATCCGAATACCAATAATTGGGTTGGGTAGAGCCAATTAAAGAAAATCCATTCTGAGTATATACATTTGAATCATCGGACCAACATCTATCAGCATATGTAAGTATTTTGTTGGGATTGTGTTTGTTTATGAAAAATTTTAACATTTTTGAAAATGTTCCAATACAAATTGAATCTTTTAATGAACAAAACCGAGATAATTCGAATTCCCCAACCGAAGAAGATCTATGTCCCTTTGTTATATTTAATTTTGAAAAAGTCATTACTGAAATCAACGTGTCACCAACAAAACATCCAAGGTTTATCGAACTAACATCATTTCCTTGAATGTGATTATCAGATAAAAATTTTTGTTTTGTTTTAAAATCTATAGGGTTTATTTCACACTTCCTCGCAAAATATTTATTTCCGTTGTTCTTTTTTAAAATGTGTTTTAATTTTGATTTTATTATGTCTGTCTTAGTAATCCAATCGTCTTCAAATATATGAATCAAACGAACCCCGGAATCCTTTGACTTTGTTGTTTTGTTTATATGATAGTTTTTATCTTTTTTACCGGACACTTCACTGTGCCAGTATAATCCATTGAACTCTATTCCTATATTAAACTTTGGTAAGAAAAAATCCAACTCCATCGTACCCGAAAATAATTTTCTATAATTCCTAACTATATCTTCTATTTTCAATTCTTTTTCTAAGAAATCTAATATTTCCAATTCATATTTAGATCTGATTCTCGGAAAACAATCTCTACATATAAAATATGAATTGTGATATTGTGTATAATTTTTAGAACATTTATTACATTTATATCTATAAACATTTTTCTGTTGTTCTTCATATAAACTCAACATTTCTATATCATGAAACTTACATTTTTTATCCATTAAATTCTTCGAATATCGCTCTCCTCTCTTTTTTAGAGAACTGGAATTGTGCCACGGTAAAATTATTCCACTCTCTCTTGATTTTAATATTCTAAAAGACGCTTTTTCTGACATAACTTTTCTGGACACATCCAGTTGTTTTCGTCCATACATTGGATTTAATTTTCCCGAAGAATTGTGACCTGATATATATTTTCTATGAATTTCACCACCGTAGTTCAAAATTTTAACTTCAGATCCACATCCACATCCACACAATGGAATTGAATTCGATAAAATGTGTTTTATTATATATTCCTTTTTATTCGTATTATGTTTTGTTCTCAAATGAAACGATAAAGATCTATCAGTGAATGATTCATCGGAGTTGCATAATATACATTTTAATTTTATTGTTGATTTGTTTAAAACTTTTAAAGCATTTAATTTATTAACTCTATATTCTCCGTATAATTTTGAATAAATGTCGGATGATATTTTATGTTTTTCTTTTAGATGTTGACCGAAGTAAGCAGATGAAAATTTTTGTTGACATATCGAACATTCTATAATATTTTGTTTTCTCATATAGAATATATATCATCAAAACTCAGTACATACAATCTTTTTTGCTTATTTGAATAGATGCTTTATATTGGATATAGTTTTTTTACTTCGGTATAAAAATACAAGCACCGGTCTCTAAGAAATTAGTTGTAATTTCGTTGTAGTCTTATATATTTATAGATATTTATAAATTATGACAAATATAGATGATATTTCTGATGAGAATTTGGATAAAATTAAAAATTGTGATGATAAGAATAAGAATATACGATTTCAATTTGATGTTGATGAAATGAAATACATGTTACAAATAAGTTTATCACTTTATCAATATCGTAAAATGGCGGATTTTGAATTTATGTTATTAAACAGCCCCAAATTTCCAAATAAATCAAATTTTGAAAATAATGAACAATATGAAATTGAGCTTAAAAAGAGTATGTTTGGTATAACAGGAACAGGAAATCCATTTAGGGTATTATCTAAGGTTGGGTCTTTGATGTATCATTATACCAAAGAAAAAGACATAAAGTATGTATCACTTACTGTAAATGAAGAAAACAGGCAATTGTTGTATAAGAAACTATTACAACGGGCGATACGTAAGGTAAATGCACCATATAAATTTTTAACAATGCATCCAATAACTGGATTTAAATTAGATTCATCCGAATTTTGGATGGAAAAAATATTATGATATAACATAAAAAAAGTTAAAATAATTTTGTGGTTGACGAAACTAATCTATTGATGTGAGATATATATATTAAAGGTCGGAATTCCTCCCCTACCCGAAAGAGATATGGGTTTCCTTCCTTCAAAAATTATGAAAAAACATCTTTTATTTCTTGTGTTGGTGACTTTTTTGTCAAGTTGTGCGTTAACAAACACTAAAAAGATAGATGACACCAAAAATAAAATTGTTAATACTGAGAAAAAACTTGCAAAAAATACTGATGAAAAAATGTCAGAAATTGCAGTTTTAGCGTCTGGAACAGATTATTCTCTCAAGAAAATTATAAATCCGCAGATTGAAGTTAAAACTGCAATTGATATAAATGGTAGGGTCATAAATATTTCTGGTAATCCTAATTTGGATGAATTGAATAAGATTAAGCAAATAATTGATTTATTGAATTCAGAAGTTGAGAGCGAACATAAACGAGGTCAAAAGTTATTATCAGATAAGGATGATGAGATAATAGAATTGCAACAAGAACGAGTTCAAATACAAAATCAATATGAAGGTCAAATTAATGCGTTAAAGGTTGAAGCTACTGAAGTTGCTAAAAAAGCAGACAAATTACAAGGTGTAGTCAGTGAGGTAAATAGTTGGATGGGACTTGGTGGGGTTGTATACGGTATGAAGCGATTTGTTTCGACGGCTGTGATTGGTATTTTAATATTCGGTATTTTATTTATAGCATTAAGATTTTTTGCAACAATGAATCCTATTGCTGGTGCAATATTCTCAATATTTGAACATTTTGTATCATATGTTATATCGTTTATAAAGCGAGTATTTCCAAATTCATTATCATTTAGTAATCATATTGAGTTGCCTACATTTAATAGATATAAAAACACGTTGGATACTGTAGTTGACACTTTATATGAGTTAGAAAAGTTACAAAAGAAATCCGACACTGTATATACGTTGAATGAAGTATTTAGTGAACTTAATAAAAATTTAAATGATCCCGATAAAAAATTAATAGACGAACTCAAGAGTGTTAGCAAATATGGAGCATAATATATGATAAAACTGGCAGATTTAATAGAAGATAACAAACCATGTGGAATGTATTTGTTTGAAAATGTTCTAGTCAGTGAAAATTTAAAATTCCATCTTGACAGAAACACTGCACTTTGTGAAAACATATTTAGAACATATAGTGAATCTTATTTTGAATTGATAGAAGAAGTTAGAAAACTATACTATGGGAACAAGATTGAACTAAATGATTGTGACGCAGAATTAGTTGAAAGTGATCTTGGTAAAAAAGGTATTCATGACGGAAGAGAGGTTTACCTTGACGCCCCTATAGAGGAGGAAGAAGATTTGTTGATGGAATCGAAGCATCGAGGAAGAGAGGTTCGTTTGAATCGTCCTTTCAGAACCCCAGGTGGTCCAAAGAAATATGCTGTATATGTTAAGGGTAAAAATGGTAAAATAAGAAAAGTTACTTTTGGAGATCCAAATATGAGAGTCAGAGCTAGCAGTGCAGCTCGGCGTAAGAGTTTTGCGGCACGTCACAAATGTGCTCAAAAGAAGGATAAAATGACGGCTGGTTATTGGAGTTGTCGTAGTCACCGAATCAAGAGTTTGGGTAACAAAGGACACGGCAAATACTGGTAATATGATCAAATTAAAACATTTATTGAAGGAAATTGAAGATGAATTTGATACATCATCATTGAATAGCATTAAAGATATCACAGATGTAGTTAAGGATGCAATGGTTAAAGTTGCACAAGAACAGTATGACGGTTGGAAACAAGATAAAGATGGTGAGGATGTTGAATTGGGCAGTGGGGGTATATGTCATTTAATTTCGGATGACTTAATCAGTGTTTTGTATAGTCATAAGATTGAGAATGTTCAAAGTGTATGTAGTAATTATGAACAACACGTATATATTGTTGGTCAATTTAAGGAAGGAATATATGAAATAGATATACCCTATAATGTTTATGAAACTGGTGCTGGATATTCATGGAAGAAAATACCAGATGTAGAATTTAATCGTAACGATATTGTTATACACAGATTGAGCGGTGATCCAAGTAACTATAGTGATTATGTCGATGCCGTATAAAGAGACCGAATTGGGTAATAATCACTATATTCGTGAGTTTTCACCGGATGTAGCTACACACGAACTTCAATGGCATTGCGATCATGAGGATCGAATTGTTGAAATAGTAGAAAATACAGATTGGCGATTTCAATTGGATAATCAATTGCCAATTTTGTTGAAAAAAACAATCTTTATTCCAAAAGAAACATATCATCGAATTATAAAGGGAAATAATAAGTTAATAGTGAAAATAACAAAATTATAACTATATTTATATAACATATGTCACTCGATCAAAATACAATAAGATGGCCCGGTTCAGGAAGTTTAGTTGATATAACTACTGTTCCATTTGGATTTTATCTTAATGAAACACAAAGTAAACGTATTCCTGGTGTATTTGAGTATGATTGTGAAAAGAGCGCCGAGTGGGCGGCTAAGAGGCTTGGTTATCCGTCTGTTCATATAGAAATGAGAGATATAAGTTTCTATACTTGTTTTGAGGAGTCGGTTTCTGAATATGGTGCTCAGATAAATCAATTTAACATTCGTAATAACATGTTGACTTTGAGGGGTCTTTCCACAAAGGACTATCCCAATTTGACTGGTAGAAATATATCAGGTACAAGTCTTCCATTCATTGTAAATGTCGCAAAACAATATGGAAGTGAAATTGACGTGGGTGGAAGAGTTCCTCTCAAAAGAGTTCCAATTCAATTGAAAAAAGGACAGCAAACCTATGATTTGAATGAATTGATTGTGTGTGAAAAAGAATGTGGTAATCGTATAGAAATTCGTAGAGTTTTTCATGGTCCAGCACCTGCTATGGCTCGTATTTATGATCCATTTAGCATGACTGGCATGAGTTATAGTAATGTATTAAGTGAAATGGGATTTGCCGGATATAGTCCAGCCACTCAATTCTTGATGACTCCAATTTTTGAAGATTTGCTTCGCGGACAAGCGATTGACTTTAATGATACCGTTCGTAAGAGTGGATATAGTTTTGAAATTACCAACAACAATTTAAGAATATTTCCAATTCCAACATATGATCAAAACATATATGTAGAATATATTGTTGAAAAGGACAAACTTGAAAGTGGTATTGGAACTGAGGGAAATTATGATGTAGTAAGTGATTATAGTAATGTACCGTATCAGAATGTTATATATAATAAATTAAATGATGTCAGCAAGCAGTGGATAAGAAAATACTATTTGGCATTGTGTAAAGAAGTATTGGGTGCTATTCGTCAAAAATATAGCACGGTTCCTATACCTGGTGGAGAAGTGACACTTGATGGTGCGGAATTGCGAAACGAAGCAAAAGAAGAAAAAGAAGTATTGGTGACACAACTTCGTGAAAATCTTGAAGCAACAACCAAGACTGCGTTAATGGAAGCGAAGGCGACTGAAGCTGATAAAATCCAAGACACATTGAGAAAAGTTCCGTTATTAATATATGTTGGAAGTTGGTTTTTTTCTTTTATTATGTCTATCCATTGATTTTTTATATTTATAAAATATGGGATTATACGGAAGATATTTCGGAGACAAAGATATTGGATTTTTGAGTGGCATCAATCAAGAATTAAACGAAAACATTATTCAAACATATGTTGTGTTGTTCAAGATTGCTGCATCAGAAACTAATGTCAATGTATATGGTGAAGCTGGAAAAGATGGTAAGAGTTTTTATCCCGGCGTTGAGGTTTCGTCTATTATTGATAGAGGAGACATTTCTTCTGAAGATGAGGGATTTGGTCCTGATCGTGAGCAAGGCGTTGTGTATAAGTTCAGAGAATCTGATTTGAAAGATGCAAATTTCTTTCCAGAAGTTGGAGATTTAATTTTCTTTAATGATCGGTATCACGAAGTTGACAATGTAGTGCAGGAGCAAATGCTTGGCGGGCAGTTCGATAATTCTTGGTCAATAATTTGTAATACTCATTATAGTAGACTCAGCAAAATAAATTTGGTTAATCGTCAATTTTAACATATGTCGTGGCAACCAAATACATCTAATCCGGTTCCATCTAACGTGGATAAAACCAAAGAAAACAAGTATTTTAAAGATACTAAAAATCGTGCATTGGACGTTCGACGTGATCAGGATCCAAAAAAAGATTTCACAATAACACTTCTTGATATAGATACTGCAATTGTAAAATATATACAAGATGTAATCAATCCAACTGTAATTGACGCAGGTGAAAGCATTAAAGTTCCTATTATTTATGGCAATCCCGAAAAATGGAATGCCGCAAAAAATGAGGGTTATTTAAGAGATCAACAGGGAAAAATTCAATTGCCGATAATAATGTTCAAACGCACTTCTTTCAATAAAAATGAAAGTATGATGTCAATGAACAGATACTTGTCCGTTCCAATTATCACAAAGTTTGATCAAAAAAATAAATATGATAAATTCAGTGTATTGAATCAAACTATTGCTCCTGTCAATTCCATTTATAGTTTGAGCTTACCAGATCATATAAAGGTTGAGTATGAATTTATAGTCTGGACCGAGTATGTAGAACAAATGAATGGAATTTTAGAAAAGATAAATTTTGCAGCAGAAGATTATTGGGGAGATCCTCAGCGTTTTAAATTTAGAGTAAGTATTAATGATTATACCAATACAACAGAAACTCCAACTGAAAAGGATAGAATTGTTCGGTCCACATTTAGTTTGTCGGTATTTTCTTATTTGCTCCCAGAGAGTTTTGAAGATCGAAAAAAAACAATGGATAGATTTTTGACTCCCAGAAAAATCATTCTTACTTCTGAAACTATATTCAATGATGAAATGAAAGAGGTCAGTCGGGATGTTAAGAAAAATAGTTATGGTAATCCATCAAATCCATATTATTCAATACCAGGAGGTCCAATTTCTTCAAATGATGATAGTTGGAGATTTCCCGAACCGTCTATTGTTACTGAAAGGTCAACAACTGAAGGAGGTCGGGTTTTGGAAAAAATCCGTCAAAGTTATGCGGCATTGATACAACAAACCAGTATATCGCAGACAGACGGATCTTGTTGTGAAATATGGCACGATCCTCCGTCTACCCCAAATGACTTCGGTGAAGAAGGTTGGATGGCTTATGACGGAAGTTATCATTATATATATGCAGGCGGCATTTGGTTGCGTCAATCTATTGATCGGTGGGTTGCGTAAGATTGAACGCGTTACAAAATATTAATAATTCTTATAATTTTTTGTTTAAAGATAAACCACCATATATTTATAACAATAGAACAATCAATCAATAATTTATGGCATACCCAAACGCTTTTGCAAATACTATAGTTGTAACACAAACAAGTGGTAGTTCTGTCGGCGGACAATTCCCATTTGTTGAACGTGTAATAAGCGGTAGCAATCTTTTTATTGTTAGCGATGTAAGTGGTAATTTGACTGGCAGTACCAGTGTAACCGCAAGTGCAATTTATGACTCTGGAACATTAACAGTAGTTGGTGTTTCTACATTGGGAACTGTCACCGCAACATCAATTACGGCATCGTCTGGAATTGTCACAACCACATTAAGTGCGAGTGGCGCCGTGACTGCGAGTACATTGACTGTTGTTGGTGCTTCTGCATTTGGAACTGTTACTGCAACATCAATTACAGGTTCATTGAGTGGAAGTAATATTTCTACTGGTAATGCGACTATTGTGGGTGGAACAATCAATGGAACGACCATTGGAGCAACGGTATCTTCGTCTGGCACTTTTACTACACTCACCGCAACATCAATTACAGGTTCATTGAGTGGAAGTAGTATTTCTACTGGCAATGCAATTATTACAGGTGGAACAATCAATGGAACGACCATTGGAGCTACGGTAGCTTCAACAGGTAACTTTACTTCAATTACTTCGAGCGGGAATATAAGTGCAAGTGGGAATATTAGTGCAAGTATATTTGTAGGAGCGCACACTGGAAGTCTTTTTGGAACATCGAGTTGGGCGACTAATGCTCTAACTGCT
>Ga0114966_10003185_pt1 | contig 14493 bp, 7 predicted proteins | sample M_130207_XF_Meta_FD_87029 | JGI IMG/M metagenome (GOLD analysis project Ga0114966, IMG submission 87029) | Freshwater microbial communities from Lake Montjoie, Canada to study carbon cycling - M_130207_XF_MetaG | ecosystem: Environmental > Aquatic > Freshwater > Lake | place: Lake Montjoie... | reverse complement strand
TAATCACCAGAATTTTCCTTCAAAAGTATTTCACAATATTCGTCTAATGAATTGCCGTATTGCATTGCTTGTCGAATTCTATAACCGATTGGGTAACGTTTTTCATAAGGAATAAAACCACCAATAGTTGTTTCTGTACCAATTATTCCTTTTGCCGTTACAAAAAAATCTGTACCGCTCCAAATCCAACATGGAGATGTTTGCATAATAAAACGATGACCATTTTCAGGATTTAAATCTAAAACAACATTACTGAATTGTCCATCAATATAATCACAAAATGAATTATGAGCACAAACAATTTTACCATCTTCGGTCCAGTCACCAACTGCCATAAAGGCACTACATCTATCTCTTGCTCCACCTTCTTTTCCAACGCGAGAATCAGATTTTGTTGAATACCAATAAGGAATTGAACAAAAAAAATTCCAAGCAATCATTTCATCAATTGTAGTTACACAACCATTATCATTACATCCTTCAACTATGCCTTCCATTTCTTCATAAAATTCCTTAAAATCTTTTTCAGTCATATCTTTAAAATCTCTGGATATCTCAGTTATAAAATATTCCCATTCCATTCCATATGCTTCAAACATTAAGAATTTTAAAGTTTTTTGAATTTCTTTAAAGTCATCTGCGCACAAATATCCATAAGCATATCCTCTTTCTTTTGGTTTTCCCTTAATTGATATATATTTCCATCCATTTTTATTGTATGATGTTCCATTTTTTATTTTTGTTGACATCTTTATATATATATAATAAATTTATATTTTATTATATATTTTATTCTAAAATGTATATGTTTTACATATTCAACATGAGAATACCAATCATTACGAATAAAAGCATCCAGGGAAGAAGAACAAGTAACCAAGATAGGCTAGTATGTCCATCCTTACATATTAAATTAAGAACATAAGTCCAAAATAGAACATAAATAAGTTTAACAATAAATACCACCGCTGTATTTGGTACGCGGCAAGAAAATGAACCTACGTTATAACTATTACTGTTTCCTAAGTTTTGAAATAAAACCATTATTAATGCTATAATAGATATAACAAAATAAATCATTGCTGGAGTGCACAACTCCTTTAAAGTTTTGGGAAAGTTAGCCATTATGTATTATAATTAGAAAAAAATTATATAAAAGCTGCTTTCATAGTATTAAGACTTGCTGTATTATGTAGTTGATCTTTCCAAGGCATTGGATTAACTGGAGCTGGATAGCCTGCTAATGCATTATAAGCACCTCCTAAACCAAATTGAAATTGTCTTCCTAAATTAATTAAGTCTTGAGTTAAAAAATTTGAAAGAGTTCCGCCACGTTGTTTTCTAGTGCGACCTTTACTTCCGCCAATAGAAAATGGTTTGTTAGCACCAGTTGCAATCATTTGTCTTGAAATGTCTGTTTTATAATCATTTAAAGCTAAATAATTTCTATCTCCTTGAACTCCATCAACTCCAGGCCATCCTCCAATAGCAGGAGTCCATGGACTACCAACACGACCATCAGGGTAAGGGATTCCTGGGTTACCACCTTTCATACTACCTCCTCTTTTTGATTTACATGAACTACATTTACATCCTAAACGATGTCTTGCACCTCCAACCATAAATCCTACCGCACATAATGGACCACATCCACCCTTTTTCTTTCGACCACCACTCATTAAAGGAGCAGAGCAGGAAGGACAACTACCTCCACTCATTACAGAAATTCCGCATCCACATCCGCCTCTTTGAGAACCAATAGGATTTAAAAAAGGTGTAGCTGGAATCGAAGGCGTTGGTCCTGTGTTAGGATCTGTTTTTACTACGCCATTTATATTGCTTGGAATATTTAAATTAGGAGTTAGATTTCCACCACACGATCCACCTTTTCCAGTGTAAGCTAAAAAAGGATTAGGAACAGTTGGAACATTATTTCCAGGATATGCTAAATTTATATCAGCTCCTGAAATTGTACTTCCACCTAAATAATTTTTACGAGTTTTTGTGGAACATCCTTTCATTTTATAAACTTTTTGTTTTCTACTAGAAGTTTTTTTGCGCATGTTTATAATATATATTAAGAAATTATTCGATGTCAACGTGTGTTAAGAAATGTCTTCTACAACACATTTTATTCATATTTAAATCATCTAATACTTCACCCTCTGGTGTCTTGTCAACAAATTCTTTTGTTAAATAAAGAACCTTGTCAACATCGATAGATTCTCCATTTCCTCTTTTTGCTAATTTCTTCTTACGAACTTGTTCAACGTAATATCTATATTTATTGGCAATAACCATGCCACAAGTAAAACATTTAACTGGGATTATCATCTCTTATATATTATATTATATTATTCTTATATGATTTTAAATATAATTCAATTTTATTTTATATTTAAATATATATAAAATGAGTCTTACAGGTTATAATGTTGCTGCACAAGATTTGATATATTTATTTAAACAAAAGTCATCAGGTACAAATCCTACAACTGGTTATACTTTTGGAGGTGTTGATTTATCAAATATTTTTCAACCATATGACGGAACAAGTGTTAAGGCGAGCCTTACTGGTTATACAGTCGGTAGTAATGATTTATGTAATATTTTTCAAAATTTAAAAAATTATGTTGTAACAAACTATAATCCTTTTAGTGCTTCAACAGCTAGCACTGGATACACATATGAAATATTTTCTGTTTCAGATACACTGACATTATCATCAGTTACTGGTGCGTATATTTTTTTAATTGGTGGCGGTGGTGGCGGTGGTTCTGGTTTAGGATATGAAGGCGGAGGTGCCGGAGGTACTGTTACAACAGCTGGACCAGTTGATTTATCAGGAAACTATACTATCACCATTGGTAATGGAGGTGCCGGAGGTCCGTTTGCGGGCGGGGACTTTAATGGAGCAAATGGTTCCCAAGGCGGAACAACAAGTATGTCTGGTCCTAGTTTTACAACTTTAACAGCCACTGGTGGTGGCGGAGGAGGTGGTTCAGCAAAAAATGGAACAGGTGCTAGAGGAACTAATAGTAATTCTAATAATTACGGATGGGGAGGACAAGTTGGAATAACAGTTTCAAATGTTCAGTCAACTAATAATGGTAACGGTTATGATGGTTATCCTTATACATTTCAAGATGGAACCGGAACAGTATTTAAATTTGGTGGCGGAGGAGGAGCAGGTGGTAGAAATTCTACTAACCCAGGTCCTTACAATCCATTTAATGGTGGTGGAGGTGTTGTTGGTTCATATGGAAATCCGGCAATTACTTTTACATCAGCTACAGGCGGTTGCGGTGGAGATGGAAGTTATGGAATTTCAACATTTTCAGGTTTTGATTTTTCATTTAATGGAATTGTATATAACACAGGAAGTGGTGGTGGTGGTGGAGGTAATAGTAGTGCTAATTATTATAGTTATGGTGGACAAGGTAATCAAGGATTAGCTATTATTTATTATCCTCCATTTACATATTCAGGTACTTTTGATGCTTCATATTCATACGTTAGTGGATATTATTGTGTTACAATAACAATTCCTACAAGCAATGGATTTGCGCAATTAAGCTCAACAGGAACATTCACGCCTTTAGATACGTTAACTAATGTAAATATAGTTGTAGTTGGGGGTGGTGGAGGTGGAGGTGAATGTAGTCCAAATTTTAATAATGGAGGAGGGGGTGGAGGCGGAGGTACAGTTAATCAACAATCATCTTTAACACTAACTTCTAACCAAAGTTATAATGTTAACATTGGTTATGGTGGTGCTGGTGGTAATTCAGGCGCTACTGGTTCGCCATATGTTACAAATTCAAATCCAAGTGGTTTACAAGGTGATACAACAATATTTGATTCATATCAAGCAACAGGTGGATTTGGTGGAATTGGTGGTACTAATTCTAATGGTGGTGCTGGTGGTGCTGGAGGTACTGGCGGTGGTGCTGGAGGTACTGGCGGTGATTCATCAAGCTCAACCAACGGTTCATCAGGAAGTAACATAACAATACCAAGCGTAGGTAGTTATTATTTTAGTGGAGGTGGTGGTGGTGGATCTTATGATACCCAAGGATCTTCGGCAAGCGGTGGTCTAGGAGGAGGAGGTGCGACAGGATTCGCTACAACTCCTAATAATGGAGTAGATTATACGGGTCCAAATAATATTTTTTACGAAGTAAATCCATTAAATTTACCATCTTATCAACCATCTTATTTTGGATTTTTAAAAACAGGTGGTGGAGGTGGCGGAGGAAATGGAAATGGTTCAACTTATATAGCTGGTTCTTGTGGAGGTTCTGGAATTGTTGTTATATCATTTCAATATCCTTAATACTTAAATTATTAGTAAATTAATTTAAACATATTATATAAATTTAAATATAATATGCTTTCAAAATTACATGAACTTGCTAAAAATAACACTGAACGTCTTAATTGGGACGATTATTTTATGTCAATTGCTGTCCTAGCCTCTCAACGTAGTCCTTGTACAAGACTCAACGTCGGTTCTGTTGTTGTAAAAAATAATCGTCTGATTTCAATGGGTTATAATGGTTATATACCTGGTGCTCCACATATCTCTCGAGTTCACGATAATCACGAACAATCAATCATTCACGGCGAAATAAATGCGATTACAGATTGCGCAAAACGCGGTTCCAGTTTGGATGGTGCTATATTGTATGTGACGCATTATCCTTGTATAAATTGTTTTAGAACCATAGCAGCGTGTGGTATCAAAGAAATTACTTATCTAGAAGACTATAATAATAATCCTGTTATTGAAGAGTTAGCAAAAGATTCTAGTATTATAATTAAGAAGCTATAAATTAGTTATTTCATCTACATTTTTAAATGTTCTTTTATTTTTTTTATTTTTGTTTTTTATAGTTTTTTTGTTAATTGTTTTATTAAAAAACTTTATTGTTTTTCTATTTTTAATTATTTTTTTGCGAACAGTTTTGTTACCTCCTATTACATCGTGAACAGTTCTAGCAACAAAATTGACTGGTTTATTAACAGATGTGTTTAAACATAATGTATCATTAGTTGGATATAATGGATCGCACCATATAGCATTTAAAGCTTCATTTTTAGCAGGACCTTCAATTGAATCAATACAATTTTCTATTTGAGATAAATCAGTAAATCCTATTAGGTCCTCTTTATCTCCATCGCCTTTAAGTATATAATTTTTAACAATTTCAATATCTTGTTGAACAAAACGAAGTTCCATTAATTTATTTAAATCAGGACTTTCATTTTCTATAGCTAATGATGATAGATTTGCCATATTCTTATCTATTTGTAGTTTTATCATGTCTATATTATCGCCTTTAATCTGAAAACTAGGCGAAGCCATATTATAAATATTTCGTATTCTTTTTTCTTCGCCAAATTGTTCTCTATTTAACTTAGCCATTTCACTATTTTCATATTTGATTAATTTAAATTCTAGCTGTTTTCTTTTAAATAATTTTTTAGTCAAGTCGCTTTTATATTGTGCTAAATAATTATCGTAATTACCAGTCCAATCATTTAAAGCAAATCTAATAAAATATGGAGGAATTTTATGTTCTAAATCTATTACAAAACTAGTAAACACACCAATTCCATTTTCTCCAAATATATCTAAAATTTTTCTTCTCTCATAATTAGGAACAAGGTCAATATCAAATGGTATTTTATCTACTGAGAAATTATATAAATATTTAGATGTTAAATTTAACATTGTACTATTTGTAAAAGCACTTTCTTTGTCTCTAAGATTTTTAATTTTTGGATTATTATTTATTTTTACATATGCATTTGATATTTTTAAAATAAAATTTTGAAAAACCTTATTATTATAAACACTTTTAATTATAGGATAAATTACATCTCTTAAATGTATTAGTTGTTCAGATAAAAATGTATTTTTTTCTTTAATTAAATCTAATAATCTATCAATATTTTCTTGATTTTTTACAGCATCTAAAATACTAGAGAAGTTTCCATTATCTGTATAATCTAAATTATAAAGAGTATCAATCGCGCTTCTAACATTATTGAAATATTCAATTACATTTTTAACTTTTTCATTACTAGAAAATTTTTCATATATATCTTTTATATTTTTAAGCATTTCTTCTGGTATTTTTATACTAGAAGTTATACTTTCAATACCATTTTTTAGGTATATTATAGTTTTATTTACAAACTTTTCTAAATCACTAAATAATGGTTTAAAATATCTAAGCATTTCTTTGGTTTTATTAACAACGATTAACAATTCTTCATTACCGCCACCACGCTGACCACCATATCCTCGATTCCAATTATCTTTTTCAGTTTCAAGGTATGCGGCTCCAACATTAAAAAAATTTAATACAATGTCATCTGAACTATTGTCTTTAGTTGATTGATAAAGTGTTTTATTTATTAAATCCGACATTTCTTTAGGCATCTCTGGCATTGTACGAGTACTAGAAAATTCAGCAGAAGAAGTCTTAAAATAATCAACCCATGTATTAAAAATATCACCTAACTCTTCTCCAGATGTTAAATTTTCAAAAAAACTAACATCTATATTTACATTATTATCTGTAAATTTTTCTACAACTTTTGTTATATTAGGTATTTTCATTTTTGAAATCACAACGTTTAATATATTTTCAATAATTATCTTTTTTATTTCTGAAACCTTTTCAATGAGCATAATTTTAAAATCTTCAAGTGACCTTAAATCACTACTTACTATACCAAACTCATTAAGCTTTTGCATTAAGGCTTCATAAGTAGGTTTAACTAAGAGTATTACTTTTTCTTTTAAAGGCGATAAAATTGGAGATAATACATCTGTTAAAGATAATGTTAAATTATAACAAGTTTCTAAATATTTTTTAAAGTCTACTAGTTTAGCCTGTATTTTTTCTATTAATCCTTTAGTTTCTTCGTCTGTTTTAGGTTGAAAAAGTAAAGTAATATCATTTATTATATCAGATAACTTTTCTGATATATTTTTAAAACTTTCAAAAATATCGTATATATATCTAATCGATTCCTTATATTCAAAAGGTAGAATTCCATTTTTAAAATAATAATCAGCCAATTCATTAAAATCTTCAAACCGTTTTTCATCATCAGTACTGCTATTATTTAAAATATTTTCCATAAAAACTTTATTTTTATTTTTTTCTTGTTGAACTGAAATATAAATGTTATTTAAAACACTCTTATTATTTTTATAAAAAATATCATATCCTGTTCTTTTAAAATATTCTGGATCTTCTCCGAAAAAAAATTGTTTATCCATTATATTTTTTAAATTTGCTGAGTTGTAACATGAATATTGGTATATAACTTTGTTTATAGGATTTTTATCTGGGTTTGTTTCGTCAGGCTTAAAACCACCTTTAGGATATGTTCTTAAAACTCTTCCGCATAATTGTTCGTAATCTCCATATGTGTTAGCAGGTTCCATCGCTATCAATGATGGATTATATACACAATCGACGCCCTCGACTAATTCTGGATGTAGTAAAATACAGATAGGCGATTCTTTTATGCCAGGGATTGATTGAAAATATTCAATAAGTTCATCTGTATCCATAGTACTTTGTGATGTAAAAAACTCATTCAAAAATTTTTGTTTAATTTCTTCAGTCTGTGCCTTTTTAATAAGAGGATATGCTCTTTTTAAACCTCTTTTAAGCTCATTTTTATATCCACCGTGATCTGGATGAAGAGTTATATATTTAAAACCTAATTCCGAAAGCCAAAAACCAAAATTATTTAAACCCATTTCTACAGAGCAACTCCATACCAGTGGCAAATAATAATAATCTGCTTCATTAATATTGCTATGAGGCAATTCTTGATAGTTGCGCATATCATAATCTTTATCACCAAACTCCATCTCAACACCATATTTATTTGTTTTTTCAGCATTATATTTTTCAGTTGTTGTTAAATGAGGTTGTTCTATCAAGCCAATTTTTTCTTCACCATTTACATCTTTATTGCTTACATACATATAACCAGTTTTCATTATTATTAGTTGAATCAATATTTGTCTAAATTTTGGACAATCAAAAAAATATTTACTATAAGTGTAACGAATATTTTCTATTTTTTCAATAGACTCACTTGGTGTTTCATCTGAATCTTTTTTATTTAATGGTTGTGTTATATCTGAAACTAATTCTTTTCCTTTTGAAACCGCATCAGAAGCAATTTGCTCTCCTTTAGAAACAATTTGCTCAATACTTTTTGAAAAATCTTGTCCTATAGATTTTTCTTCAAGTTTTGCTACAGGTTTTGCCACAGGTTTTGCCACAGGTTTTGCCACAGGTTTTGCCACAGGTTTTGCTAGAGGCTTTACACCAGGTTTGGGTATTAATATATCATAATGATTTTTACCTGTTGATGAGGATTTATTATTATATGAATCGAAAAAGAGATTCATTGTACCTCCTGTATTTATATCTTCGTCACAATTTTTACGTAATTCACCACACATTATTAGAGGAAAAACATCTACAGAATGAACTATTACTTTAAATCTTTTATTTAAATTTAGAAATGCTTTTATTTCCAAATGAGTACCATATGCATCTTTCTGAGAAACAGTAGCGATATGTTTCTCGTTAAGTTCTTCAATTTTATCGCTTTCTTCAATTGTTTGACCTTCTTTTAATACTCTACGTTCTTCCTGTAAAATTCTTTCTTTTAATTGCTCCCACCCAGCATCAGATTTTTTTCGAGTACCCGATGCTCCATATTGTAATGCACGATATAAACAGTTACCATCACCTTCAATTTGAATAATATTAAATTGTCTAGTAATATCAGCATAAGATTCAACATCATGTCCGGTAATTTCTATAGCTCCGCCTTTAAAATTATCTCCTTGAGGAGATATTATACCTGTAGAATCATTAGTTACTTGTGTTATATCTTCATTTATCTCTTCAATATTTTCAATTTGTTCTTCATTATTTTTTTTAATCATGTCATCTAGTTTAAACTCAAATAACTCCTTTCCTCCAATTTTATACTCTTTTTCTCTATCTTCTCTAGCTTTTTGTATCTCTTCATTAGTTAAAATATGATTATTAACAGCATAGGCTAATTTCCATTCGGGGAAAAGATAAACATTACCATTTTCACTGTTAGTTAAATCAACTTCTTTTAAACCATTAAACACAGCCTTATATTTATCGCAATCTTTTGAATAATTACCAATACATCTATACATTGCATTTCTTGGTGTTCCTTTTTCAGATTGTAATACTTTTTTAACCCACCATTTTTCAGGATTTGGATCACAATTTATTTCTCCAAAAAATAATTGTTGTTCAAATGTATATTCTACAAACATTAATTCTGTGTGAGAGTTAGGGTAATTATATTTTTCTTTTTTTGTAACTATAGTATGGTTTGTTGGTTCTAAAATTTTACTTACTGTCATATTTTCTTCTCTATCATAATTTCCTGATTTTGAATGATCTCCTATAATAATTTGTGGCATTTTAACATCAATAAATGAAAATGAATTTTTAAGAGCATCTCCTAATTTTTTAAAATCTATATTTGTATTTTTATATAATGATTTTTCATATGTATTTTTAATTGAATCTCCAAATCCATTGCCTCCAAACATAAAATTAAACAATCCTTTTGTTGAAAAAAAATCATAATTGATATTCTCTAAAAAACTATTCTCAAAATGTTGTAAGTCAATTGCTCTGTCATAATAACCTTTTATTTTTAAAAAATTAATATATTCATAAAATAATTTTAAAGCAACTGGATTCAATGATTTACCATTCCAATCTAAATAATCAGTAAATGATTTCATAAAAACTAAATAACTACTGTGATATTTTGAATCATATGAAATTGATTCATCTTCAAAAATTCTTTCAATTATACTCATAGTACCAGAAACTGTTTTTTCACCTCTTATAAATCTCCATATAGGATTGTCATCAAATAATCCACCACCTACCTTTGTTTCTGTTTCTGAATAATTAGTGATTAATTTTAATTCAGAATTTACATCAACATAATCTTCAAAATTATCCAAGATTACTTTTTCTCCAGGATTTTCTAATTTTGGTATCGGTCTAAATTTTTTAACTTGGTTAATTATAGGTTCTAATAAATATATATTCTCTTCGCATGTAAAAGATTTAATTACGTCATCAATTAAAGTATCTTTATCTATAATACTTTCTGTAAATGTTGCTTTATAAATATCTATAACTCCTTTTGTTGTAGAACCCCATTCTGAACTTGGCAATGTTGTGAAAGCGATATAGTCTAATTCTGATTTATTTTTTTTATAAAAATTTATAAACTCATCCGATGTAGTAATTTTTACCATAGTATTAAAAAAATCTACAGCATCATTATCATCAGAAAATTCGTTATCAAATATGTTTTTTGATTCATTTGAATTAGTTAACATTTTGGTGTTTATTTTTGATAACTTAGTAAAATTATCATTTGAATATCGTACAAAAACCAATTTATGAACTATAGAGTAATATTTATTATTTTGAACTTCAAAATATTCTGTTACATTTTTGTAAGCATTCGACAACTCTGCGAAAGAATTATTACATCTATTAATTTTATCCATTTCACTTTCACCTTCAATCAATTTACATCTGTCAGGATGATATTTTACAGCTAATAATTTATATTGTTTATTTATTAAATTAATATCATTTGTGTATTCATCAAATTCCAACTTTTCATAACTCTCCTTTATTAATTCTGGCATATCAGCAGGTAAATTTTTTGTACTTCCACCAAAAAGTACGCCAAAATTATCAGATATAAAACAACTTTTTAATTCTATATCTATATTTGATAAAAAATTATTTATCCTAGATATTGCTGTATTTAAAAAACCCATATTTTCAACATGATTCTTAACATAATTAGGTTGATTTATTTCTTTAAGTAAATCAGTAACTAAAGCAGTAAGATTTTTTGATGCTTTTCCAGTGATAGCACCTAAATCAAAATGACGTATAGCCTCATTATTTTTTTCTCTGTCTGCAATTATAGATTGAAGCATTTGAACAGATTTTTGTTTAAGTAAATCTATGTCTGTAAATATTTTTCCAATTTTATTAAACCAATTTTTATTAAATATTATTTCAAAATTATTTTTGATTGTTTCTAAATCTGTACAAATAGAATTTAATCTAAGTAAAGATTGACAGTTTCTCTCTCTTTTTAACCTTTCAAGCTCTTCAGCATAGTTTATTTCAACATGTTGTTGTGGATTTTCACTTTCTTCTTCTATTTTTGATTCAAGATTTTCAATTTCACTATTATTAATATTTTCAATTTCACTTAATTTATCTTTAATTTCAATACAATTTTCTACGTTTTTGATTTGTAGTTTAACAACATCATTATTTTTAACGTCATCTATTTCTTTTCCATTTAAATAACTAATAATACCATTTGCATCAATTATTCCACTACCAACCACAAGACCTCCCAAACCAATAGCTAAAAGATAAGGCGTAGCTATACCAACAGTACCAACAGCACCAGCAACAACAGCAACAACTTTAGCAGCCGTTGCTACACCAGCAAGAGCACCGGCACCAATAATTATAAAACTACCTGCTTTTACAAAATCACCTTCTTCTATATCTCTTGTTATTGAATCATTTACAGTTTTTTTACCATAAAGCAATTTTAGTTTTTGTATTATTAATTTAGTAGAGTTTAAACCATCTTTTAAAAAATTAAAACCAGATTTACCATAATTAAAAATTTTAATACCCGAAGATATTTGAGATGCCATATTACCCTTACTAATTTTAGATACCAAATCTGTAACACCTAGTTCTTTACTAATGTTATCTTCTAGTGTTATAAACTTATTTAATGTTTCATTAAAAAACTCTTCAATTATATTTGTAATACGTGCATTGAGTTCTGCATTGAGTTCTACATTGTTTATTGGTTCTTTATCTTTAATTGAAATACAATAGTTTTTTATTTCAGTAGATACTTTACTGTATAAATCTTGTAAAAGTTCAAAACAAAATGTATCAACAGTTGTCAAAATTTTTTTAAGTTGTTCAGTGGTAATAGATCTTCCTTTAAGTAAAATATTATGAGTAAAAATATACGCTATTGTTTTGGTTATATTTTCAACAACAAAATCTTCTGTCGCATCTGAAGCCTTTTTTATTATGTTTAAAATATAACTTTCTATAAAATCAAATAAAAAGGTTTCTACTCCAACAAATAAGCATAAAGATTTTATATATCGGTATAATTTTCCTATCACTATTATATGTTCATCTGTACTTAAATTTAATTTTGGAATTTCCTCATTGTTGATAATATCTACTAATTCACAAATAGCTCCATAATTACCTTGATATTTTTTAATCTCTGACAGTTCAATTTTAATAAATGAACTACTTCCTTGAAAAATTCCATTAATTGTTTCTTTAACGGTATTATCTATTTCTTCAGTAAACCCTAAACCCTTGTAGAAATCTTCTATATTAACAAATGCGAATCCTTCAGCTGCTTGGTTATCATTATTCGCGCCATCAAATAAGCCTGGTGCCATCGTTTTGACGTTCATTTCTCTTCCTAATAGTTCAAGAATTCCTTGTTCTGTGCTTAAACCTCTTTTTTGCCAATCTTCATGTAAAATAGCCATATATGCTTTAATTTTGTTAGGCCAGTTATATGTTGCAAGTAAAACTGAACCTCCAGGGAAAAAATTAAGTATAGAACAAAGAATTCCAAAACTAGCTGTTGAAACTATTTCTTTCATCTCAGTTGGTCTAGGTGTTTTTGAAATAAATTCAATTGGATAAATTCTACTACACTTTTTATCAACAGGCGGAATTAAAACAGCACATTTCATAAAAGTTAACATGGTAATCATGTCAGTAGTTGTTGTATTAAATGGTGTTCCTGTCATTAATATACATCGCAATGAGTTTTGTAATAACCCATTATCAATAAAATATTCTGCTGTCGGAATTAGTGGTTCTATAGGACGAAATAATCTATGACATTCATCAAAAATAACGACACTATCAGCAAATAAATTTTTAAGAGGATTTACATATGTATCTGTATTATTTTTTATATATTTAACAATTGCACTATATCTATAACCAATTAAATGAAATGGTTTACTTTTTTTACCATTAACAGTCCATGTACATGAATTAAATCCTTCTGTATTTTCTAGTGGACTTTTTTTTTTCTCATCATCTGTTAACCCTCCATAAAGTTTTACATTTAATTTCTCTTTTAGTTCATTTTCAAAATTAACAAAAATACCTCCTGGAGCAACAATAATTATTTTCTTTTTGTATGAAGGTTTATTAGTTGGTTGATACACATTTTTTGTTGGATTTTCATTAAATAAATCAAGAGAGTTAAGAGCTATGATAAGTGATGTAAATGTTTTTCCACTTCCTACATTATGCCATAAAAAAATACTTTTTTTAACATTTCCTTCTTTATCAGCGTTACAATATTGTAAAAATCTATGTACGGATAAACTTTGTCTTGGTAACATTGATGTAAGTTGTTCTGGAGGTTTTGGGTTTAATTTTTGTTGTTTATCATATTCATCTTTCCCTCTCATAGTAAGCGCTGTTTGCTGTGCAGCGTATATATCGCCTAGTTGGTTCTTTTTCCATCTTTTATTTAAATCATCATAATCATTCAGGTCATCAATGTCATCCGCTGATTTTTTTTCATCTTTTGTTAATTCTTTAGCAGGCTCATTTGGATCTATAGCAAGTGCTTTTTCTTTATCAGGTTCATTTGGCATTGGAACTAGAGTTTGATCTGTAACAGCTGCTATAGTTGGTGCTGGAACTATAGTTTGGCTTGGAAGTAAGTTAGGTTCTTTAATTGGATTTATATCAGGTGCTACACTTGTAGTATTTTGTTTATTTACTGACATTATATATATATATATTTAACATAAAATAAAATATTTAAATTTTATCTAATCTAAATATATTAGTTACATTTTTTACCATAGCATTTTCCTTGAAAATAGTAATAATCAAGTTGCTTAGTTCCGCCATTTGTATTAGTATTAAATGTTGGACCATCTACGCCTCCAGCGGCGCACTTTTTATTGCTAGTCCAAACACAACATGATGTATCGTTACAATTTCCTTTAGTTAATCTACCGCATGATTCATCAAGTGAGCCACTTGAACCTTTATGTACATCACAAAAAGCCTGACTTTTGCTCATTGTTATAGATGTATTTGGCAGTTCAAGAGCTTCAACCGTGACAACTTGTAGGAGTTTTTTTTGTCTAGGTTCTTCGTTTAAATTTAATCCAATTGTATTTATAAATGCTATTAAAGAGAGAATTAAAAATACAATAATGAAAACCTTTAGAATATACTTTAAATCCATATTTATATATTACAAGTAAATATTTTATACGTATAATTTATAATGGCAAAATCTCGT
>Ga0114966_10003184_pt1 | contig 14505 bp, 21 predicted proteins | sample M_130207_XF_Meta_FD_87029 | JGI IMG/M metagenome (GOLD analysis project Ga0114966, IMG submission 87029) | Freshwater microbial communities from Lake Montjoie, Canada to study carbon cycling - M_130207_XF_MetaG | ecosystem: Environmental > Aquatic > Freshwater > Lake | place: Lake Montjoie... | reverse complement strand
GCATGATCCAAAAGATCACTCAGGCTTAGTCAGGTAAGCGGCCATCCGCTATGACCACATACAACACCGCAACAAAACAATTAATCTCTAACTACGCGTGCATCAGCACATTAGAACCAACTGACATAGCAGTTGGTCAGAGCATTACGGTTGCCAGCATCGGGAGTCCGTTTAACGGAACATTTACGGTGCTGGCATTACCGCAATACGCGTTCATTGGTGTTGACTCAAATTCTGGAGAGTTTGAGTACGACGTTGAAGTGCCGCGCCCAAACCAAATCATTTACGCCGCTACTGGTAGCAATGTTGACTATGTAGTTACTTATGCCGGAACAGTTACTTACACGCAGTCATGCACATGGATTACAACGGCGGCGTTGATTACATACTTAGGCGTGACGATTACAAACCCATCAGATGATTACACGCTTGCTGAACAAGCGCGCAATGCTGGCAACGATTTTGCATATCGCCGCAGGCAAGAGTCAGGTTATTTTGACAGCCTTACCACGTCACCGGGTCACGATGCCACGCTAGGCACGCTGATGTATGCGGCAGCTCTGTGGCGTAGTCGAGGGTCAATAGAAACCGCGTATGCAGCGTTTGATACGATGGGTACACCAACCCAGCAGTCTTTGACACCGATAGTTAAGCAATTGTTGGGTATCCCCCGACCAGCGGTTGCCTAATGCCCGCACCGTACACAGACCTACTCAACGAGGCCATAGACGATGTAGCAGCCACGCTGACAGCCGTTAGCGGCTTGCGCGTGGTCACTGACCCAACAAAACTTGTTCCTAATTGCGTGTTTCTATTAGCGCCAAGTTTTACTACTTATGCAGGTAACGGCAACATTGTCACAATAGATTTGCCGCTTAAAGTTGTTGGCTCTGGGCCTGCAGGTTTGCCAGTGTTGCGCGAGATTTTGCAGGTTGTGGCATTAGTACTGGCATCTAAAGTAATCGTGCTGTCTGGTCAACCCGGCTCAATTGACATTGGCGGCGCATCATTTCCGTGCTACGACCTCTCAATCAAGGTGCAGGCACAGACCGCATGATCTACATTATTGCATCCACCAAACTTGGCATTATCGGTGACACATTTGTGCCAGCTGACGGCATTAACGTGGCAGCGCTCTTGTTTGGCGGTTTTATTGTTGAGCAATCCACACCTAAACCTAAGAAACCTGCTAAAACTAATACAGACACCAACGAGGAGTAACCCAGATGGCCACTAGCACTTACCTATCAAACCCACTTGTCACAGTCAACGCAGTTGACATGACAGACCAGTGCAGCTCTGCCAATTTGAGCCGCGTCATCGAGGCACTAGAAAGCACATCGTTTGGCAAGACCGCACGCGTTTACACGGCTGGACTTGAAAACAGCACATTGACTTTGACTATGTACAACAGTTTTGCAGCGTCAGAGACTTACGCAACATTGGCCGCACTGGTGGGCACATCTACAACAGTCAAGATCAAGCCAACGAGCGCAGCTACTAGCGCAACTAACCCAGAGTCCACGCTCACGGGTTGCTACCTAGAAACCTTGCCGATTGTCAACGCCGCATTGGGCGCACTTGACACCATTGACATTACGTTTACTGGTGGCGTTTATAGCGTTGCAGTAGCGTAACCAATCACAGCCGGCAACGGCCCGACACAAGGCAGGCAATATGCGTATCAAACTTAAGTTGACCCGTACCACTAATGCAGAGCCAGAGTATCTGTACACCACGTTGTTTAGCATTGCGTTGTGGGAAGAAAAGTTTAACAAAAAACCTTTGGATGCACAGAACTCTGGGTTTCGTGATTGGTCATTTTGGGCTTACACATTGCTAAAGGTCAGAGGCGAAAAACTGCCAGATGATTTTATGAAATGGTTAGAGGAAAACCCAGAAATGACTGTTATGCCAGAAGCGGATGTGACAAACCCAAACCCTACGGACGCGGCACTTATCGACGGCAACTAGCCGAAGTTTGTGCCGCAACAGGTTTTTGGCCTGAACAACAAATACCGTTTGGCGCGCGCGACTTGCTTACAGTGATTACAGTTATTAACGAGCAAGGAAAGCGGTAACAATGTCGGCAACAGCAACCATTCAAGTGGTAGGGGTCAAGGACACTATTAACGCGCTCAAAAAGATTGACCCACAGCTGCAAAAAGACTTTAGGGCGCAAGCCAAAGAGATTGCATTGCCAGCAATTAACGCAGCCAAAGACGTTTACAACCAAGTGCCGTTGTCTGGTATGCAATACAAGTGGTCTAGTCGAGGCCGTCAACTATTCCCGTTTACTGTGGCTAAAGCAAAAAGCGGTGTCAAGTTGCGTATTGACACACGGCGCAACGCTGTAGGCGTAATTCTGATTGAGCAAAAAGATCCAGCAACAGCAATCTTTGAGACTGCTGGCCGTGCTAATGCAAACAAACTTGGCAACCAGTTAGGTTTTGTGGGCGCTGGTCGCACTCGACTTATCGGGCCTGCCGTATATAAAGCGCGCAGAGGCGTAGAAAAAGAAATGGAAAAGATGATTTTAGAAACAGCCAGTGTGGTTAGGCGGTCAATGTAATGCTTTCTATTCCAATTATTTCAGAGTTTGACGGCAAGGGCATTAACAAAGCCATAAAGGAATTTAAGCAACTAGAAACTGCAGGTGAAAAAGCACAGTTTGCTATTAAAAAGGCTGCTGTGCCGGCTGCAGCAGCTCTTGCAGGTTTAGGCGTAGCTCTTGTAGGTGCTACTAAAGCCGCAATGGAGGACGAAGCCGAACAAGCAATTTTGGCTTTGACATTGCAAAACGTCACTGGCGCAACAGATGCACAAGTTAAAGCCAGCGAGGACATGATCGCGCAGATGAGTCGAGCGTCTGGTGTTGCGGACTCTGAATTGCGCCCGGCATTGGCAAGCCTTGTGCGTGGTACTAAGGACATTGCTACAGCCACAGACGCGTTATCGCTGGCACAGGACATTTCTGCAGGGTCAGGCAAATCTTTGTCAGAGGTCAGCGATGCTTTGGCTAAGGCTTATGGCGGCAACATGAAAGGTTTGCAAGCTTTGTCACCAGAGATTAAAGCCATGATTAAAGATGGCGCGTCACTTGATGACGTTATAAGTGTGCTTGGTGGCACGTTTGGTGGCGCTGCAACTGTTGCAGCAGAAACCGCAGCAGGCAAGTTTAAGATACTTAAAAACTCGTTAGATGAAACTAAAGAGTCAATCGGCGCAGCGTTAATACCTGTAATTGAGGCAGGTTTGCCGATGTTGCAAAAGTTTGCAGATTGGGCGCAAGACAACCCAGACAAGTTTGTTAAAATTGCTGGCGCTATTGGTGCGGTTGCTGCAGCAGTTGTGGCAACCAATGTTGCAATGTCGCTTAATCCATTTGTCATTGCGGCTGTAGGTATTGTTGCAATGGCTGTTGCTTTTAACAAATTGGCTGACTCTATGGATAAAATAAACAGAGTAGGCGGAATTGCGGCAAGAGTGATTGGTGGTCTTATATTTCCAATTGTTGGACAAGTTGCAAACATTCTTAATGGCGTTGCCGATTTTTTAAGCGGAGATGACACACCAAGTTCACCTAACCCAATAGTTATTCCTAAAATGGCTGCCGGTGGCATTGTGACTGGCCCAACACTAGCGATGATTGGTGAGGCAGGCCCAGAGGCAGTTATTCCGTTAAATGGCCGTAACAGTGGTTTTGGCGGCGGCATGAGCATTACCGTAAACGCAGGGCTAATAAGTACACCAGATCAAATTGGGCAAGACATCATTGCCGCAATACAAAAAGCGCAACGCCGTAGCGGTCAGGTGTTTGCAGCCGCATGACCGTGCCAATAATGCAAGTGCTAGTTGGTTTCCAAACTACGGCAACTTTAGGTACACCGTTCCAACTAAACGACACGTTTTACGGTGTGTTAGATACCGCTGGTCGAGGCTTGCTAGGTGGCGTAGTAATGGTTGACTTAACCAGCATTGTTGAGTCAGTCAATATCACACGTGGCCGTAACCGACAATTAGACCAATTTAACGCTGGCACAGCCACCATTGCGTTTAACAACCAAACCCAAGTTCTAAACCCAAGTAACACAGCCAGCGCCTATTATCCCGGCGTACTGCCACGTTGCCCAGTGCAAGTACTTGCAAACGGAATACCCATTTACACAGGTTTAGTAACAGACTGGAATTTAGATTACGACATCAGCAACAAAGACATGATGTATGCGTCATGCGCTGACAACTTTACAGTGCTAGCAAACCAAGCGCTTAACGCTGTAACACCATCAACACAAACCACTGGTGCACGCATAAATGCAATCTTAGATTTAGCAGAAATTGCCTATACAGGCGCTCGATCTATAGACACAGGCTCATCCACGTTAGGTGCATTTGCTATAAGCCAAGACACCGTTTGCCTCAACTATTTACAACAAGTCAACACCAGTGAACAAGGCTATTTGTTTATGGCAGCCAACGGCACACTGACATTTAAGGGCAGATCAAGTGTGTTAAACCCTGTAGCCGGCGCAACTTTCAACACTGACGGCACAGGTTTGCCATACCAAACACTTATAAACCAGTACGGCGATGAGCTGCTTTACAACTACATTGTGACCCAATCGCCTGCAGGTGCAGTACAAACCACAAGCAACGCAACCAGCATTAACACCTATCAAGCGCAACAATACGCCTTAACCGATTTGCTTAACAGCACAACAACAGAGGTAGCAGGCTTAGGCAACTACCTACTAGGCAAATACCAAAACCCTGTATTACGCTTTACTGGCTTATCAACTCAACTCACAGCGCTGTCAGAGGCAAACCAAAACATTGCGCTAACGCTTGACCTAACAAGCATTTGCAGTGTGGTCAAAAACTTTGTACAAGGTACACCAGCAACCGAAACCCAAACGCTGATCGTTTCTGGCGTGTCTCACAGCATCACACCAGGCAGCCACGTCATCGCATACACGTTTGAGAGCACAGACAGCAACCAGTATCTCACACTCAATGACACAATATTTGGTACTCTTAACAACAACTTGTTAAGTTTCTAAAGGAGACACAAAGATGGCTATAGCACCTAATACCACGTTTGTTAGCGGCGCGGTACTTACCGCCGCGCAAATGAACGCTTTGCCGTTTGGCATTGTGGCTTACGGAACTTTGGCAGGCAACGCAGGTTTAACAACCACAACTGGAGATTTAGGCGTTTCAGTAACATTTACTGCCATTGCTAATCGTTATTACAAATACACATTTTTTAGTAATGCTGCCAACGCTTCGGCTGCTGGAACAATGGAAACTTACATTACCGATAGTTCCAATAACATAAAAACATCTATGAACCTTTATGTAATTGGCGGCGCCTTTTACAGTTTTCAACAAATATCGTTTATAACCACAGAAACCGCAGGGTCAATAACACGAAAATTGCGTGGCAAAGTCCAAACAGGAACAGGAACAATTTTTGGCCCATTGCAACTATGGGTAGAGGACATCGGGCCAGCATAATGACAATAAATAACCTACCTAAGTTTGTCATTTTGTTAGTTGGCTTATTGTGCCTAACAGCGCTAATGATTACAAACAAAATAGATATGGCATCAGGCGTACCAATGCTAACAATGATTATCGGTTACTCAATCGGTAACGGTGTTAACGCTAAACAAGGCGGCGAGTCAAGCAACGTGTTTAGCAATAAGCGCAAACAGTGATAGCAGCCAACCCTAAAGTCGTTGGCTCACGGCCTTACACAGGCAACAGTGACGGCGCAACTACTGGCCCATTGCCCGGTATGGATGAGTGGATTAGGCAAGCAATTAAGTACGGCGGCGGTGCATTCTGGAATAACGGCAGTTGGGGAATTAGGCAGATGCGCGGAAACGATGACCAATTATCTACCCATGCCACTGGTCGAGCAGTTGACTTGTCGTTCAGGCCCTCAGAGAAACAGCCAACAGCAAACCGTAAAGGCGCTATTGCGTTCATCAACATTGTGCTGGCAAATGCAAACGAGTTAGGCGTTGAGTGCGTGCTTGATTATTTTCCTAAAGCATTTGGGCGTGGCTGGCGTTGTGATCGTCAAGCGTGGAAGTCGTACAGCAAGCCAGAAATACACAATGCGCCGGGCGGCGATTGGTTGCACGTGGAAGTTTCGCCAGCATTTGTTAATCAGCCTGCAAGCCTTATACAGCAAGCATTTAAAAGGGTATTCACCGAATTGCCACACTGATGCCCTAAGGTCAAATTACCGACGATAAGGGGAGATGCAATATGGCCGATGCCAAAACATACGTTTACGAGGTTTACACCACGCACCTAGACAGCGAGCAAATGGTCTTGGTGCAAATATTCCGCGACCCTGAAACAGACAAAGTGCTACACGCACAAATTGCGTTTAAGAGCGCTGTTGGTGACTCATGGGGAACGCCTTACCAATTGGAGAAAAAATGAGCTATTTAGCGATCAAATTAGGTGCATGGGTAGTTAGTGGCTTAGCGTGTTTTACCCTGCTCTACGAGGCTCACAAAGCGCCTGACAGCCTGCCAGTGACTACAGGGCAAGTGACCATGACCCTGACCAGCGTTGTGCCAACTACAGCTGCACCAACGACAACCACAACTCCGCCCTACAAAGGCTGCATGGAATACTTGAACGATGCCATTGTTGCCGGCTGGCCAATTAATGAGTCACCAACCATCCTGCGAGTCCAACAACGGGAGAGCGCGTGTGACCCCCTGGCGTTCAACGGCAAAGACTCAAACGGTGGTTCACGCGGCTTATTCCAAATAAACGGCGTGCATGAGCGCTGGCTGATTGAGGCTGGCATTATCACAAAACTTGATGATCTGTTTTACCCTGACGTAAACATCAAAGCCGCGTTACACCTATGGCATAAAGTTGGCTGGTCAGCATGGAACTTACCAAGTGAGTGAAATACCATATCCCGAACCCGGCATGAGCCAAGAAACGAGAGAAGCAATGTATCCCGATACTTACAGCGACAAACTAGGCAAAGTGTTTACAAACATGATTGACGAAATTGTTAGACCTAATCACGTGCCAAGTAAAGCGCCAGATTACAGCATTTTGCTTGATGAGTTAGAGCTGCTACACGAAGCACACATTACGGTTGGTGGCCAACAAAACAGGTTTAATGCCGCAGTAATTAGAAGCGCCATAAATGTTATACGCGCCCTGTAAAGCGTGCGGTTTAACAATGCACGGCACTCGATACCGGCACAACCCAGAAAAAGTAATGTGGTTACACCCTGACCTAAAAGCGTGTGCTAAGGTCAAACCAATAAACCCGACCAAAGGAAACCCGACATGAGTCAAGAAACTGATATTGCAACAGCGTTAGAAATACTAAATGAACCAGGCAGAGTAGTAATTAGTGTTACTGATGCAGCTGCTGTTTTAGGTATAGCAAAATCAACTGCTCATAATGCTTACATGCGCACTGGCTATTTGTGTGACGGCGTACCAGTCATTCGAGTTGGCAAGCGTTGCATTGTCTCAATAGCAGCACTTAAAAATGCATTGGGTTTGTCATGAGCGACCAACTAGAAATGTTTACAACCACATTGGGATTGGCTGGAGAACGCACACGCGTAGCGCTTGACCACCCAAGTGTTGCAATTGCACACAACGCACCAGACACATCACGCAAAGCAGGCGAAGCAGCAAAACCACACGCAGGCAAACAACGAGAAATAGTGCACTTTTGGATCAAATGGGCAGGCCGCACAGAAGCCAAAGGCATGACCGCAGACGAAATTAGCGTGCTACTAGAACTACCTGCACAGTCTGTTTCAGCGCGCATTAACGGTTTGCATCGAGATGCCTACATCGTTGATAGTGGCACACGCCGCAAAACACGGTACGGCCGTAATGCAATCGTTTGGGTTGCTTGCTAATGGCACATTTTGACTTATCGCTGTACGAGACAGTTGCACAACGCTTAGAGCGTTGGTGGACTAAATACGAGACAGGGCGCATTATCACGACCATTTACCACTATGACGGGTCAACAATTATTATGCGTGCAGAGGGCTACAACAACGATGACAGACTTGTTGCCACAGGTTATGCAGAAGAAGTGTTTGGTAATAGCCCGGTTAACAAAACAAGTTTCTTAGAAAATTGTGAAACCAGCGCCATTGGTCGCATGATTAGCAACAGCCCGATAGGGCACACAGGCGAACGTGCATCTTCTACAGAAATGGAAAAGGTCAACCGCATTAACAGTGCGCCGGCTCGACCAGACAGTCACGGTAGCGCTACACCTAAACAGATTGGGTTTCTTAAGTCGCTTGCACGCGGTAAGAGTTGGGATGATATGCAGCTGCTTGAATACATACACCGATTGTTACAAGTTGATGACGTTGTTGTAGAGACTTTGACCGCTGGCCAATGCTCGGCCGTCATAGATGGGCTAAAGAAATGAGTCGCACAGTTTGGCTCGCGTTGGCGCTCACAGTGTTATGCACCGTTTTAATGGCTTGGTCTGATAAGAAATGACATTAACTGTTGGTTCGTTATTCTCTGGCATAGGTGGATTAGATTTAGGTTTAGAGCGCGCCGGCATGAAAGTAATATGGCAATCCGAAATAGACCCGTACTGCAACAAAGTGTTAAACAAACATTGGCCTAAGGTAACAAATCATGGAAACATCAAAGAAATTGATTGGACAACAGTTGAGCGACCAGACGTTATTTGCGGTGGATACCCCTGTCAACCATTCAGCACGGCAGGCAAACGTAGAGGAACAGACGACCCAAGACACTTGTGGCCATGGGTCAGAGATGCAATTAGCGCACTACAACCAACTTACGCAATCTTGGAGAACGTCAGAGGACATCTCTCTATGGGGGGATTACAAGTTATTGGAGAGCTTGCCGAAATCGGGTATGACGCGGAATGGCGTGTTGTATCAGCAGCCGGTGTGGGTGCGCCCCATCGACGAGACAGAATTATTATTGTGGCCTACCCCAACGGCGCACCCCGACAACAGCAATTTGAAGGGCAAATTCAAGAACCCAACGCTGGGCGACGCGGTACGAATGTGGCCGACCCCAACAACGCAAGAAACCGAACACCCAAACGCGGAAATAACAAAGACGGGGCGCAGAAAAGCCAAGAATGGCAAGACATCGCACAGTTTGGGGTTAGCAGACGCAGTACGAACATGGCCAACTCCTGTGAGCAGCAGCTCAATGGCAGAGGACATCAGCACAGTCCAGGAGAGATTAAAGAACGGGAAGCCATACAAGAGCAGGTTGATAGAAGCGGTAGCAATGTGGCCGACACCGACGCACGGGAAATTGTCGGGCGGCACGGGGGGGATGCAACAAATCGAAACAAAATATTTAGCTGGGGAGATTACGAGCGAGGAACGCAGAGCTATGAGGGCTGGCAATGGTGGGAAGTTGAACCCGATGTGGGTCGAGTGGCTGATGGGGTTCCCTCTAGGGTGGACAGACTTAAAGGATTGGGCAACGCAGTAGTACCCCAAGTAGCAGAATACATAGGCCGTTTAGTAATGGCCGCACATAACAATTCATAGACCTAAACCTGTCGCAAGGTGGTTGGATGACCGGCGGTAACGCCGTTAGACCAACGCGCACAAAACCTGCAACACGAAAGGCTGAGTGCCAAGCGTTGGTGCGACTCGTAAACATAATCGAGTGATGTGCAAGGTAATCGGATTGAGGCAGCCCGATGGGTAGAGCATCATCACTTTGCCTTACATCACGTACTGACATAACATACACTTAACAAACCGACACAGAAAGCCTTAGCCCACCTTGCAACCTGATGCAAAACAAATGAGAGCAAGCGCGACAGCGCGCGGTAGCAATGTCTAAAGAACACGGCAACCCTGAATACAAACGCAACCGAGCCATCATCTTGCAAGGTAAACCAACGTGCAACTACTGCGACCGACCAGCCGACACAGTAGACCACATAGTTGCTCTAATGAACGGTGGCTCGCATGAATTAGACAACTTGCAACCATGCTGTGCACAATGCAATAACAGAAAGGGTCACAAAGAAGTAGCACAACGCAACCGATCAGTAAGCCACGCACGTGCCGAAGCAATGCAAAATAATGCAATAGAAATCCCAAAATCAAAAATGTTTTTTTTTGAAAAAAAAATTGAAACCCCGACCCAAGTCTTGTCTATCCCAACCAGCCCTAACCAGCCAGTACCGGCAGGGATTGGTCATGCACAGCCAAGATTGCAGACATCGAGGCCAGATCATGTGGGTTCGTTCGCGCCGCAAGTTAGGGAATTTGCCAGTGAGCATCTAAATGTTGAGTTAATGGATTGGCAGTACACCGCGCTTGACGGTCAGCTGCTTTATGACAAAAATTTTGAGTTAGTTAACCGTGTGAGCCTTGTTTCTACGGCGCGGCAGTGCGGTAAGACCACTGCGCTAACAGCTCTTATTGGTTGGTGGCTTACAGAGATGCCCAAGATACGTGGCAAGAAACAGACCGTGTTATCTACAGCGCACAGGCTTGATCTTGCGGTAATGCTTTTTGACGAATTGTCACCGATCTTAGAGCAGCGTTTTAACGCAACCCTAATGAAATCATATGGGCGTAACAAAGTAACGATGCCAGACGGCTCAACGTGGTTGGTGCGCGCTGCAAACAATTCTGTGGGTCACGGCACAAGCCCATCGCTAGTAGTGGCCGATGAAATGTGGGATATTTCGCGCGAGGTTATAGACGGCGGACTCTTGCCGGCTCAACGTGCACAAGTTTCACCGTTGCTCTCGATGTGGTCTACAGCCGGCACGGAAGCCAGCACCGCGATGTTGCGTTGGCGTGAGCAAGGTTTGCGCGCAATTGACACAGGCAAAAACGCATCGTTTTATTTTGCAGAATGGTCACCGCCGCCAGACATCAACCCAATGACCCCAGAGGCGTGGGTGTACGGCAACCCAGCATTAGGCATAACGCTGACCGAAGCCACGTTGCTGGCAGAGTCAGAGAACCCTGATCGAGCCGCGTTTCTGCGTGCGTCTTGCAACTTGTGGGTTGCGTCTGATAAGTCATGGATACAGCCGGGCCAGTGGCCTGCCCTGCAATATGAGGGCGAGATACCAGAGGGCGGCACAGTAGCCATAGAAACCAGCCTTGATGACACACGCTATTTTGCTGTGCGTTGCGTGGCTTTACCTGATCGGCGCACAGTGGCAACAGTCGAGTTTGTGGCAGACACATTTAGCGAAATGCTAAGCCATGTTGAGCGCCTGTGTGCCAACCCACAGATCAAGTTTGCAATCACACCAACCGTTGACAACCACTGGCCGCTATCTTTAGAGCGCCGCAGGGTAGTCGTTGGCTATGGCGAGATACTTAAGTTTACGCCGTCAGTAAAAAACATGATCAACGAAAAACTGTTATGGCATGACGGCAGCAATCAACTTGCCGAACACGTCAGCCGCGCTGTAGCAGTCAGATCACAAAACAGCATTGCGCTATCAAGTCAACGATCGCCGGGCCCGATCGAGTTGGCGCGCTGCATGGTCTGGGCAGCAGCTTTAACCAGCCGACCCACGTCATCTGGCAAACCAATGTTGGTTGTGTCAAACCAGTAGGCTCGTCTTGGCATCGGCTCGATGGCTTGCTTATCGTCGGGATACCGCATCGCATACCGGGCCGATGCCACCAATAAACCGCATTTATGTGGCACACTCATAGCATGGCATTTTTTAACAAAGTAACTAAAGCCGCTATTAGCCCACCAGTAGCCAAAGGCGCTGCAGCGTTTGGTGGCAATGTCAGCAACTCGTTAAACCAGTTTTACAATTACACCGAGTCAAACGCCCGTAACGCGGCCATGTCAGTGCCAACGGTAAGCCGTGCAAGAGACTTAATAGCATCCGTTATTGCTTGCATGCCGTTGCAGATGTATAGCGAAATGTGGAATGGCGACTCAATGGAAAAAGTACCAATGGCGCCACGCACATGGTTACGCAGAATTTCTAAAGAAGTCACGAACAATTTTATTTTGGCGTTCACATTTGATGATTTATTTTTTACTGGTCGAGCAATGTGGTACATCACCGAACGAACAGCGGATGGTTTTCCATCAGCGTTTAAGTGGCTACCGCAGGGCTCAATAAACACCACCGACATGGACGGCCCGATTTGGTACGGCCCATCAAAAGAAATCTATTTCAATGGCACACAACTAGACCCAAATAACGTGGTGCAATTTTTGTCGCCTATTCAGGGCATCACAACAATGTCAAAACAATCGGTGCAAACAGCACTCAAATTGGAAGCTGCACGTTTTCGCAACGCATCAAGCGCCATTCCAGCAGGCGTACTTAAACAAACTGGCGGCGAACCGCTATCTGGTCAAGAATTAGCGGATTTGGCAAGCGCGTTTAACGCGGCTAGATCGACTAATCAAACCGCAGCACTTAACGAATATTTGACATACACCGAAACGGCTACCAGCCCAGACAAAATGTTGCTTGTTGACTCGGCAGAGTTTCAAGCCAAAGAAATGGCGCGCATTTGCAACGTGCCTTTTTACCTTGTCGGGTGTGACGTGGGCTCATATTCTTATGTCAGCAACGAAGGCGCTAGAGCCGATTTGTGGACATTTGGCGCACGCGCTTACGCCGATTGCATCAGCGCCACACTCAGCCAAAACAACGTGCTACCAAACGGCACATACGTTGAATTTGATTATGAAGGCTATTTGATGGGCGACTATCACGCCGAAATGAAACCAGCAAACGAAATGTCACCAACCAGCACACCAAACGGAGTAGCGTCACCATCATGATCAGATTAACTAGCGATAACACGTTCACCATTGACGCTGCAGCTGGCGATGCACCACGCCGCCAGATCAGCGGTGTGGCAGTTGAATACAACAAACAGGCCACCGTTTCGGACGGCACCAAAGTGATGTTTATGCCGGGCTCATTATCGGCTGACGGCAAAAACCCGAAACTTTACATGCAGCATGACTCGGCACAAATTATTGGCCAAGTCACTGAACGGCAAGATGTGGGCACGGCGATGATGTTTGTGGCCAAGATTTCGGCAACTCGTCAAGGCGATGAAGCGCTCATTTTGGCTGGCGATGGCACTATTGACTCAGTGTCGGTTGGCGTAAATCCAACCAAATGGCATGACGATAACGGTGTCATGGTGATCGAGGCTGCCACATGGCAAGAATTAAGTCTTGTCAGTCAACCAGCATTTGAGGGAAGCGTCATCACGCAAGTTGCGGCGAGTATCCACGAAAATGAACCAGAAGTGAGTAATGTTGAACCAGAACCCATAGAGGAGAAACAAGACATGTCAATCATCGAAACACCAGCACCAGAAGTCATCACCGCAACTGCACCAGTATTTGCTGCAGCAAAACGCGAACCACGCATCCCAAACAGTTGGGAATACATGGCCGCGTTCCACAAGGGCGGCGACGATTGGGTTAACGCGCAAAAAGTTTTTGCCGATTACACCGCATACCACAAGTCACCGTTGCAAGCTGCTGCTGGCGATGAGTTTTTGACCAGCGTGCCGGGTCTCTTGACCCAAGTGACGATGGGTCCAGTTTTTCAGGATATTAACTTCATGCGTCCAGTTGTCGCTGCACTTGGCGCACGCGCAATGCCACAAACACCATCGTCAACGTTTAATCGTCCGACAATTACAACTCACCAAGCAACTGCAACAGCACAAACCGAAGGTAGTGCAGTGGCAACGGCAACTGGCGTGATTGCGAACAATACGGTCACAAAAAAGACTTTCGCAAATAGTGCGAATATCAGTTACCAGACATTGGACTTCACCGACCCCGCAGCACTACAAATTGTTATCAACGATTTGATTGGTGGCTACATGGTGGGCACAGACAACGAAGCCGCAGACAACTTGCTTACCGCTGCAACATCAGCTGGTGTGTGGGACTTGTCAGTAGCCGATTTGTACAAGTCAATTTATGATGCTGCAATTGTTACGCTTGCTGCAACCAACATGTTGCCAACACACATGTTTGTTGACCCAGCAACATATTCGTTGCTCATGCAACTTGCCGACACAACCGGACGACCACTGTTCGCAAACTTGGGCGGCGGTCTGCAAGGCAACAACGCAATCGGCGTAGGCAACGCAACATCAGCATCGAGCGAAGGACGCAACGACCAGGGCCCACTTGGTCTAAAACTTGTTGTTGACAACAACTTTGCCGCAAAAACAATGGTCATTATGAAAGACATTGGTTTTGAGATTTACGAGGACTGGAAGGGCATCTTGTCAGTTGATGCACCAACCACGTTGACCCGTGCAGTATCCACACACGGATATTTCTGCACATTCAAAGCCAACGCCAGCATGATCCAAAAGATCACTCAGGCTTAGTCAGGTAAGCGGCCATCCGCTATGACCACATACAACACCGCAACAAAACAATTAATCTCTAACTACGCGTGCATCAGCACATTAGAACCAACTG
>Ga0114966_10003183_pt1 | contig 14507 bp, 18 predicted proteins | sample M_130207_XF_Meta_FD_87029 | JGI IMG/M metagenome (GOLD analysis project Ga0114966, IMG submission 87029) | Freshwater microbial communities from Lake Montjoie, Canada to study carbon cycling - M_130207_XF_MetaG | ecosystem: Environmental > Aquatic > Freshwater > Lake | place: Lake Montjoie... | reverse complement strand
TGCGATGCAGAGAAGGTCCTCACTCGCTGGAAGGCCAAGGGCTGGCTCACGACGGCCAAGCACCTCGAGACCCATCCGCTCGAAGACTGATCTCACGCGCTGTCTGGCTGAGGGCATTGGAAGGACACATGAATCGAAAGTCGTTGTCGGGGTGGCTGTCTCGCTTTGCGATCGCCGCGCTGTTGGTAGCTGGCACCGCGCCCGCCGCCGAGGTGCACGTGATGATCTCTGCCGGCTTTTTCGGTGTCTATTCCGAGCTCGCTCCGGGATTCGAGCGGGCAACCGGCCATAAACTGGTCACGATCCGGGGGCCTTCGATGGGCGACTCTCCGGAAGCGATCCCGACCCGGCTTGCGCGCGGCGAGGCGGCCGATGTCGTGATCCTCGATGGTGGGGCGGCGGATGAGCTTGGCAAGCGCGGCTTGACGCGCGCTGCGAGCAAGGTCGATCTCGCCGAATCGAAAATCGGCATGGTCGTGCGCGCAGGCGCTGCCAAGCCCGACATCAGCAGCGTCGAGGCGCTCAAGCGGACGCTGTTGGCAGCGAAGTCCATCGGGTATTCAGACAGCGGCAGCGGCACTTACCTTGCGACCACCCTGTTCCCGCAGCTCGGGATCGCCGAGCAGATCAGCTCCAAGAGCCGCAAGGTGCGCGGACCGCCGTCAGGCGAACCCGTGGCCGCGGTCGTTGCGCGCGGCGAAGTGGAGATCGGTTTCCAGCAGGTCGCCGAGCTGATCCACGTTCCGGGCATCACCTTCGTCGGCACGATACCGGCCGCCGTCCAGCCGCCCACTTTCTACTCCGGGGCGATTACCACCAAAGCTGCGGAGCCGGCCGCAGCCACGGCGCTGTTGCGCTTTCTCGCGTCGCCTGAGACAGCGCCAGTGATCTCGAAAGCCGGGTTGGCCCCGATCACGGGACAGTAGCGGCCTTGGCTTGTCCCGGCGGCGACGTCGGGTCCGAGTAGGGAATCCATGGCTGATATCAAATTCACGGATGAGGAAAAGGCGGTCATCGTCCGCAAGATCCAGCTCTACTTCACCGAGGAACTGAAGCAGGAGATCGGCCGCTTCGATGCGGAGTTCCTGCTGGAATTTTTCGCCGAGGAAGTCGGTGCGTACTTCTACAACCGCGGCCTTCACGACGCGCAGGCCATCCTCTCCGCCAAGCTCGACGACCTAAACGACTCGATCAGCATGCTGGAGCAGCCGACGACGTTTCGCAGATGACTTCGGGGCGCAACCCGGACGGTACACGTGCCCTCGACCGAGCGGCAAAGTGACATGACGCCCTCAGCCCCCTTCGACCTGCAGCCGACCTTGGTGGGGACGCTGCTCACGTTGCGGCCTCTCAAGCCCGACGACTTCGAGCCGCTGTATGCGGCGGCGTCCGATCCCTTTATCTGGGAACAGCATCCGGATCCCGAGCGCTACCAGTTCGAGGCGTTCGAGAGTCGCGTGTTCCGCGGGGGTATCGAGTCCGGGGGCGCATTCGTGGTCATCGACAACAACGACCGCCAGATCATTGGCACCACGCGTTTCTACGAATGGGATCCGCAGGCTCGCGAAGTCGCGATCGGCTATACGTTCCTGGCTCGCAGTCATTGGGGCGGTCCCGTCAACCAAGAGATGAAGCAGTTGCTGCTCGATCATGCGTTTCGCTGGGCGAAGACGGTGTGGCTGCACATCGGCGCAAACAACAAGCGGTCACGGCGGGCGACAGAGAAGATTGGTGCGCGGTTTTCTCATATCGAGATCAAGGGGGTGGGGGCTTTCGCAAGGCCGACTGCCTTCTATAGGATTGACGCGGACTATTGGCAGCAGCGCTGACGGCGGTTCAAACGGCGCTACCCTTCGGGTGAGTGAAAGAGCACGATCAGAGATAGTTTCAGGATCGAGAAGTACCCCCCCCCAAAAAAAGGCACCCCATGGACAGCCCCCCTGAGAACCTGCCGATCTATCGTCTGCTCACAGGGTCCGACGACGCCAAGTTCTGTCATCGCGTGAGCGAAGCCCTCGCGATCGGCTACCGGCTCTACGGATCGCCGTCGATCACCTTTGACGGCGAACACACCCTCGTCGCGCAGGCGATCGTGTGGCCCTCCGAGCTGACCGCTTCGTGGGAAGGAGGCCGGTAGCGCGAACCTGGCACCACCCTGAATTCGTGACTCCCAACCCGAGTATTCAAGGAGGATCCCGATGGCCACGCTCAACCGGGCGAAAGAAACCCCGTGGAAGCTGAAGACCCCGCCTGGAACGGCGGAGTACGCGATGCACGTGGACGACAAGGACGGGCAGCGCGTCATCGTCTGCACGGTGGGCAAGACGGTGCTCCTGTATGACGCCCGCTGACATGCGGCCCGTTCTCCTGAAGATCCGTCGCCTCATCCAGGCGGCTGCGGCGGCGACAAGGGAGAGGCGGAGGTCCCGCTTTCAAAGTTCATGAAGCGCTTCAAGGCAGTCATTTTCGACATGGACGGCCTGCTGCTCGATACCGAGCGGCAGGCGCTCGTGTCGTTCAACCGGGTGTGCGAACACTTGGGCCTCGGCAATCAGGAGTATCTGTTTGCCAGATGCATCGGCGCCACCCGCGAGGCAGGCTGGCAAGCGCTCGAAGACGGACTGAAGGACAAGGTCAATATCCAGACCTTTGCGAGTGCGTGGGACGCATTGCATTCGCAGTCCGCCGACGAGCAGCGCATCCCACTCAAAGAAGGCGTCTTCGAGCTGCTGGACTACCTTGATTCGCATGACATGCCGTGTGCAATTGCCACTTCGACATCGACTAAGCGTGCGACGCTGAAACTATCCAAGGCCGGGTTGATCGATCGCTTCGCGGCCATCACCTGCGGCGATCACGTCGCACGCAGCAAGCCGTTCCCGGATATCTATCTTCGCGCTGCCACGGTGATGCAGGCCGATCCGCGGGAGTGCCTGGCCCTGGAAGATTCGGAGAACGGGGTCCGCGCCGCAGTCGGAGCCGGAATGACGGTGATCCAGATTCCAGACCTGTTGCAGCCGTCACCCGAGCTGCTGTCTCTCGGGCATATCGTGCTCGACAGCCTGCATGCCGTGAGGAGTCATCGGTTCTGAGCGGATGATCTGCTGCGGCCGGGAGCTGCCGATCGCGCCGCGAGTCCCCCTCCATCAGGACTTGTGCTTCGGCCTCTGCGATGTGAGATACGCGGCGATGGCGAGCATGTCGCCCTCATCAAGGTTGGCGACTACAGGCTCCATCAAGGCGACGGTGCCGCCCTTGCGTGCGCCGATCTTGATGTCGTTCAGTTGCCGGTAGATGTACAGCGGCGAACGGCCGAGCAGGCCCGGGACGTCTACGAGACCATTCAGGTCCGGTCCGTGGCACGTTGCGCAAGCGATGGTCTTGCCGCCCACCTCTTTCACGAGCTTCTCGCCCTTCTTGAAGCTGCCCTTCGGCGCGGTCGACCGGAATCCTGCACGAGAGTCCCGCAGTTCGACGTGCTCTGCATTCTGCGGCAGTTCGATGATGCGCTCACCGAGCGGTTCTTTGTGCCCACCGGGTGAGGGCAAGCGCATGCCACCCGTGTGGATGAACGACTCGGGAACACGGTCGCCTTCCTTGATCGTCCGCCAGCCGGCAGGTTGCGGGGGCAACGAACTATAGTAATGGGCTGCGGCGAGGATTTCTTCATCGGTGATCGCCCTTGCAATGGGGATCATTGGCGTCGCCCGGGCTCCCGTCCGATTCCCGTCGCGGAACGCGGCCATCTGCTGCTGGATGTATCCGACCGAGAGGCCCGCAAGATCCGACGACCCTGGATGACCGCCGCCATTCGTCAGATGGCATTTCATGCAGGCTGAAACAGCGGGCTTCCTGCCGACCGCGACGACATCCGGCAACGCAGGATGGTCCTCAGGATGCCAATCGGGTGGGGTGAAATTGTCTTCGATCTGGGCCTGCGTGAACCGCTTCTTGCTTGCCGGCGCGCGCTGCAGCTTCTTGTCGTCGAACGGGACGGCAGGTGGATTGACCGGATAGGCCCACCCCGGAAAAGCGGGAGACGGAGCGGCAGGAGCCTGCGCTTGCGCAACTTGAAGCGATAGCAGAGCGGCCAGCACTGCGGTGCCATTAACCAGTCCCAAGCGCTTCAGCATCGGCTGGATGCGGATCGTAAGAGTCACCATGGAAACAAGTCGCTCCGTGCCATGCTATTGATTGGCTTCGTGTCGCTCGCGGGTTCCCGGCCCGCGCGCGAACTCTTAGTCCTCGCGCCCCACCTTGCCGCGCAGCTTCTTGACCGTGCCGCGCTGCTCTTTGCCTTCGAGCCGGCGCTCTTTCGATGCGCGCGTCGGACGCGTGGCGCGCCTTGGCTTCGGCGCGACGAGCGCCTTCTGCAGCAGCTCGGTTAAGCGCTCATACGCATCACGACGATTCTGTTCCTGCGTACGGAAGCGCTGTGCGCTGATGACGAGGACGTTGTCGTCGGTCATGCGACGGCCCGCGAGGGTATTGAGCCGCATGCGCGAGTCGTAGTTGAGGCCGGGGCAGGCGGCGACCTCGAAGCGCAGTTGCGCCGAGGTCGCGACCTTGTTGACGTTCTGCCCGCCCGGCCCACCCGACCGCACGAAGCGGATCGAGATCGCCTCGTCAGGGACTTCGAGCGTCGGGGAGATGGGGAGGGGCATTGAAGGAGGCGGCGGGCGGTGATCAGTGAATGGTGGTCGGTGGCCAGTGGTCGGTGACCCGATGGGTTTATACCAGCCACCGGTCACCGGCCACTCTTCACACTCTGGTCAGCGCGAATTCAGCAAATTCGCCGGTGAGTACTGGTCCGTCAGCACGCGAGCTTTCGGGTCCCAGTCCACGCGTTTGTTGAACAGCGGAATGACATCGTCTGCGGTCATGCGGTACTTCGCCAGCGCGGATTCGAACAGGCTGGTGTTCTCGGTGATCTGCGCCAGGGTCGGCAGGCCGCCGATGCGGGCGAGGATCACCCGGTTCGCGGTCTTCAGGTTGTAGAACTCGCCGAACACCTTCTGGTACGTGACCGACTCGTAGTCGTACAGGCCGCTGCCCGAGAACGTGTTGGCGGCGAGCACCGAACCCGGATGCATCAGCGGCTTCACTTCCTCCAGGAATTCCTGGGTCAGCAGGTGCTCCGGGATGTACTCGTGGTCGAAGGCATCGAGCATGATGATGTCGTACGTCTTCTTCTCGCGACCGGCGCGCTTCACGAAGACGCGGCCGTCCACTTCACTCACCTTGAGGTTGGGGCTCTGCTTGAACAAGAAGTACTTCTCCGCCACGCGCGTGACGGCCGGGTCGATCTCGACGACGTCGATCTTCGCGTCCGGGACCAGCTGCGAGAGCGTCCGCGGCAGCACGCCGCCGCCCAACCCCACGATCAGGATGCTCTTCGGCTTGGGCTCGAGGTACAGCGATGACAGCATCAGTTCGGAGTAGCCAAGCGCCAGCTGGTCGGGGTTCTTCACGTAGAGACAGGTCTGCCGACCCTTTGAGCAGCGCACGGTAAAGCACATGCAGCGCGTCTCGCCGTCCTCGTACACGAGCACCTGGCGGTACAGTGACTTTTCGGAATGGATCAGCTCCTGGGCCTGCAATCCGAACGGCATGCCGGCGACGAGCGCCAGCAGCAGGAAGCGCATCAATCGAGGAGCGTTCATTCATCCCTCCGGTTCTTTGGAATAAGGCAGGCAACCAGCCCGAGTGCAAGCGAAATCACGATCATGGTGATGAGGATCTGGTTCACTTCCAGCCACAGCACCAGGTAAAACGAAGTCAGGATCGTGCCCGCAGCGCTGCCGAAAGTCGATACGAAGAAGAGATGGCCGGCATTGCGGCCCGACGTGGCGCGGTCGTCGACCAGCAACCGGATGGCGTAGGGCGACACCATGCCCGAGATTGTCGTCGGAATGAAGAACAGCACGGCCGAGCCGATGAGCGATCCGAAACGGGGGTCTTCGATGGCGGTGGAAACAGAGTCGAGCATGCCGGTGCCGAACAGCAGCATGGGCGAGACGGTCAGCGCGGCCAGGATCAGGATGATCCCGAGCCTTTTCAGGCTGGGGCTATGGATCGACAGCCGCCCGCCCGCCAGATAGCCGATGGACAGCGCCAGCATGAAGATGGTGATCAGCGCGCCCCAGACATAGATGCTGCTGCCGAAATAGGGCGCCAGCAGGCGGCCGCCGAGCAACTCGACACCCATGACGAAGAAGCCGGACCAGCCGGCCACCAGATACAGCACGATCGAATACACGGGGATTCCTTGTTGTTTAAGCGTCCGGCGTCCAGGCAGGCGGCACAGTGCCATCCCCCGGCTGCATTTGCAGCACCACTTCCCGTTGCGTCACGGGGATCGTAATGCCGCGCTCCCTGAACAGCCGCCAGATCTTCCGGTTCACATCGGATCGTACGTTGTTCACGCCTTCCTGTGGATCGGAAATCCAGAACCGAAGTTCCAGATCGAAGCCGGAATCATGGAACGCCATCAATCGCGAAACGGGTGCCGGCTCGAGCAGGATACGCGGATGCCCCTCGGTCGCCTGCAGCAGCGTGGACAAGGCTTCTTCCGGATCGTCCTTGTAGCTCACGCGCACCGGGAGCTTGAGGCGCACCCTCGGGTCCGTGTAGCTCCAGTTGATCACCGGATTCGTGATCAAGTGCTGGTTCGGCACCAGCGTCTCGACGCCGTCGCGATCGCGCACGACCACGTATCGTCCGCGCAGTTCCTGCACCCACCCGAAGCCCTCGGTGGTCGTGCCGGTGGTGCCCGTAAAGCTGATGACGTCACCGGGCTTGATGGAGCGGTCCATCAGCAGCACGAATCCGCTGACAAAGTTCGCGGCGATCGCCTGCAGGCCGAAACCGAGGCCGATGCCGATGGCGCCGGTCAGCACGTTCAACGTGGTCAGGTCGAGGCCAGCGGCATTGAGGCCGAGCAGGATCGACAAGCCGATGAGCGACGCCTGCGTGAACTTGGAGACCCCGATGCGCGTGCCCATCGCGAGGCTGCTCATGGCCATGAGCCGCCGCTCGATCCAGCGGGCGATCGAGGCCGCTACCAGGATGAACAGGCTCACCGTGAACAGCAGCTTGACCACGGACCAGACCGAGATGCGGGCCGCGCCCGCGCTGATGCCGACGCTGTCGAGCGCTTTCACGAGCGGCTCGAACCAGTCGAGCACGTGCAACGACGCCGCCACCCAGACGATGAGGCTGATCGTATTGCCCCAGCCTTTCATCGGCGACCGCTCGCCGAGCGCGATGCGAATCACGTAAATGACCAGGCGGATGACCAGCAGCAGCGCGGTCAGCGTGATCGCGGTGTCGATGATTGCGGTGGGGGCTTTCCACGCATGGAACAGGCCACCGGTGGCGGCAGTCAGCAGGAGCGCCGCCAGGTGCGGGCTCAGGATCAGCACGGCTTCCTTCATGAAGCCCTGCGTCCCTGTGTGTTCCCTGGAATCGCGGGCTACGACCTCGCGGGCGATCCTGCCCACCCACCACGACACCAGGATGATGGCGAGAATGGCGCCGACCTGCAGCATGCCTCCCGGGGCCAGCAGCACGTCCAGCTGGCGTCCCATGTTCTCAAGGAGGCTTTGCATTGGCGGAGGGGCCTTCGGTCCAATGCCTGCCGTCAGGCGTTCAGGTCGGGAATCAGCTCGCTCTCGAGGCGTGCGATCTGATCCTTGAGCAGCAGCTTGCGCTTCTTCAGGCGCTTCAGCTGGATCTCGTCCGCGTACAGGTCGAGCTGCACCCGATGGATCACGTCGTCGAGGTCGCGATGCTCGATCCGCAAGGTCCTCAGCCGCTCGATGCGGCGGAAAGTCTTGGTCTCGACGTTGTCTTCGTCATCGGTCATTGAGGCGGGATCGCGATCCTGTCAGGGAAGGGGTCTGGCCCCGAATGGAGGGGTGGGGCACGGCAGGCCGTACTTTAGCCAACGAACGCCTTTATTCCAATCCGTTGTGGCCACCAGGTTCCGGTGCCGGCTCAGGCGTCCCCTTTTCCCGGGTCGCCCTGCGACTCCCGGTTGCGGCGCAGGTTCTCGCGCCAGGAGTCGAGATCGTAGACGTTGCCGGTCACCACGGGCGGGCTTGCCGGCGTGATGTCGCGCTGCGGTTCGACTAGCGTGACCGTCCTCGCCGGAGTGGGGTCGTTGGCGAAGCCGACAGATTCGACCTTCGTGCCGAGCAGCACGATGAAGCCCTGCCGTCTCGCGACGCTGTCCGTCGTGTAGTCGAACACGTAAGTTCGCCGCAACGTCATGCGCCCGGTATGGCCACGGGCAGGCCACAGGCGCGCGAAAGCGACAGTGCCGTCAAGAAACTGCAGCCGCAGTTCCTCGCAGGCCTCCATCGCGGCCTTGTTCGCCCGTTCGCGAACGCCGAGGCTGTCGTGCCAGAACCAGGCGGTTCCGGCGCCGATCAGCACCCAGACCAGCAAGCCCCAGCTCAGCATCTCAGAAACGCCCCCGGGTTCATATCCGCCACCATTCTCTGGTCAGGTCACCGCAGGCCAGGAAATGCGGATTCAGCAGGCCTTCGCGCTCGTTGTAACGGAGCGAATTGCCGGAGAGATCCACGACTGCGCCGCCCGCCGCCTCGAGCACCGCTTGGCCGGCCGCAATATCCCACTCGGATGTGTCACCTAATCGCGGATACACGTCCACGCTGCCTTCAGCCACCAAACAGAGCTTGAGTGCGCTGCCGACGGACTTGAGTTCGTGGTCCCCGAGACGCTCGAGGTACGCGTCGAGCGAGGCGCCGCGATGGGAGCGGCTGCCGGCGACGACGGGACGATCCCGGGCAGGGCGCTGGACGGCAATCGACTGGGTTTCGCCACCCTGCCGACGCCAGGCGCCCTGGCCTTCCGCACCGCCATAGGCGAGGTCGAGGGCCGGCGCCAGCACCAGCCCAAGCACGGGCCGGTGGTTCCGGATCAGCGCAATGTTCACCGTGAACTCGCCATTGCGCTTCACGAACTCGCGCGTGCCGTCGAGCGGATCCACGAGCCACAGCTCGGGCCAAAGCCTGCGCGTTGCGTACTCATGGTCTCGTGCCGGGGATTCCTCGGAAAGCACGGGAATGTCGGGCGTCAAGCGTGCAAGGCCGCTGGTGATGATGTCGTGCGCAGCCCGGTCGGCCTCCGTCAACGGCGATGTGTCCGACTTCTCGTCGACCGCAAATTCCGTGGCATACACCTTGAGGATGGCGCGCGAGGCGGCCTCGCCGATCGCGAGGATGGCGGGCAGCAAGTCGGCAAAAGAACGGGTTGGCGTCGGCACGGTACTGCGGATCCGGTGGGGAGGGCAGGTATCATACCGGCATCCCCGTTTTCAAGAGAGACTCCACGATTTGAGCGACCCTGCCCCCCGCCCCCACTGGTCAAGGCTGGACAGCGTGCTGCTCGACATGGACGGCACGCTGCTGGACCTCAATTTCGACAATCACTTCTGGCGCGAGAGCATCCCGCTGCGCTACGCCGAAGTGCACGGCATGTCGTACGCAAGCGCGCGGCAGGAGCTGGTGCCCCGGTTTGCCGCGAGGCAGGGCACGCTCGAGTGGTACTGCACGGACTTCTGGACCGGTGACCTCGGGTTTGACGTGGCGATGCTCAAGCACGAGATGCGCGACAACATCCGCTATCTGCCGGGCGCACTCGACTTTCTGCAGGCGGTGCGCGACGCCGGCAAGCGCCTCGTGTTGGTGACCAATGCCCACCCTGACAGCCTGAGCATCAAGGCAGGGCAGACCGGTCTGGCGGAGTACTTTGACCTGCTGATCAGCTCGCACAGCCTGGGGTTTCCGAAGGAAGACCCGCGCTTCTGGCAGGCGCTCGATCTGCGCGGTGTGTACGAGCCTGGACGCTCGCTGTTCGTCGACGACAGCTTGCCGGTGCTGCGGGCGGCGCGGCTTCACGGAGTGTCGGAGGTGTTTGCCGTGGAGCGGCCTGATTCGACGCTGCCGCCCCACGTGATCGACGAGTTTCCGGCAGTGCACTCCGTGAGTGATCTGCTGCCGGTGGAGTCAGGTCGCCGCTGAAGGACCACTGGGTCCTGCGGCTGGGCTATCCCCACCGCCGTCGTTTCCCGGGCCGCGACGCCGCCGACGCCGACGCTTCTTCGGTGCCCCGCCTTCGCCGCCCGCTTCGCTCTGCACGGGTCCTTCAGACGGAGGAGGAGGTGCGCTCTGCACCGCCGGTGCGGCGGCCGCGGTTGGCCGGGGTTCGTGCCTCGTGGGACCGGAGGAGCGGCCTCCAGAAGAACGCCCGCCGGAGGAGCCACCGGGACTGCCGCCGCGCCCCCCGCGTCCACCGTGTCGTTCCTGGCCACGGTCCTGATTCGGCAGGTCGTCCGGCGATTCGCCATGGACGCGGAACCGCTGCTTGGCGCGGGATTCCGACGGCCCGAGTTCAGCCAGCATTTCGCGCGGGATCGGCATGACGGGCAACTTGCGGCCGATGTAAGCCTCGATGTCAGGAATCGAAATTGCGTATTCCTCGCAGCCGAAGCTGATGGCGTCGCCCTCAGCGCCTGCCCGCGCAGTGCGGCCGATGCGATGCACGTAGTCTTCAGGGTCCTGCGGCAGGTCGTAGTTGAACACGTGGCTGACGGCGGGCACGTGCAGGCCGCGCGAAGCCACGTCGGTGCCGATCAGCACGGCGAGCGTGCCGTCGTGGAAGTCCTTCAGCATGCGCAGTCGCTTGCGCTGCGGGACGTCGCCGGAGATGGCCTCGGCATTGATGCCGTTGCCGCGGAGCGTCCGTTCCAGATCTTCAGCACACCGCTTGGTGTTCACGAACACCATGCTGCGCGTCGGATCCATGTGTTTGAGCAGGCCGACCAGCAGCTTGGGCTTCTCGTCCATCGACGGGTAGTAGATAACCTGCTTGACGCGATCGACGGTCATTTTCTCGGGCTCGATGCGCACGAGCTCCGGGGCGTTCATGTGTTCGTAGGCCAGCTCGAGCACGCGCTGCGACAGCGTGGCGGAGAACAGCATATTGAGTCGCTGGTCCGGTGCAGGCAGGCGCCTGAGGATGAAGCGGATGTCGACGATGAACCCTAGGTCGAACATGCGATCCGCTTCGTCCAGGATCACGACCTGCACGGAACGCAGGTCGAAGACCTGCTGCTTGAAGAAGTCGATGATGCGGCCGGGGGTACCGATCAGCACGTCGACGCCGGCTTCGAGGTGCCGACGCTGCTTGTCGTAATCCACGCCACCGAAGGCCAGGCCGAGCACCAGCCCGGTATGTGAGCCGAGCACTTCGGCGTCATTGAAGATCTGCACTGCCAGCTCGCGAGTGGGTGCCAGGATCAGCGCGCGCGGCGAGCTCGTGCGGCGGTCGGGTGGCGCGGGTTCCTTGAGCAGCCGGTTGAACAGGGCCACCAGAAAGGCCGCGGTCTTGCCGGTGCCTGTCTGTGCCTGGCCGGCCACGTCGAAGCCGGCGAGGGCCCGTGGGAGCGTTTGCGCCTGGATCGGCGTGCACTTTTCGAAGTTGGCGTCCGCGAGTCCCTTCTGCAGGGTCTCAGGCAGGTTCAGGCTCGAAAAAGAAAGTTCGGTGAGGTGGGAATCAGCCATTGCTGGCCGCCAGGGTAGGGTTCATTGAGTACGGTGTATCCGTTAAGTTGTTTGTAGAGGGTCCTGCAGAAAGGTCCCGTTGGGTCGCCCGGGTTGCAAGCGACATGCGGGCGACGGCCGCCTCAGGATTAATGGGGCCATCCAACGAGGTTCCAACCACCCGCGCATCGGGCCTTAAGGAATCGACCGGAATGTGAAGTTTGGACAAGGACTGTACGTCGAGGCTTGCAAATTGGAGAAGGGACGGCTTAAATACCGCCCAACGCAGCGGGCTCATCCCGCACCCGCCGGCCGATCATCCCGACCCGATCAGTTCACTCAAGCTAACGACAGCAGTCCGCTTCAGTTCAGTCACCCCCGAATCCAATGCAATTCGAGGGGTGCATCCGCTCACATTCTCTTTAGTTCCGATTCCAGAGTACGAGCGCAGCGCATTCAGGAAGCCGCCAACAGCTCAAGTATTGTGCCTGACCAGGCACCCATAGTCACTCACCCATGGTTACCGCTCACGAGACGCTAACTCGGGTCACATACTCGGCAAACCCCAACACGTTCCCTTTTTCTGATTCCTTACGTCCCACCCATCCGCCCGACCATCCGTACCGGATACGTCAACACAAGCCATCCTTAGGAGGATTTTCCTGGTGAGCAGCGAGCACATAGTGCATGTCACGGATTTAAGTTTCGACGCCAGCGTCCTGCAGGCCGGCAAGCCTGTCCTGCTGGATTTCTGGGCCGAATGGTGCGGTCCCTGCAAGATGATTGCCCCGATGCTCGATGAGATCGCGGCCGAGTACCAGGGCAAGGTCACGATCGCGAAGATCAACATCGACGAAAACCCCAAAACGCCGCAGCGCTTCAACGTTCGCGGCATTCCCACGCTCATTCTGTTCAAGAACGGGCAGGTCGAAGGCCAGAAGATCGGCGCACTGCGCAAATCGGATCTGGCTGCATTTCTGGATACCAAACTGTGAGAGGCTTTCTAGGCAATCAGCCCCGCAATCGCCAGGGTGGCGGCGGTGGCAGTGGCGGTGGTGGCGGCGGCAACAAGGGCGGCGGACGCAATCGCGGTGAAGGCAATCGCGACGGCAACCGTGGCAATCGCCGCGAGGAAGGATTGCCTGTCGATGACATGATCGACAGCGATGACGTCCAGGTGATCTCGGCGGCGGAGCTAGCCGCTTCGCGCCAGTCGATGAACCTGACGCAGCTGAAGCTGAAGCCGGTTCCCGAACTCGTCGACATTGCGCAGAAGATGGGCCTCGAGAGCATGGCCCGCTCGCGCAAGCAGGACATCATCTTCTCGATCCTGAAGGCGCATGCCCGCAGTGGCGAGGACATTTACGGCGACGGCGTGCTCGAGATCCTGCAGGACGGTTTCGGCTTCCTGCGCTCGGCAGACAGCTCGTATCTCGCGGGCCCGGACGACATCTACGTGTCCCCCAGCCAGATCCGGCGCTTCAACCTGCGCACCGGCGACACCCTTTCGGGCCTGATCCGTCCGCCGAAGGACGGCGAGCGGTATTTCGCGCTGCTCAAAGTCGGCGAAATCAATTTCGATTCCCCGGAAAGCGCCAAGCACAAGGTCCTGTTCGAGAACCTGACGCCGCTGCATCCGACCAAGCGCCTGAAGCTCGAGCGCGGCACGGGTTCGACGGAAGACCTCACGGCCCGCGTCATCGACCTCGTCTCGCCGATCGGCAAGGGCCAGCGCGGCCTCATCATCTCGCCCCCCAAGGCCGGCAAGACGATGCTGCTGCAGAACATCGCGAGTTCTATCGCCTTCAATCATCCCGAGTGCTACCTGATCGTGCTGCTCATCGACGAGCGGCCGGAAGAAGTGACGGAAATGACGCGCACGGTCAGGGGTGAAGTCGTTTCGTCGACCTTCGACGAGCCCGCGAGCCGCCATGTGCAGGTTGCCGAAATGGTGATCGAGAAAGCCAAGCGGCTGGTCGAGCACAAGCGCGATGTCGTGATCCTGCTCGATTCCATCACGCGTCTCGCCCGGGCGTACAACACCGTGATCCCGAGTTCTGGCAAGGTGCTCACCGGTGGCGTCGATGCCAATGCATTGCAGCGACCGAAGCGCTTCTTCGGCGCAGCCCGCAACATCGAAGAAGGCGGATCGCTCACGATCCTCGCGACCGCGCTGATCGATACGGGTTCGCGCATGGACGACGTCATTTACGAAGAGTTCAAGGGCACCGGCAACTCGGAAATCCATCTGGATCGCCGCGTCGCCGAGAAGCGCATCTTCCCTGCCGTCAATATCAACCGCTCCGGCACCCGTCGTGAGGAGCTGATCACGAGCCAGGAAGAGCTGCAGAAGATCTGGATCCTGCGCAAGCTCCTCCATCCGATGGACGAGCTGGCTGCGATCGAGTTCCTGCTCGACAAGATGAAGGACATCAAGACGAATGGCGACTTCTTCGACGCGATGAAGCGCTGACCGGAGCGTCTCACCGGTCACCCGCAACGAGTTCATGGGGGCGCACAGCGGGAATTAGAGAGCAGGCAGCGTGAGGCACGATGGCTGGTATCGCAGCGACCTGAGTCCCTCGGGTACGGTGTGGGTGACAAGCCAAAGACCATCAGGCGACAGCCGCCGCTTGGAAGCTTCAGGACGACAGGACCGTGACAGGGGCGCCCCAGGCGCCCCTTTTCTTTTGGCGTGCTGCTACGCTTTCACCCTCGCCGATCACTCCCCAGAGCCTGGCCACCAATGTCTGCTGCCCCCCAGAAGCGACCCAATCTCGTCCAGGGCCCCATCGGCCGGACGCTGCTGCTGTTCGCGCTGCCGACTCTGGCCAGCAATGTCCTGCAGTCGCTCAACGCCTCGGTCAACGCGATCTGGATCGGGAAATACCTGGGCGAGGCCGCGTTGACTGCGAGCGCCAATGCCAACATCGTCCT
>Ga0114966_10003182_pt1 | contig 14507 bp, 14 predicted proteins | sample M_130207_XF_Meta_FD_87029 | JGI IMG/M metagenome (GOLD analysis project Ga0114966, IMG submission 87029) | Freshwater microbial communities from Lake Montjoie, Canada to study carbon cycling - M_130207_XF_MetaG | ecosystem: Environmental > Aquatic > Freshwater > Lake | place: Lake Montjoie... | reverse complement strand
TTGTTTTACCAACATTTGTTTTACCAACATTTGTTTTACCAACATTTGTTTTACCAACATTTGTTTTACCAACATTTGTTTTACCAACATTTGTTTTACCACAGAACAGGTATTCATCAAGATCACAAAAGATCATGTATTCTGAATTATCTTTTCCATACCTGTATATAGCATCATGTATTTGACCTGTTTGTGCAATATGTGGACTAATGTATGCATTTCTACTATGATATACGCTATTCCATTCTATAAAAGTGATGTCTTCTTTATCATTAATAAAAGGTAAAGGAAATTTTCCATTGTAATATAAATAAAAATGTTCAACACCTTGTTTTTTATAATAATCATAAAAAGTATTTATAAGTTTATAATCATCCTTGAAAAGTGTTGTTAAGGATAAGAATTTATCTTTTGTTGTTTTTATATGATTCAAAATTTTTTTTATTTTTATAGTACCAAATTTTAAAAATACTTCAATTGACTCTTGGTCATTTTGAATTTTAAATAAACTTATAATTATTGGTTCCCATTGATCCTTTATTATTTGTGATGTAAGAGAAATTACTTTACCTTGTTTATCAAATAATTTAAAATACATATCAGATTCTACATAAATAGGTTGAATAACGTAAACTATTCCATTTTTATAAAAAATAGAATGATATAATTTATAATCAATTCTACCTTCATTTTTTCCAAACCGTGTATAATGTGTGTATGCTTTTTCCTGTGTATTTAAATGTTCAAGATCTGGATAATTTAAAATATATTGTTCCCAATCAAAATATTTCATTTGTTCAATATTTAATTTAATTATATCTTTTATATTTAATTAAAAATGATAACGTGTTATTTATTAGGTGGATTAGGAAATCAACTTTTTATAATTTTTACTCTTATAAATATTAGTTTAAAAAGAAATATGCCATTTGTATTACCAAATAAACCAAGGGTAGACGATAGACCTTTTTATTTTGATTCATTTTTATCAAAACTTAAAAAGAATACAATTGATTTTGATTATTCTAACATTCCTTTTAGAAAATTTTCTGAACAAAAAATGTTTGAATACCAAAAAATTCCAAATTATAGTAAAGATTTTTATCTTTATGGATATTTCCAAAATGCAAAATATTTTGATGAAAATAAAAATAAAATTTTAGAAATTATTGGATTTGATGATCAAGTAAATAATATTAAAGAAAAGAACAATTTTGACTGTTCTTTACATTTTAGAATCGGTGATGCAAAACAAAATATTGGATTTGTAATACTTGATATTTCTTATTATATAAACTGTTTAAAACTTTTAAAACCTTCAACAGTTCTTTATTTTTATGAAGAAGAAGATACTCCTTTTATTAATCAACAAGTAAGTTTACTTAAAAAAGAATTTTCAGAAATTGAATTTACACCAATTGATACATCCATTGCAGACTATCAACAAATGATACTAATGTCCCTTTGTAAAAATAATATTATTGCTAATTCAACATTTAGTTGGTGGGGTGCATATTTAAATAAAAATCAGGATAAAAAGGTTTTTTATCCAAGTAAGTATTTTCAAAATTACAATATCCATTTAGAAAAAGATGTTTTCAATTTATTTTTAGATTCATGGATTTGTGTAAAATGTTAAAGTTTTTCAAAGTTTGTTGTAAAGTCAAACTAAAGTTTGTTGTAAATTTAAACTTTTTCAAAGTTTGTTGTAATAACAAAATGATTTGTCTATATATATCCATGATTTTTTGTTTGCATTGTAACAATCAACTATAAAAGTTCCATCAGAATAATAATTAGTTGTTTCAAATAATGTGTGATTTATAAGAGGGTAATAAATTAAGTACATTGCAATGTCTATTTTTGTAACTTTTATACGATTTCCTTTTAATCGTAAAGAAGAATCTTTATTAAGTTGGTTAAATGTATAAATTTTATTATGTATTAAACTTAATGTATAAAGGTCTGGATGAATTATATTATCATCATCTAAAAAATAAATATAACTTTCTTTGTTTTTTACAACAGAAAGTGCATAATTTCTTTGAGGATATCCATATTTTCCTCCTCCAAGGTCTCCATAAGAATATTCACTTATAAAATCATGGTCTTCAAATTTTGAATTATCGTAACTTAACTTCGTAGAATCGTAAACTATTATCCATTCACATACAAATTCAAAATCAATGGATTCCTTTAACTTTAAAAGATTTTCGGGTCTTGAACAAGGAGTTATAACAGTTATTTTATATTTATATTTATCTTTTTGATCAGTTCTTCCTTCAAATTGTCCATATTTTTTAAAATGCTGTTGTGCCATTTCCTTTGTAAAATGTGAAAGGTCTGGATAGTTCAAAATGTATTGTTCACAATCAAAAGAATTCATTTTTAATAACATTAATTTTATTATTTTTATTTATTTTACGTCAATTTCTATTTCAGGATTTCCATTAAATTCTTGAATGGATTCTGTTTGTGGTTGTAATTCTCCTTCAACCAATTCTGAAACGGGTTGTTCTGGAACAACTTGTTCAGGTGTTGGTTCTGGTTCTGGAACAACTTGTTCAGGTGTTGGTTCGGGTTCTGGAACAAGTTTTTCAGGTGTTGGTTCAGGTTCTGGAACAACGGGTTCTGGAACAGGTGTTGGTTCAGGTTCTGGAACAACGGGTTCTGGAACAGGTGTTGGTTCAGGTTCTGGAACAACTGGTTCAGGTGTTGGTTCTGGTGTTGGTTCGGGTTCAACAACAACGGGTTCGGGTTCTGGAACAGGTTCAGGTTCTGGTTCAACAACGGGTTCAACAACAACGGGTTCTGGAACAACGGGTTCTGGAATTTTCTCTTCTTCCTGTTTAATAAAATTATCGGTATTGGTTTCATTTGAAGTACAACAACATATTCTTCCTTCCTTTTTTCCATATTTTTCCCAGTGTTTTTTTGCTTTTTCTTTAGTATTGACGCCTGCCTTTTTAAGGTCTTCGTATTTATTTACATAAAATTGCCAATCAAATAAATTCATAGAATTTCCCATTGTTATAATTTATAATTTATATTATTATTTTTATTTTATTTTTAACAAAATAAAAATTGACTTTAAAAAATACCTGACTAAGATATCAGGAAAGATAAAATAAATAAAAATGTCGTGTAATATTTGTGTAGAGAAATTTAATAAAAGTACTCGTTTAGAAATTGTTTGTAGTTTTTGTGATTATAGTCATTGTCGTACATGTTTTCAAAGGTATTTGTTAGAAACATCTGATCCATATTGTATGAATTGTAAAAAAATTTATACACATGATTTTCTTTTTGAAAAATGTACTTCTACATTTCTTAACAAGGAGTTTAAAAAACACCGTGAAGAAGTTTTATTAAATCAACAGAAAAGTTATTTACCAGCAACACAACCATATGTTATGTTAGAAAGAGAGCGTGAGAAAGTTCGTTTAGTTATTATTGAATTAGAAAAAGAAAAACAAGCATTACTTGCACAGGTACATGCTAAAAATAATCAAATTAATAATACAATGTATCAAATGACTCGTATGACTATTAATGGAAATGGTGAAGGTTCTTCTTCAGGTGATACTGTAGAGCGTAAGAAATTTATTCGTAAGTGTCCAATGACAGATTGTCGTGGTTTTTTAAGTCAACAATGGAAATGTGGAACATGTGAATCAAAGATATGTAATAAATGTAATGAGGAAAAATTAGATTCTGATTGTGTTGAAGGTCTTCATCAATGCAAACCTGAAAATGTTGCTAGTATGGAACTGTTGAACAAGGATACAAAACCTTGTCCAGAATGTGGTACAATGATATTTCGTATTTCAGGATGTTTTGCAAAAAATACCCCTATTTTATTATGGAATGGTAATACTATACTATCTCAGAATATTAATATTGGTGACAAACTTATTGGTGACGATGGTACTATACGTAATGTTTTAGATATTACATATGGTATTGATACACTTTATAAAGTTGACCAGTCTGATGGTATAAGTTATACTGTTAATAGTAAACATACTCTTTTATTAAAACCTATTTCTAATAATAGCATCCATACACTTAATAATCTTTATATTGTTCATTGGTTTGATCATTCTAATTTTAAATACTGTTCTAAAAAATTTAATTTTACAGATAATACAAAAAATGAAATGTATAATTTAGCACTTTCTTATAGTAAAAATTTAAATGTACCAGAGTATTTAAAAATTAAAGTAGATGATTATATGAAATTACCAGATACTATTAAATCAAAATTACTTGGATATAAAAGTGATGGTGTTCACTGGGAGTATCGTGATGTTAAAATTGATCCATATCTTTTAGGTCTTTGGTTAGGAGATGGTAATAGTAACGGTACAGGTTTTGCAAGTAATGATAATGAGATTATACAATATTTTATTGATTGGGCAGAAAAAAATAATTTATTCATTGTCCACCAGGATAAATATTTTTTCAAAATAAACTCTTATTTAAATACACGCAAACCAATTGGATATGAAGAAATATGTAAAGGATGTCTTAAAAAAGAATGTACATTATGTTCTATTAAAAATGAAAATAATTTAATACCTATTCAAGGAAGACCTCTTAATATATTTCGTAAATTATTATCTGAGTACGGTTTAATCAATAATAAACATATACCTGAGGATTATCTTATGAACTCTCGTGAAAATAGATTAAAACTTTTAGCAGGTATTATTGATACAGACGGTTGTGTTAAAAATAATGGAAAACGTATTGTAATTTCTCAAGTAAATGTAAATTTTTCTGAACAAATAATAATTCTTGCTAAATCACTTGGTTTTATAGTTCATCACAGAATTGTTGAAAAAATAAATATACAATTTCCAAATACAGATAAATTAACTAATTGTAAAGACCAATACATTATTAATATATCAGGTAAATATGTAAATGAAATTCCTACTATACTTCCTCGTAAAAAATGTGTTTCAAGTACACCAAACAAAGATTATAAAAAGACAAGTATAAAAGTAACAGAAGTTGGTCTAGGTGAATATTATGGTTTTTTACTTGATAATAATCATAATTTTGTTTTACAAGATTTTACAACTTGTCAAAATTGTGCCCAGATGTTTTGTGTAGATTGTCATTGTGCTTGGAATTGGAATACTGGTTTAGTTGAAAAAGGTATTATCCATAACCCTCATTATTACGAATTCATTCGTCGTGGTGGTAACACTGCTCGTAACAATGGAGATATTCCTTGCGGAGGTATTCCAGATATACGAGAACTTCGTAATATGATAAATTACGTTACACAAAACCGTTATATAAGTTCACCAAATGCACAGAAATTATATAGTATACATAATGTAGTTACTCATATTCAAAATTACGAGATACGTAATGTAACAAATTTTGATGAACAAGAAACCCGAGATTTACGAATAAATTATATGATGAACAAAGTATCTGAAGAAGATTTTAAGAAAACATTACAACAAATAGAAATACAAAAAAATAAGAAACGTGATTTTAATAATATTTATCAAATGTTTGTTGATGTTTCTTCAGATATATTTAGACAAATAATAGTGTTTTATGATAATAATAAATTATACTCAGAAAATATGAAAACATATTTAAATGAACAGTTTGTTATATTTGAAAATTTAAAAAATTATTTCAATGAAAATATTAAAAAATGTGGAAAAGGATACAAATGTGTATATCCAGGTATTTCTGAAAATTTTGGTTATGAATATAATTATGAAAGATACCTTGAGCAAATCAATCGTCAACAAGAACGTGAACGGAATAAATAAAAAATAATAATAAAATAATAATTAAATATAAAATTAAATAATAATGTTTAAAATAATAAATTACTTAATTGAAATTAAAAACAATGTTAAAACAAAAATAATAAAAAATATGGATTACCCTGAAGATTACCTTATAAAACACGTAATTTGTTAAATTTAAAAAATTCCTTTGGGTTAGTTATTTTTTCTTTTAAGTTTTCTGTAAATACTAATAGTATAGCAGATGCTGTATAAATGATATATTTATATTTTGAATATCTAAGGTCTACTACTCTATCAAGAAAACTTGCTAATATACCTTCTTCTCTTTTTACTTTTCGTAGTTTACATTCAAGTTTACTAAAGGTACATTTTCTATAATTTGTAAGAATTTTAAAAGTACAAAATGCAACAAGTACTGCATATTTTTCAGGGATTCTTTTTTCTTTCCAAATATATAAGAACCCTATAAAAATAAAAAGATAAATAATAATATCATACACACTTTCTTCTGTAAAAGAATTTTCTTTTTTTTCTTTTTTTTCTTTTTTTTCTTTTTTTATTTTAAACATTCTTTATAATTTAAAATATTTATTATAAATATAATAAACCTAATGAAGAATTTTTTTGGAAATACTTTAGAACGTTTTACTATGAGTCATCCTTTATTTGGACAAAAAAACAATTCATCATTTGCATCAATGAGTCAACCTTCTTCTTCAAACAGTGATTATATTTTTATATCTCAAAATGATCAATGTTTACAAGTTATACAATATATTTTTATCATTATTGCTGTTTATTTAGCACTAAGGTGTAAAAAGAATGGAAATATAAGTGTTCTTCAAGTTATTTTAGCAATTATTTTTGCACCATTGTACATATTGTACCGTTTTATTAAACCATGTATGTAAAATTGGTATGTAAGTTTAATTAAAATTGGTAATTAAAATTAATTTCAATTGGTAATTAATTTCTTTGTAAAAAGTACAATAAATGGAAGAACCAGAAAAATTAAAACAAACAGGTGTTTCTTTAGGTCTTGGACATACAATATATATCGGTGAGAAATTATCTTTTCCTGGTTTAGTAGATGTAATTAAATCAATAAATGTTCTTGATTTATTTTGTCTTGTATTTGCATTATATTTAGTGCGCAAATGTAAAAGTAAACGTATTATTCAAATTATTTTAGCAATTTTATTTTCTCCATGTTATATTGTTTACCGACTTATTAAACCATGTTCTTAAAGTTATTATTCTTTGCTACGCAAAAAGTTATTATTCTTTGCGTAGCAAAAAGTTATTATTCTTTGCGTAGCAAAAAGTTATTATTCTTTGCGTAGCAAAAAGTTATTTAAGAATTTATGTGTTATAAGAATAAACAAGAACATGGAAACATTACCAAAAATTATAAATCAGTATCCTGAATTATTAAAGATAACAAAACCGAATGATTTACAAAACTGTATTTTTTATAGTGAACAACGGTATGATCCACAATTTTTAGAATCTTTGATATTGTTTTATAAATTTTATTTTCAAATAGAACCAGATGTCATTGTTCCAAAATCTGTAAATGATTGTAATGGAAACCTTGAATCAATTGAACAATTAAAAATAAATAAAATCGTTATATTTGCTTATGCAGATATACTTTTTAATGATCTTATAAAAATAAATAAGAGAAGACTTAATACAATAATAAAAAATTGTACTAAACAAGCACTTAAAGTAATTATTTTAAGTATTACTACATTAAAATCATTAGAACTTCCTATTTTAGAAACATTTTCGGTACAATGTGTAAACTTACAAAATACACAATCTTTACCTTGTTGTTCTTTTAAAAATTTAAATATATCTGCATTTGATCTTATTGATTCAGAAAAAGAACAATTTGAATCAAATGTTGAATCCTTTGTTCAAATGATTCCAAAAAATAAAAAGGTTTATATTTCTTTAAATCTCAGTGTACAAAAATTATTATATATAGAATCAAAATTAAAAGAAAATTCTTCTTTTGAAGTTTTTAGAAAAGAACAAGAAAACAACCAAGGACCTTTTATTGTAATAAATTCTTTAAAAACAACACAGAAATTATTTTTAAAGGACAAATACCAAATTTATATTTATGCTTTTCCAGATGATCTTGAACGATTAGACATACTTTATTATTTTAAAGACATCCTTACCGAAGAAACTGAAGAATTATATATAGAATCAAATTCTAATGAATATGTTGAAAATACATTAATGGGATTATATAAAGAAAAATGTGAAATACCTTTAATAAAAGATTCTAAAGAATGTTTTGATTCAGTTGAATCCATGAAATTAGAAAATGTTATTTATGCATCTGAAAAATGGTACAGATTTGAAGCACCTGAATCCATTCAAAAGATGGATCTTAAAAATTTAAGTAAAAAGGAATATGATATTATCAGAAAATTCGTTTTATTAAAATTACAATGTAAATTTGACCTTGACATAAAAACATGTCAATTAAGTTGTCCATGTTCACCAAAAGATCGCTCAAGAAAATTAAATAGTCTATCAAATAAATTAAGTAGTATTGATTATCGGTGTGACATCACTTGTGAAATATTTAATGACTATACTATCGGTGTTGTTATTTGGACCGATACATTTGCATCAAAAGAAAAAATACATGTAAAAAATGAAGTGTATGTATACCAAACAACATCTGGTAAATGGAAGTACACTAAGGTGTACTAAAATTTAAGGTGTACTAAAATTAAAATTAAATTTAAAGAATTAAACTTTATTCACAAAAAATGATAATTAATTCAAAAAATTTGTATAAACTTTTTGTACATCACGTTCATAAATGTTCCGATTGTATCCATTATTATAAAAAGAATGACAATGGATCTTGTACAAAGTTTGGAAATATTCTTTATGCAAGAACAATTGATAGAAATTGTGCAATTGAAGGAAAATATTTTTTACCAAAATTAATTAATGAAAAAAAATAATAATTATAATTAATAAAATGCAAGAAATAACAGACCCAAAAGAAATTCTTAAAACTACTTTAGAATTATGTTCCAAAATGGATTATCTTGATAATTTTTTTCTATCATTTTCTTTACACCAAAATCTTGGTACTTTTGCGTTTCATAGAGATAATATGGGTGGATATATAAGTATATTTCAAATGGTTCATGGTATAGTAGATAACAACGGTCCATACAAATGTTTTCGTTCAATAAAAGAAGCACATGATTACATTGATAATATTGTACCAAATAATATTGACCATATAACCATACATTATAGTATAAATTTTAAACATTTTAAACACTATCCAGTTAAGTTTGCATATTTTAATTATTTTCTTTATAAAAATGGTGAAGCATTTTTTGGGTGTGATAAAAATTTGATTAGAAAAAAAATTAATTTAATTGCGGAAATTTTAAAGTCTGTCCATAAGTTAAAAACAAAAAATGAATTTTTAGATTATCATGAAGAGTTAGTTGGAACTGAAGAAGAACTATTGGGAAGAAAAAATCAATTAATTATTTTAAAAAATAAAATCAACAATTTTGATCAATCCAAATTAAATGATCGTATTACAACTCTTGTTCAAAATAAAAAACAAAACAATTTTGGTGAACGTGAATTAATTGATTATGTTCAACAAATGGAAAATCTTCTAAAAGAAGATTGGAGACACAGTTGTAGAGATGAATACCAGTTAAATATAGAACTTAGACATATACTTAGAAGATGTGAAACAATGATTAATAATCTTGATACTATTTTACAAAAAATAGTTCCAAATTATACAAATAAACAAATGGAAATCTTTCTTGGAAAAATGAGATACAGTCATATAATCAGACAAAATGAACTAGTTGATTCTAAAACAGAATTACAATTAATTTTAGATGAAAAAAAGAAATTACAAAAAGAAGTATCAAATAAAGCAGATGTTGCATTAATGTATACAAAAAATAATGTTCATTTTGGTAAAAAACGAAAAATTACTTTAAAAAGTTTAAAAATGGATCTTAAAAAACTTGTTAAAGGATAAAGAATGTTGTATGAAAAAGTACTTTCAGATGAAGAAATGTCCAAACATAAAGGAAGAAATTTTGATGAAAGGTGGTACAAAACTGTGATTGAATCAAATTCAGATGGATATTACAATGAAAATGGTGAAAAAAAGATTTTGTTTAAATTTAGAAAAAATGTTATAAATGCAAAGTATTCAAGTTTAGCAACAGATGCATTTTTAGAACTTTCCAAAAAGAAACATTCCAATCGTGGACTTGCAGGTGGTATACCTGATGGTGAAAAAACAGCAAGACATCTTACAAAATCTGGTCAAAGTGAAGCAAAGTATATAGCAAGTAATATATCAGGATATTTTGATCGTCCATTAAGAGAACATCGTGGGGTACTGGGAACAATTCGTGCATGTAGAACAACTGCATTTACACTTCAATCAAATGACCTTTGGAATAATGGAATTCTTTTTGTGCAACGATGTTCAAAATTATTTAAACGGTTTGCACCAAAAGAATGGGATATACAAAAACGTGAATGGAGTAATATCCATACCAACCTTAAAATACCTAAAACTGTTTTTACAACAATTACATCAAATTATAATTGGAGAACATCATGTCACAAAGACTCTGGTGATTTTTCAAAAGGACTTGGTAATCTCATTGTTATTGGTAAAGATTTTACTGGTGGATATCTTGGTTTTCCACAATTTAAAGTACTTATTAAAATAGAATCTGGTGATATTCTGTTCATGGATTCTCATCAATGGCATTGTAATACACCTATAAAAGTAAAAGAAGGAGGATATCGTCTTTCATTTGTAATGTATATCCGTGAAGATATGAAAATATGTAAACATAAAAAAGTTATTGATAATATAACTTATTTTATTAAATAAAATACATTTTGAGCAGTTGATTCAGGATTATAATTTTTAAGATATTTTGAAGCATTTGTTTTTTCTAAAATAATTGATTTTTGCAAAGTTTCTCTCTTTGCAACAATCTTTTTAATTTCATCTTTTCTTTCAAGATACTTAATTTCTTTAAACATCAATGGTTTTTTATTTATTTCAAAATTATTTATTTTGTACTTTGTATGAATGAATTTTGTTAAATTTATTAAATTTTTGTTTAGATTTTCAAACACATCAAATTGTTTATGAAATATATTATTGTATTCCCATTCAAAAAATTTTAAAAGATAATATTTTACATTAAAATGTGTCATGTTTCTTGGTATATACAATTGTAACGCAGATATCATAACACATAATCCAACATGGTCTGGTGTACTTTTTAATGTATATGGATACAAACCTTTATAACTTAACCCGATGTCTTTATTTTCAATATTAAAATAATTTACAAGTGCACGATCAAGGTTATCATAAAAGAAAGGACCAAAATGGTAATAAATATTTGGTTCAACTCTCCATACACATCCATTTTTATAATCTATAATTAAAGTATTTGCATGTCCATCTTCTTCATCTTCATCAAAAAGTAACATGGAACTTATAATATTATGACTTTTTGTTGCACATTTTAAAAAGGCATGTTTAAAATCTTTTGGTTTTGTTACAACCTTTGCAGTTGGTTTGCTATAATTTAAAACATAAATATAACTTTTATTATTTTTAATAACACAACTTTTTCCACGATCCAAAAACTTTATAAATTGTACTTGTGTAATTTGCATTTCATTGTCTTGTGAATGTATTCTTTTACTTTGTGTGTATTTGTAATAATTACCAATAAAGAAAACAAGTTTATCATAAAATTCAAGAAATTGATCAGTTCCTTGAATTATCCCTTTTATTCTATCTGCTCTTTTTTCATAACCAATGTAATACAAACCTGTTAAAAACATTTCATATTGTTCTTGTGTGAGATACCATCGTTTTTTTGAATAAAGTTTATGAAATGTTGAAGGTTTGATTGTTGTTACCTTTTTTGTTGGTTTATATACAAAATTTTTTATTTCATGGAGAAGTTTATTTACATTTCCAGTTTCTTTCTTTTTATAAAATAAATTAAGTGCATAATTCAAACTTGAATAAAGTATACTTGTCATTTAAACTAAACAATTATTTTATTTTGGTATTTTTCTTTTGGATAACGTTCTTGATAATGGTCTTCAATACTTGATTTATGGAGTTCATAAAAATGTGGTTTATTTCTAAATAACCACCGTTCTGAAAGATAATATTCAGGAGTAAATCGTTCAGTTGATTTTTCTTCTAATAAATGAAGATCTTTGAGGTAATCTGAACGTGCCCACCAAAAATTACCACTCCAATGTGGTTCTATATCTGGTTTCTGAAAATAATTACAACCAATTGTATCATAATAATGAAGTAAATTGGTATTTGTTTGTTTTGTTAAAAAATACAACATCATATCAATCCAATCATTTACATATTCGTTTGTAAAATTGTAATGAACTCCTTTTGTATGGAGATAAAGTATGTAACATCCAGGATTTTCATTTGAAAATTGACGAATTTTATTTAATGTTGGTGCTTCAAATAATTTTGGATTTTCTGAATAATTTGTTACTTCAACTTTTTCACCATAATTTTTTAATAATGGTGGTCCAATATTGTTAATAAATATTTTTTCATAAACTAATCCAGAAACTGCATTTAAAAGATAATCAACCATTTGTGTACCATGGATATTACAAGAATGAATGAAAATGTATCTTTTAGGTGGTGAATTTCTTTTTATATAAACACCTTCATTTGGACCAAATGATGTAAAACTTGAAAGTTTGTTAAAACCATTTTTTATCCACCCTATTGTATTAAATGCACATACCTTTTGATCATAAAGTGATAATTCTTTTAATATTGGTACAGAAACTTGTTTACGATGTAAGTCAAATCCTGGTTGATCTTTTTGAAAATAAAAATCAAATTGGTCTTCAACTTGATCAACAATGTTCCATCCAAGTCCTTTTATCAAATTCCTGTTATTAAAACCAATTGGAACATTTCGTAAAATAAATTCGGTACGATCAAAAACGTACACTTTTTTTGAGTTTGAAAGTAAAGCAATCCAATAATGAAAAGTACTTTCACTTAAAATAAAATGAGAACAAAGTAATCCAAAATATATTTGATCAACATCTGATTCATTAACAATTGTAACAGGGTATTTACAATTTATAAGATAATCACTTGGATCAATATCAGAAACTATAAAAAAACGAACAAAATTATTTTCAGAAATTATTTGTTCCATAACTGAATTATAACTTCCAAATGTAAGATTTGAATATTTAAATCCACCATCTGTATCTAAACGTAATCCTATAAAAACATTTGTTTGATTTACATCAATGTTGTATTTTTGTTTGAGACTTTCTTTTTTAATGGTGTCAATATAAAAATAATCAAGAAGAACTCCCTTAATTTCTATAAAAGAATCAATATTTTGGTTAAACCCTGTAATTAAAAGATTTTCTCCATTTTTTGGTTCGTATATAAGTTGTTCAAAATCTTTACAAAGTGTTTTGTAATTTGGTTCAACTTTCTTTTTTATCATATTTTTAAAAATAGTATCAAAATATGTACCATTTAATTTTTTACGGTTAAAATGATTTGCAGTTCCATATTGTAAACATTCATTTTCAGAATCCAAAACAAGTGTATAATTATATTTTTCAGCAAAAGTTATACCTACTGCAATTAAAAACATACAATTACCCAAACCCATTAAAACATTTGGTTGTATGTAAACAATGTTTTTTATGTAATTTGGTGGAAGGTATGTATTTTCAAATTTATTTACATAAATTATACTTATATTTCTATTGTAAATATCAATTTTATTTTTAATACGATATTCAATAGTATCTGGATCAGTATATTGATCGGAATTATATTCTTGATGAGCAAAGTTTTTAATTTTATTTGATATAAAGGAACTATCTCCAAAATAACTTAAATGCCATCCTCCATTTTTAATTGCACCCCAAGATTTCATCCGAAGATCATCCAATGTGTAATTTGTTGTTAAAAACCAATTCCATCGGAATATTTTTGAAAAATACCAAAGATGATCCATTTTTGATTCAATATTATAATAATAAAAATCCTGTTCCAAATCATTAATTGTATTGATAACAATTTCACCACTTTTTATTTTTTGAAGTGTATCAGGATCTGGAATTTCATCAACATCTGAAATAATAATAATGTCATTGTTTTTTATTTTTGAAAATCCACGAGATATACAGTTACGTTGAAATTTCTCATTTATCCATTGTTCATTTTTATGACAATTTATATTATTTTCATTATAAGGAAAATCATCAACAATGACGTGAATAATTTTATTTTGGTATTTTTTATATATTTCTTTTTCTTTAAATTTTTCAAAATACATTTCTTTTGGTTTTCCAACATGTGTTAATGTTGCTTCAGATAAAATAAAGTAATCAACAACTTCATTTAATGTTTGTAACCGGTATTCTAACATTTCCAATTCATTGTAAAAAGTAAAACAATCAATTAAAAGGTTTTTTTTCAAATTTGAAATAGCATCATATGATTTAAATTCAAGGTTTGTGGTATATTTTGAAGAAAATGCTGGATCCATGAATTCACATTCTTCCGATAAAATAGTAAATAAAGCATCCAATAAACGATTGAAACGAAGGTGTTAAAAAATACTACTT
>Ga0114966_10003179_pt1 | contig 14512 bp, 8 predicted proteins | sample M_130207_XF_Meta_FD_87029 | JGI IMG/M metagenome (GOLD analysis project Ga0114966, IMG submission 87029) | Freshwater microbial communities from Lake Montjoie, Canada to study carbon cycling - M_130207_XF_MetaG | ecosystem: Environmental > Aquatic > Freshwater > Lake | place: Lake Montjoie... | reverse complement strand
ATTTTAATATACTTTTTATAACTTTATCTATTTCTTCATAAGTATTAGGACTTTCTTTTTTTATATAATGTTTTAATTGACTAAAAAATTCTTCTATAGCATTTGTTTGTGGATTATAAGGAACTGAATATAGTAAATGATTATTTGAATTTTCAATATGTTGTCTTATTCTAATAGACCTATGTATTACAGCATTATCCATTATAATTAAATGATTTTTATATTTATTGTTTATAAATTGATTGTAAAAATCTATTATATTATCTGTTTTTACACCACCTTTTAAATCCTTATATAATATCCATCCTATTACTTTATTAGCACTTATAGCACATAATAAATTATATCTTTTATATGGATATTTATGAGTTTTTTTAATTACTCTTGATCCACTTTTACTTCTACCATATGATAAAGTCATATTCAAATATATTGATGTTTCGTCAAGACAAATAGTTTTATTATATTTATATGTATGTAATTTATGATAAAACTCACTTAAATCATTAGCTTCTTGACCTTGTTTAATTTCAGGATAATATTTATTTCTTAATCTTTTTCTTGTAATTTTATTTGCTTTAAAAATATTATGAATACTACTATCTGATAAACTTACTTTATATTTCTTTTTTACTAATTTAGATAACTCTAATAGTGTTGTAGTTGAATATTGTTTAGTATATTCTTTTACATACTTTTCAATATTTTTAGTTATTTTAATATTTTTATTAACTCTTGTTTTTCTTTTAATGTTACCATTTATATTATATCTTCTAATCCATCTTGATAATGATTGATATTTACAATCAAATAATTTACAAGTATTTCTAATATTATTTTTATTTTTTAAATAATATTTAACTGCTGATAATTTATAATCTTCACTATGATGTATCATTTTTATTATTCATAATATAATAATTTAAAGATTTTATTTCTATATATATTATTAAAAATATTATAATTATTATTTATAATAATAATGGATTCAATTGAAAATGAAAATATAAAATTAAAAGAAAAAATAATACAATTAGAAGATAAAATAAAAGAATATGAAGAAAAAATAAAAAAATATACAAATAGTGAAGCACATAAAAAATATTATCAAGAACATAAAGAAGAAGTGAAAAAAAAAGGATTAAATTATTTAAAAAAATTAAAAGAAGAAAATCCTGAAAAAATAAAAGAATATAGAAGAAAAGCATATTTAAAAGAAAAAGAAAAAAAATTAAATAATAATCTTTAATATAAATTATTTTTATATTTTACATCTTTAAAATATATTTTTATATATTTTCATATTTAAAACACATATTTTATAATTTATTTTTAATATGATATGGTATTTCTACTAATTTTTGATGTTTTAGAGCATAATTAAGTTTTTCAGATGTCCATTGTGCTCTATCAGTTGTATTGAGAATTCTACATATTAATACTGTGTTTTCTATAGTATGATTTAATTTATTATCTAACCTTTCTAAACTAGGATAATTCCATGAGTTACGATTTATTGATAATTTTACACCTGATTTAAAACATCTCCAATTTTGTTTTTTTCCAATATTAAACATATCAGAAGCTTTTAAACGTTCTTCTAATTTAGGTGGAGAACGTTTACTTATTTTATCGTGATTATATACTGCTTTTGTAGCACAAGTAAACATTGATTTTAAATGTTTCTGTTGTAATTCTCTATCATACTCTCTTGATATTTTACCATTTATATCACGACTTTTTAAATCTATACCACTTTGTCTTGGTGTTAAAGTATATTTATCTTCCCATATTTTTGAATGTAAAATTAGTTCTTCTGTAGTATCTGGTTCTATCATTTGTTTTAGCATAGCAGTGTATAATTCAGTATATGCTAATTTTAAATCAGGAATTGCATCATGTTGAGCAATATTTTCTTCTAAAGCAATTATTTCACAATATTCTGGTAAATGCTCTAATTCACGTTTATTATTTTGAATACTAACTTGCCAAGAACCACAAGATATTGAATATATTGGAATACCACTAATTGAAGAAAATAATCCCCCATTTTTATCAATCTGTTGTTGAAACCATTCTTTTGATAATTTAGGATAATTATATAAAATGTATGTAATATACTCTTCTGGATTTTGTCTTTTTTTATCTGTTTGTAAAATATTACGACATTCACGACATGGATTATGAATCCATTCTTTTGATGATTCTAATACTAGAAAATTAGGTGAAAGTCTAAAATCATATAGTGATTTCCATTTACTACAACATACACATTGTTCTTGAACTTCAATATTTTCATTTATTTTAATTATTTTGCGATCATGAGAACGTCCTTTTTTTTGTATTATTTTTTCTTCAAGTAAATCTTTTTTCCATTTATTTTGTAATTGTATTTTTCTCTCTTCCATTTGTAATTCAGTATCTGTTGATATATTTTCTGCATATCTTTTACTGCGTGATTTTAACAAAGCCATTTTTATAATTATTAAATAAATTTATTACACTTATATTTTAATTTTTCAATTTTATTTTTAAATTATATATTATTTAATAAGTTAATTTTTTATTTACGTTTTTTTTAAAATTAAAATATTGTATATATATAATAATAATATACAAAAGTTTCAACTTAAAGAAATACTCTTATTATAATATAAGAGCAAAAATGTCTCAAGTTAAAAAACCACCTGATACATTAAGATGTATGAAAACATCAATAAAATCTATAGTGAAACCTGATTTTGATATAAATATTTTATTAGATGCTACTATAAGAACACATAAAATAGTTATACATACTTATCAATTTTTAAGATTATGGATATTAGATAAATATCATAAAAAATTAGAAATACCAACTATTACTACTGATTTAATTAGAATGACTTTTAAATCATTAGTTAAAGCAAGTCAAGGTCCCAAACCAAAAGGAACTAATTTAAAACATTATACTGAATTTAATGATTTTTATGAAAATACTTATAAGAAACTTAATTATGAACATAAAATAGATGGTAATAATTTATCACAAATTTTAAATTATATGTCAGTTGATATACTTACTAATATTGAAAATAATATTAAATTAAACTTTATATCTTATGTTAAGAGATTTGTAAATTCATCATTTAAAACTATAAATAAAGATATTATTGATAAATTACCAAGTAAAGAAAGAACTAATAAAAGAAAAGAATTATATAAAGACTTATATGAAATAAAAGAAGATTTATTAAATAATACATTAAAATCAAATAATAAATATCACGAATGGATAAATAAACACAAAAGTAATATATTTCCAAAAGAATTTAAAAACTCATATGAATTTGATATACAAAACAATCCTCAAAATTATATTAAATGTATGATTTATATGTGTTTAGAAATTGAAAATTTAGGAACTAAAAGTTTTCAATTCTTTCCTTTAAGAAATGATATTATACTTAAATATATTCCTATTGATACTAAATCACTAGTAGAATTATTTGTAGTTAAGAATAAAAATAAATACTTATTAGATATTGAAAATACAAAAAATGAACTATGGACTAAGTATTTTAAATTAGATAAAAAAGTATTTAAACAGAAGAACTATAAATTTGACTATAGAATATCTACTGATTGTTATGGTGTATCTATACAACTAATACATAATGATTCTATACAATCTCAAAAAGATAAAAAAGCGAATATGAAAACAAAAAGAAAAGAAAGTAAAATACTATATAAAGATATGACACAAGAAGAAAAAGAAAAACATAAAGAAGATAAACTTAAGAAAAAGAAAGATTCTAATGAAAATATTAAATTAGTAAATAAAGAAAAGAGAGATAAAGAAAAATTAGAATTCAAGAAATTAACAAAGGAAGAAAAAGATAAAAAAATAAAAGAAGCAATAAAAATTAAAGAAACTAATAATTTAAATAAATATATTGAATTTCCATATTTAGAACAATTAAATGATACACAAATTGAAGACTTAAAATCTAATAATTGGGTTACAATAGACCCTGGTAAAAGGTGTTTATTTTATATGAAAAATAAAGAAGGTATTACTTTCAAGTATAATAATAAAACTCATATGAATAGAACTAAAAGAATAAAATATCAAAGACTAATTAAGAATTATAAAGATAAAAAAGGTATTACTCTAATTGAAAATGAACTAAGTAATTATAATTCAAAAACGTGTAAATATGAAGATTTTATAAATTTTATTACTAATAAAAATAAAACTAATGAAATACTATTAGAGAAATATAAAGATGATTACTTTAGAAAATATAAATGGTATTCACATATAAATAGAAAAAGAGCAGAAACAGATTTAGTTAGAGATATAAAAGATAAATATGGTAATACAACTTTAATAATGGGTGATTGGAGTGATAAATTATCAATAAACAAGCTAAAATATATTTCAACCCATAATTTAGGAATGAAAAGAAAATTAGGCGAATATTTTAAAATTTATAATTTAAATGAATTTAGAACATCTTGTGTAAATTATAAAACTGAAGATAAATGTAAAAATTTATATTTACCAGATAAGAAAGGAACAGAAAGAAAAATACATTCAATACTAACGTATAAAACGGAAAATAACCGTATAGGATGTATAAATCGTGATGAAAATGCTGTGAATAATATGATAAAATTAGTAAAATGTTATTTAGAAAACAAATCACGACCAGAAAAATTTAGGAGAGATTATAAATTTCCTGATGAAATAAAAGATAGTAACCCTAACTTAGTAAATAAGAAAGCGTCAAATACTATCAAGCCTGTAAAGGTGCTATTACATTATCAAAAAAAAGAGTGAGTTTTTGTCTCATTTTTCTTTTCGGTCGGTGTAATAATGTCTTAATGTCTTATAATTAACAAATATAAAATTACGAATATGAATAAATGATGAATAAATGATGAATAAATGATGAATAAATTACTAATAAAAGAAATATCCTTCAGAATCATTATAAGCTTTCTTGGAATGATGAATATTCATAGAACTATCACCATTACTTCCATTACTATTTTGTAAAGCATCTACTATATCTTTAGTTAACCATCCAACTTTTGTTTTCAATTCATCTAAAGTCATTAATTCTAATGTTTTAACTTCTTCATTTTTTTCAAAATTCTTTATAATTTTATTACAATCTGCCTTTGACAATTCTAATTTATAAAGAAACCATACATCCTGATTCTTAAATAAACTACCTAATCTTGGAAATAATGGAACTTGTCTTATTGTAACTAACTTTAAATTTTTCTTATTTATTTTTATATTCTTTGTAACTTCCTCCCCAAATTGTCTATGTAAAGCATTAACTATTCCATTATCATCTAAATCAATATGTCCTCCTGGGAGACTTACAATAGTATTTCCTTTACCATCATCTTCAATAGTAGTCAAAATATTATTATCTGGTGTCATAATCATTAAATGAGTACCTATATTTGTATTGGGAGCGGGAGGATAAGTTTTTAATTTAGTAGCAACAAATATTAAATATTTTTCATTTGTATCATTATAATAAAAAGTAAATTCTTTTTGAATTAATTGTAATAGTTTTACATCTATTTTTTGATAAATCGATTCATCTATTTTTAACCAAATACCTTTTTTTGTACTTTTAACTTTCTTTACTAATGTATCTAGTTCAATATCAAAGCTAGATTTTATTGTATTCTGTTTATTTATAATAATGTTGTAGAAATTAAATACTGGGGTCACTTTCTGACCATTTATTTCTTCCATTTTTGTTTTGTAAATACCTATTATTACCTATTATTACTTATTACTTATTAATATATTTATTTTTTAACAATACAATAATATATACAAAAAATTGAAATATAAATATAAAAATACTATTATTAAATTATATTGTTCTAGATACATAATTATAAATACTTATAAATACTTATAAATACTTATAAATACTTTTAAAATGGCAACTACTAAAGCAAGTTCAACATCAATGAGAATTACTAAAGCTCTGATTGCTAAATTAGAAGCTGATCCTCATATGGAAGGATTATCTACAGATTTAGCTCTTCTAGAAAAAGTTCTTTTACAAGCTAAAGAGGCTTATTTTAATACTGATAAACCATTATTTACTGATGCATCTTATGATATTTTAGAACATATATTATTTGAAAGAAATCCTGGTTCTGTATTGTTTAAATTAACAGGAGCTAAGATTGATGAAACACATGATAAAGTTAAACTTAAATATTATTTAGGCAGCATTAATAAAGTTAAGCCGGGAGAGAAAGTTCTTACTAAATGGTTAAAAGAACATCCGGGATCTGTACTTATATCTGAAAAATTAGATGGCCTCAGTTGCCTATTTATTATTGAAAAGGATGAATCTGGTAAATATAAAATGTTCCTATATAAGCATGGTGATGGTAACGAAGGTCAAGAAATTAGTCAACTTATTGAAAAAGGGATCCAACTTGGAAAATTAAATAATAAAGAAATTGATAAGCTATTTTTACAAGATACTAACCAGACTAAACAAATTGCAATCCGTGGTGAAATTATTATGACTAAGGAAATGTTTAATAAGAAATATTCCAAATTATATCCCAAAGCCCGCAGTCTTATTGCCGGAATAGTAAATAGTAAATCTCCTGATTCCAATATTGTCAAAGATATGGAACTGGTCTTCTATGAATATATAGCCCCAGGACATCTTAAATATGAAGATCAATTCACTATGCTAGGCAAAATGGGAGTTAATATTGCCAGACACAATATATATGATTCTGTAGGTGAAAAACAATTACCAGAATTACTAATAGATTATAAAAAACAAAGCAAATATGAAATTGACGGCATTATATTAAGCGATAATACTAAACCTCATAACCGAGTTACAAGTGGTAATCCCTCCTATGCAGTGGCATTTAAAATGCCTCTAGACGAGCAAATGGCCAATACTGTAATTCTTAATGTGGAATATAATATTTCCAAGCATGGAGCATTGAATCCCCGGATTATGTATAAACCGATTGTAATTGGAGGAGATACACACCAATATACATCTGGATTCAACTTGCGATATATAGTTGATAACAAACTGGGACCTGGTGCCGAAATACAGATTATTAAAAGCGGTGATGTAATCCCTTATATATATAATATTATAAAGTCGGCTAAGGAGGCCCAAATGCCTAATAGTGATATAAAATGGCATTGGAATGAAACTGAAGTTGACGCCATTGTGGATAATATTGATGATAATAAGGATGTTAATACTAAGCGGATTGTATCTTTCTTTGAGGTAATGAAAATTACCGGAGTAGGTGAAGGAGTTGTTAATAAAATGGTCAAAGCCGGTTATGAAGAAGTTAAGCTCATATTACAATTGACTCCGGACGTAATTGCTAGTATTGATGGATTTCAACTTAAAAGTGCTACCAATGTTCATACCGCGATTCATAAAGTTATTGATGTTCCTCAAAAGATTGAGCGCATAATGATGGCTAGTAATGTATTCGGATTGGGTTTGGGTGAAAAGAAATTCAAATTAATTATAGATGCGATTCCTGATTTTCTGGAAAAATGGAAAAAGGGGAAGATTACTAAGCCCGAAATAATGGCGATTGAGGGATTTAGTGATAAATCTACAGATATATTTATATCTGGAATGCCTAAATTTCTAGAATGGCTAGAATTACATAAAATGATAAAGCTGGAAAATCTGGAAGAAAAGAAAAAGGCAACTGGTAGTGCTACTGGCTCAGGTCCTAATGCTACTAGTACAAGCAATACATTCGCAGGAATGTTAGTTGTTTTCACTGGTGTGCGCAATGCGGCAATGGAAGATGCTATTACTAATGCCGGAGGCAAAATTGGTTCTGGAATCACAGGAAAAACTACTTTGGTAGTCGCAAAAGATACTACTGAAAATAGTAGTAAATTAAATACCGCCCGTGAAAAAGGAATTCCTATTATGAATATTGAAGACTTTGGAAAGAAATATGGATTGTAGATTGTTATTTGATTAGGAATATTAATTATGAAATAAAAATATTATATAGAATTTATAATTTTTATTATTTTATTATTTTATTATTTTATTATTTTAATTTTTATAGAATAATTTTTTTATTGTGTTAAATTAAAACTATATAAACATATATACTAACTATATAAACATAAATAATCTAAATAATCTAACTATACATTCATATACATTCATACAAAACCATATACATCAAAAATGCCACTTTCCAATACAGATGACTATTTCAATTTAGCTAAAAATATCGATAATAAATATACATTTTTGCCTATTTATAATCATAAATATTATGATTTCTACAAGAAACAGCTTTCTACAATCTGGACAGTAGAGGAAGTCGATTTAAGTAAAGATCGCGAGCAATTTCTAACTAAATTATCTGATACTGAACGCCATTTTGTAAAGAATATTCTAGCATTCTTTGCCGCCAGTGATGGCATTGTTGCCGAGAATCTGGACCTTAATTTCATAGAGGAAATTAAATACAAGGAGGTCCAGACTTGTCTCCGTTTCCAATCTATGATGGAAGATATTCATAGCGAGATGTACAGCAGGCTGATTGATACCCTAATAAGTGATAATGAAGAAAAAAAACATATTCTCAATGCCATAACTACTATTCCCTGTATTAAGCAAAAGGCGGACTGGGCCCGCAAATGGACCCGAGGGGAAGACTCTAGCCTACCGATGCGGCTAGTTGCCTTTGCGTGTGTGGAAGGTATTCATTTTAGCGGATCATTTTGCGCCATTTACTGGTTAAAAAAGCGCAATCTAATGCCAGGTTTGACATTGAGTAATGAATTTATTGCTAGGGATGAAGGGTGCCATACCGAAACTAGCGTATCTTTATATAATGATTTGAAAGGGGAATATAGATTAGATGAAAAAATTGTTAAAAATATAATTGATGAAGCAGTGGAAATCGAAACCATTTTCATTACGGAAAGTATTAGTTGCTCTATGATTAGTATGAATTTAACAATGATGAAGCAATATATTAAATTTGTAGGCGATAGGCTACTTATCCAATTGGGATATAGTAAAATGTATAATGTCACAAATCCTTTTGACTTTATGGAAAATATAAGTGTGGAAAATAAAACGAATTTTTTTGAAGATAGAGTAAGTAATTATAGCAAAGCTGGGGTCTGCGGCGAAGTGGGGGATAAAGACTTTGATTTAGAGGCGGAATTCTAAGTATTATAAAAATTATTTCTTTTTTATGAATGTAAGTCCTCTCATTGTTTTTTGATAACAAGTCTGTAAATTTACATTTTGGTCATTATTATTATATGAGTCATAATTTAATTTTGTAAATGTACCAATGTAACATTTACAAGATAAAGATATAGATTTACTTTTATTATTTCTATTTTCTACATATATAGCACCAGCATCTAATAACTCAAATTTATTAATATTTTTATATTTTATTTCAATATATAAAATAAATTGTTCTAACATTTTTGAACAATATCCTTGATTTTTATATTTATCATTTATTTCAACATTTGAAATTGTAATACTATTATTATGTAAATCATATTCTCCCATTATTAGTCCCATTATTTTAGATTCATCAATAAAATATAATACGATACATTTTTCAAAATATTTAAAAACATTTTTATATGGTTTATTATTTTTTATTAAATTATCTAATTCAGAAATTTCTATATCACTAAGTGGATTTAAAGTATTATCATAAATTTTAATCTCAACTTTTTCTATTGTTTTATTTGACCCCCCTTTCATTTTCCTAGCAACTGAAGAATTTTTCTTACTGTGTTTGAGAGATTTCTTATTCTTTAATAATCTGTTATTCTTATGTTTAAATGTTTTTCTTGGCATTTTAAAATTATGTATCTAGATAGTTAATATATAGAAATATAAAAATTTATCTTAAAAAATAAAGAATAATTAAAATTCTGGTGGCCGCAATGCCTCCGGCATTGTGGCTACCTAGCTTTTAGTTAAGTTTTGGTAAAACTTATAGGAAATGAGAATTAATCATTTTACACCAATGTATTATTTTTTTTTCATTTGATCCAAATATAATAGGTATCAAATTTACCATACACCAGCCAAATGAAGCCCCACTATGTAGTTCATCTGGGTCAATAATGTGTGTATATTTTCTACTCAATAAATTACTAAATCTTTCTCTTATATTGAAACTTTCATTAGTATCAGGATTACGTTCATTACAGTTACTTTCATTAAATTTACTTTCATTACTATAATACTTAGAATTTTCCAATACTTCATCTCTTATTTTTTGCCTTTCGTAATATGTTAATGAATAGAAATATTCCTGGAATCCTATAATACATTTTGCCGGATAAGTAAAATATAATCCTTTATAATGATTTACCTTTTCTAATAAACGACTAAATATATAATACTCATTTACATCACACAAATCATCAATATTAGTCAATAATTTATTTATATTATCATATGTATCATCTTCTAGATTATGATTTAATATTGTAATAAATTTATTCTTAATTGTTTTGAAAGTTTTGTTTCTGGATTCTCTAATTTCTGGGAATAAATACATTTGTTTATATTTATCTAGAATCATATAATGGAGCTCATATGGAAGAGCAAGTAAGGCTTTATCTAAACTAGAAGCCATTTTTAATTATGATATATGTATGTATCTTTTTATTTTTTTATCTTTAGATTGAAAAATTAAATATACATAAAAAATACATAAAAAATACATAAAAAATACTAAAAATATAAAGAATATAAAAATATAAAAAATGTAAAAATAAAAATCATTTTAATTAATTTTGTAATATACTCATATCATATCTATTTTTATTAAAATGCTCTTCTTCTACAGTTCCTTTAGTAACAAAACGTACGATCTTTACTGGACGGGACTGACCAATTCTGAGAGCCCTAGCCACTGCTTGCGATTCCATTGCTTTCACTCTTTCAATATTATCATATAATACATCTACGAAGATAATCACGCACGCCTCGGTTAAATTTGTACCTGAATTTGCATTTTCTGAACTCAATAATATAACACGATAAGAATCATCTTTTTTAAATTTATTAATATTTTTATTTAATACATAATTATTACCACTACAATGAACAAATTTAATTTTAAATTCTGATAAAGTTATTGAAATTAATTGAAGCATCTTATCATACTGACTGAATATTATAACGCGATTTTCTTTATTTTCAAATATTGTATATATGTACTTTATCAGCTCATACATCTTACTTCCGTGTCTGTTGACACAAGTATTCTTCCAATCTGCTCCCAATTTCTGTTCCAGCGGGCTCAAAGTTATATCAATAACAGTATTATCTTTTTCTTCAAGTTTGCGCGCGGGATTTTCTAAATCCTGCTCCTTCTTAGTAGCATTTATATTAGCAACTGTGGTAATATTCACCGAATTACAGCTCAGAGGGCTGCGGCATTCTGGGCAAGTGAAATTAGATTTTAAATCATTTGACATCTTTTTAGTACAGTCCAGGCAGAAAATGTGGCGGCATTGTGTAATAACAACTTGATTTAGATCTTCGAAACAGATTATACAAGGGTCGCTTGTTTTCTCCTTGAGAAACTCATTATTAGAGAATAGGGCAATTTGGTTTGACACGCGCTTCATATCATTATCAAATGTTTCAATTGCCTTCTTCTTCTTAACAATATCTTCCCTTATTTTATATTCACCTAGCCGGGAACCATATCCCACGAATTTCTGTAAAATGTCCTCGCCATTCCAGGTATTCCTCCAGATACGATAAAGGTGTTCTTTAATCATATTAATATTTGACAATACAATACTATATATATTAGGATAATCGCGCCAGAGTTCAAATACATTTATAATATTATAGAACATTTCACAGTGGAGCCTTGCTGTAGAGCTTTCAATATTACTAAATTTATCATTCAATTCCTGGAGTATCTCGGGACTTATTCTTTCATCTAGATTAAGACTGATTATATAATTTGAAAGATTAACCCAATCCTCCATACGAAATGCCGCCTGCTCAATCTGTTGTAGGGCGCGATTCTTATTACCCTCTAATTGCTTTAATTGTTGATTAAATTTGGAAATCATATTGGCATTCAGCTGCTCTAGAGTTAAAGCCTCCGTAGTAGTAGGTATATCATTTTCACCATTAAGATCATAGCCCTCATTTATTAATATATTAGTACACATTAAAAACAGGCGCCGCATCCTGACCGCCTCTGTAAAATGGCGACTACATCGTATAGTATTATATATATTGCGCTCAATATTGGTTTGCTCAACATATATAATTTCTTCAGTAAATAATGGTATATTTAATAATGCTTTTACATCTTTTTTATATGTTTTCTTCATTATTCTAGAAAGTATATTGTCTAGATTAGTTTTAGATATACCTACAATATCACTCAGGAAACGGATTTTCTCCATTTTTTGATAGAAGCTATCATCATAATTCTTTTTAGTTAAGAATTCTAGAATACCCATTACATTGTCAATACCGTGTTCGGTAGGTGTCCCAGTCATGGCCCATTTATAATTGGAATTAATAGCACAGAGGTTTTCAAATAAAAATTGGTCTTCTAGATGTATTTTAACCCCGCCGGAAACATATTTTTTAACTGATGTAGTGAACATCTTAACTACCGGAATGAGTTTTTCATGGGCTTCGTCAAGTATTACCCGATTCCACTTGATCCGGAATATGTTAAATTTATCAATAATTCGGCAAATTTGTTCTGGATGAGTCTCATAATTAACAATCTTTTTCAATTTATAACTCTCATTACCTTCTAAACATTCACCATTTATATGATGTTTTAAATGATTCCCGGAATTGTGACAGATGTAATTTAAATAATTTTCATTACTCAATAAATTAATCGAAACAATGTAAATATCATATAATTGATTACTTTGATACTCCTTAGCATATGTATCATCTTCACTTCCTTCCAAAGTCTCATCAATATATTTATTTATATAATCATATTCATCGGTATCATTATCATTATTATTATTAGATACTAGAGGTGTTTCTAGAAGTATTTCGGGAACTGTTTCTAGAGGTGTTACCATAGGTAAAGGTGTTACAATAGGTATCTCAATTTCCATACAACCTTGTAATAGGCTTTCAAATGTATTACTTTTTTCTGGAACAGGTTTTACAACTTCTACAACTTCTACAACTTTCTTAACAGTTTCTAATACAGTTTCCTTTACATCTTCATTTCCACTTTGCTTTCCTTTACCTTGTTTCTTATCATTGGCTTTCTTAGCAGCTTTCATTAGTTTTTCAATAGTCTTCTGGGCTTTAAGTTGTGACTTGGTTAATTTAACTTCAGTATTTATAGGTTTATCATTTACAGAAGGTTCTTTTATTTCAGAATCATCAATAATATCAGCATCTTCAATAATATCTATATTTTCACTAATAATTGATGTATTATTTATAATAGGCTCAATATTACTAGGAGCAGCTTTACCCTTAATATTAATATTAATTTTAATTTTTTTATTAGATTTTTTAGTAGTAGGATCATTATCAGTATCCTTACTATCCTTACTATCATCTTTCCTCTTTTTCAAGTCTTCCATTTTCCTCTCTTCCTTTTTCCTCAGTTCTTCTTTTTTAGCATAGAAATCGTGAAGTTCCTTTTCTAATATTTTAATAGATGTAATACCCACTAAGACCTTTGCCCGCAAATTGAACTTATCCTTTACATATTTCTCTATTTCACTTTCCCATTGCGATGTTAATCTACTAGGTACAATAACTAAATTATTATATTCAAAACCATTATCTAGCGGGTCATCATATACATCATCCTCACTAGGAATACTATTTTCTAATTGATCATCATATGTTTTCTGATTACTAATGGTAGCATTTTTATCAAAAAAACTAGTCAAGTTTTCATTACATTTAATATTTTTATCATTTAGTATTTTCAATTTATCTATTATTTTATTCATACCTTGTTTATATTTACCATATTTTATCATATCATCTTTCATTTTAATAACCAAGTGGGAAATAATTGACAGCGTTTTACCAAGGCCCACCTCATCACATAAAGCCCCGCCGCACATTTCAATAGGTTTCGAATGGGCTTGAATATATTCTTCATGTGGTAATATCTTTTCGATTACATCTAAATCATGATCATAATTATTCATATTGCGATAATTCTCGGCATTTAATATGGACATTATACTGGCCGATTGCGCTATAGTAGCAGTATTACGAATATCAATGACGTGTTTCTGATTATTATGAATAACAGTATAATTTTTAAGAAATGCTTCTGGACAACGTACTTTCAAATTATGTAAATATATTCTAATATCTTCAATATGGTCGAAATTAAGTTCAAAGTCACCTACAAAACTATTTACTGTTAATTTGCGAGCATCTATATCATCTTCTGTTTTTAACATCCATAAAACATTATTCTT
>Ga0114966_10003176_pt1 | contig 14526 bp, 10 predicted proteins | sample M_130207_XF_Meta_FD_87029 | JGI IMG/M metagenome (GOLD analysis project Ga0114966, IMG submission 87029) | Freshwater microbial communities from Lake Montjoie, Canada to study carbon cycling - M_130207_XF_MetaG | ecosystem: Environmental > Aquatic > Freshwater > Lake | place: Lake Montjoie... | reverse complement strand
TCTTTAACATTTCCTCGGTAGATATGTCCACCTCCAAAATCCAATATGCTTGGTTTATTTACTTTATTAGAAAGAGCCCATTTTACACATTCGACTTCTTCTTTTTCTCCGAATCCGCCAAACTTCATTTGATTCCTATCTAAAGAAATAACTTCTAAGTCAAGTTTTTCACCTAATGCTTTAGAAATAGTTGATTTACCAACCGTAGGAGGACCTAATAGAATAATTCTATTTTCACCTGTGAATTTCTTTTCTTCTTTCTTTTCAAAGAGTTCTTCGTCTTCAAAATTTTCATATAACTTCAAGTATTTCATAATTGCTTTTTATTTTTAAAAATACTAATCAATAGTTCTTTTTGGCACCATTGTATATCCTGTATTTTTATCAGTGAATGGAAGTCTTTTGATAACTTTAAATTTAGATACTTTACTAAGAGGTATGTTTTCTGGCTCACCTGATTTATTATCCGAGAGAGATCCACAATGGTATATCTTTGTTTCTTTTTTGTCATTCCAATCAAAATATATGTAATATATCTTTTTTGAGACATCATCATATGCGATATCACCAGATTTTGGAGTCAAATCTTTGTTTTTAGCTATCAGTTTTTTAAGATGTTCTGGATCGAAATTTATCAAAGACTCTGGATTTCCCTTTTTCCAAAATTCAAACCAGGGTCCTATTTTCAATTCAAGATCTGGATCGACCTGTAGAAAATCTTTGGATACCATTTTGGTTGATACGAAATTCTTAACCACCTTATCTATATCTTCTTTATAATTCTTATCAAAGACTAAAACAGATTGGTCTGTAAGTATCGACATAAACTGATTGTCTTGTATTATTTTAGACCATAGTTTTTTGGCGGCAATCTTTGCGATTACATTACTAGATGCGTATCCTAAATACTTTATAAACTCTTTGTATATCAAAATACCAAGTCCAGTTCCTTTAGACTCTGGTGGAATACCGGGAACAAAATGCAATCTATTATTATGATAGTTTACTTTTGATATGACTAGATATCTTTTATCATGGTCTTGTTCTTTTGAGTAGTCTCCTAAAAAAGGATACTTTTTCACTATATCTTCCGGAAAGATAACTCTGTAGAGGTCTTCTCCGTCACCTTTTTCCAACATTTCAAATTTTATTTTAATGTTAGTTATGTCTTTTGGATCTACCTTTGGTGCTTCAGAAAAAGAACCTTTAGGGGATTTAGTTATATTCAACCAAGACCCTTCTTTTGGAGTAATCAGTTCCTTTATAAATTCTGTGTATTTTATTAATGTCCTCATATATTATATTAATATAATTTTTTTAATTTAATTTTCAAATCTTCTGTACCTTTTATTAATCGATGATAAGCACCCATTGGTATAAATACTTCTCCCCTTATTTGTTTAGGTAATTCATTATCAATTTGAATTAACCAATCTGTATCACCAATAGATTCAACAATACGATTTTCATAATCTCTATGCCACATAAATTCACCAGAGTCAGTATCTTGACTGAACTCTCTGATAAATTCATTATCACTTAATTTATTTTCTTGAAATGGGAGTATCATACACCTAATTTTCTTTTTAAATTTTCTAAATTTTGAACAAATTTAATCTTAGTATCAGGTCTTTCATTCTCAACCGGTGTTAAATCTTTATTGATAAAATCTATATGTGTACCAGTCGGTGAAACTTTTGGTATAGAACTATCATTTCTAATATCACCTATTTTACTATCAAGTGATTGAGAAATTTGTTTTAATAAATCTACTCCATAATAATTATTGATATCACTAGAGGTTGACTTATTTAACCATCTATCTGGTTCATATATTCCAAAAAATGGATACCATTTTCCACTAGTTACATCTTTTTTACCACCATGTCCAGATGATAAATAAAATGGAACGTGAATTCCATTAACATTAAAGACAACTATTTTTCTATCAGCATAATCAATAATCTTAGACTTTCCAGAAATTTTATTTTTAGGATCTAATCCACCGGTTTGGGGATCTTTTGCATATGTTTCATACGGAATCTCTAATCTAGTGGCAGTTATACTAGATTCAAATAATTGATATGTTTTTAAGTGTTTCATAGTTTTTATATTTTTATTTAATTTGGTGTAGATGCTGTTCCACCTGGAGTATCATCATTGGAAGTCGTAGGTCCAGGTGTAGAGGCAGTTGCTCCCGGTGTAGAAGCAGTTGCTCCTGTTATTTTTGCTTTTATTTTATCTTTTGCTGCTATCACCATTGGTTTTATTTTTCCCCAAAGTCCATATAAAGTAAAAAATAAAGATACTCCTTTAATAACTGGCATTACCCATGGAAAAAAACTAGTCATTACTGCTTTTCCCGCTGTCAATGCTCCTTGTGTTATCTTTTTAAATCCCTCTTCAGCTGCTCCTAATAAATCTCCTGAGATAATGCTCTTAGATAAGTCTAACCATTCCTCTGCTTTTTTATTTTCACCTTTAACATATACCATTGTGTATATTTGCATCATATCCAGTGCTAAAACAAGTGGTCTAGCTGATGATAGTGCAAAATTACTTGAGGATCCTTCAAGTATAAATTCATCATTATTGATATTTTCATTTTTTTTAATGAATCCAGCATCTTTGACCATATCTTTATCACATATATCTCTAATAAAATCAACAATTTTTGCCTTTATCTTCAACATAATTTTACCAGTTAGATTTTCTAAATATTGACCGAGTTCTATTAACCAACTAAATGGTCTTGTTGTTTTAATAAAATCAGATATATTATCAAAAAAGTTACCGGTCAAACCTTCGTTTATTTGGTAGTTAATAAAGTCTTCATATGAGTATGAATCATTTACCCTTTCTTTTGAAAATAATCTAACAAAAAACTCTTTTAGTTTTAATGCTATTTTATTAGCTAATCCTTTAAAAAGTACAAACAAAGATTCGCCTCCTTTTATTAAAAGTTCCAAATAATTTTCTGTTTTTTCAGTTTCTACTTTAATATATCCCAACATAGCTTCTGTAAACTGTTTTGTTTTATCACCCCCACTTGTAATATTAAAAGCATTATTAGAATATTTTTCTAAGTTACCTATTAAGTTACCAAATCCTTCTAAAAATTGTTTGTATATTTTTTCACCAAACTCTAAAACAGTTTTAACACCTTTTAATGTTTTTTCAAAAGCTGTTTTGGCAGCATCACCTATTGTTTTGGAAATTTTTAATGCTCCTTTTCCAACCCAGTCAACAGCTTTAGAAAAAACATTTTCTTGTATCATTTCACCACTTGTGTAATAATTGTTAAATGCTTCTTCAAATTTTTGATTAGTTAAATATAGATAGTAATTTATCTTTCTTCTTTCCTTTATATTTAAGGTATTGGATAAATATATATTCTTAGCCACAACTAAAACATCTTTATCATAAATTTTATTATATGTTTTTTTTAGATAATCAGTGTTAGTGAAATTATCCTCCCTTACATATGAATTAAATTTATTAATAATAAACTTACTTTTTTCCGATTTACTTTCTAATATAAATTCTTTGTAACTTTTCATTTAATTTCGATTTTTTATATTAATTACCAGAATCCCGGATAAGTTTTTCCGCCCCACAGGTGACCGTATTTATTAATTCTACACGCCCAATAACCAGCTTTAGTTTTATCTTTCTTCAAATGACACTGATGTCTAGCAGCAAATGACTTTCTTGCTTTAGGATTATTAACTTTAGCAGTTAAACCACCATGAACATCACCAAATGAAATCTTTTTAACATTTCCTTTTGCACTCTTGACATAAACGTGATATTTTTTAGTTCCACCTCTCATAGGATGATTTAGTGTTACTTCTTTTCCGTGATACTCAGCTTCATTTAATTCCTCAATGTATTCCATCGGTAAATCTAAAGGAACCAACTCACCATTGTACATTCCAAACTTACCAATATCAGTTGATTCATATAATTCTTTATCTACATCACATAGATTAACTCTACCTAAGTCAAATAGTTCTCTAGCTTCTTTAATTACCTCATAAAAAGCTTCAGAACCTGGTCTGAATATATTTTCAGTAATAGGTTTATTATTATCTAAATGATATTTAAGAGATTCTGATACATTAACAGATTCTGTGAATTTAATAATTTTCATAAAATTATATTTTTTTTATTGACCAGCAATAGAGTTCATAAAGTCTGATAAGTTCATAACCTTAGGCTGATTCATAGTATGTTCTTCTCCAGAATCACCACAAGAACAATCTTGGCAACATTCACAATCAGATTGTCCTGTACACTCATCACAACATCCACATCCAACTTGTTGAACTTCTTGTTCAGACTCTTCTTCATGACCTTCAGTATCATATTGATTTTCTATTTCAACCTCATCGATATTATCGATATGAATATCAACATCAATAAAAGCTTCAAACTTTTTAACTTTTATCAGTTTATCAAATTCTTTTTTAACTTTTTCTTGGTCTTCCTGCTCACCGGTTTTAAATGATGGTTTCTCGTCTTTATCTACTAAAACTTCAGCATTAAAAAGGACTTCTTGGTCTTTAACTTTCTCATCCTTTTTTGTTTCATTAAATTTTTTAATATGTTTCATAGTTTATATATTATTTTGATATTCATATATATTAAATTCACTTACTAAGAAAAGATAAATTAATATATATGTAAAAGTTTATAACAGTAGATGTCAAACCATAAAAACTTAATATTTTTCAATAAAGAAGGAGATTACTTAAATTTTAATTATAACAACACAAGTGATAGATTTGAGGGAGATATTATATTTCATGAAAACTCATCAGATACATATAAGACAGTAGGTCTTTATATGCTAGAAAAGATACCATCATTTGAATTTGAATTAGAAGGAGAACTATCACTAAACAAATTCCAACTATTCAACGAATATGGATTTGATTTTTACTCAGCTAAATATACTACACAATCTGTAGAAAAAATAGAACCTATAAACAACGACCCAAACTTTTATTCTAAATGGATATATGGTATTGAATTTGAATCTAAGTTTCCAATTGGTACTATAATTAAATTCAATAATCAATTTACTGAGTTTGTTGATTTAAACCAAACTTATAATGTTGTATCAACAAAAAAGGGAGCTATAATGATAATAAGCTCTGTTGATAATGCTACTTTTGAATCTACTTATTATTCTACTTATACAAGTCTAACATCATATACAAATTTAACTATATCAGGTGTAAACGCTATAGGCATCTATAATTATGTAGATTCTAGTTATGTAGATAATCTATCAAATTGGAACGAACCTAGTTTTTATGATAAGTTATATATTAATAAGAAATTAAATATAGTAAACACATCTTTAAATGATGGAGTCGTTACTATATTAAATGATAATATATCAGATACAGTTCACTTTGAATACTATACATCAATATCAGATTTACAAGCTAATCAAAATTTAATAATTGAGGTTTCAACAAAAACTGATTTACCCAAAATATATGAAGGTAAAATAAACATAACATCTAGTGGTAGACTAGAGTTTGGATCTAATATACCAGAAATTTTAAAACCAGGAAGAGAATTTAAGATAATAGGATCTTTGTTAAATCAAAACTTTTTATCTGTTTCTAATATTCCTTCATTTGTAGGAAATACACAACAAACATTTTATGCTACACAATCACAAGTTATGTGGAATAATAGAATACATGAATGTATTCAAGCTTATACTCAAAGTTTTTCAGGAACTACTCAATTTTTAAATCCTGATGATGTATTATATTGGACAAGCAACATAACACATATAAAAGTTGACCAAACAATATCTAATGAGTTCTTATCAACTTGTCAAGTTTATTTAACAACTGATAAAGTTTACTTTGATTATGGATGGACACAAAGTAATTCTGTAACATTATCATCAGCTGTTGAAAAATACAAAGATGATTTAAAATCATTTAATATAGACCTTTATTATGGTAGTAATAAATTGAAAGCCGATTTGATTTATCCAAGTAAATATGCTGAAGTTAATTTTTATCATACACAAGTTGGTCCAACTTATTCAATTGGACATGTTTTACAAACATGTGAAAGAATGATTAGTGTTAAAGAACAACTAAAAAATGAATTAAACTATGACATATCTTCTAATTTCTTATATAATATAGTTTTTACTGACTTAGATGAGTATGGATTAAAAATAATCATTAATAAACAAGTTTACGAAGAAGAAATAAATTGGGTATATAGTGGAGCTGCTCCTGATATGGAAAGAACCATTGATAGAACTTTAAGATCATGGATTTCTAGAAATTATTTAAGATTATTATCACTAGGTATAATAGCTGAGTTACAATATACTGGATCATTTGTATCAATATTTTATAATTCAATAAAAATAACTACACAATATCCTAATATACCGTTTATATTAGATAGTGTAAATGTTGGAATAACAGCGGATTATTACATAGAACACTCTAAAGTTTTATTCTCAGATTTGGGACCATATCTTTCAATTGATATAAATGGAGAATTATATGACCAATCAACAGTATATTTAACTGGAACATATTCTCAATATCCAGATATTCCGGCTACTTTACAAGCTTGGGTAACTGAACACTATGAAGATTTAATAGAGTACGGGACAATAGTATCAAGTATTAATAACTTACTTAAATTTAATGTTAAAAAGGTTGATAGAAGATTAGACTACACTATAAAAACTGGTAAATTGTCAATACCTGGTTTATTAGATTACACATTAACTAATAAATTAAAAGGAAGTCCAGGATGTTTAATAACATCGAATGAAGTTACTTTACCAACAGGTTCTAGTTTTTCTTTTGAACAAGAAGGATTTGCCACTGGAATGGTTATGTCAATAAATAACACTTTTTATCCATATAATAATCAAGAGTATAATATACAATTTTTAGATCCAGGTGCTCTCAATCTTAGTTATCAAGGGCCTTTCTGGGGATTGAATGATAATATTTGTAACACATCAGCATTTGTTACCTTAGCTTTTAATGGTGGATTTGGACAAACAGCTTGTGACCCAATAATTGGGCCAACAGGAATAGGTCTAACAGCAGGAGGTCCATTTAATACACTTCAATTTAGTTCAGCATTTAGTTTACAATATAATCCAAATAATTATTTTACAAATACTTATAATTTATCATCTTATTCAGGATCAAGTGGATTAGTAGATATAATTTATATACAATTATCAAACTCTATCTATTCATTTGGAGATGACTTAAATGTAATGGACTCTACACTAGGACATTATTTAACAACAGTAACTCTTCCAGGAAACACACAAAGTTTACAAATGGAGTTTAATCCTGTAAATAACTATTTATATTGTTTGTCAAAAAATAAAATATTTGTTGTAGATCCACAACTAAACACATTAGTAACATCTATGACATTCTCTAATACAGCTTATGATTTAGAGATAAATACCAATAATGGTGATGTTTATGTAACTTATGAAAATAGTCCAAATGTATCTATATACGACTATAGTAACACCTTATCAACAACTCTTGGAACATCATCTATAAACTTCCCACCATCAGCGACATCTTGTGGAAAAATGGTGTTTAACTCATTTGAAGGTGATATGTATATCACAACAGATGTTAGTCAGGTTTTAAGGGTTAATGGAAGTACTCCTCCAGTTGGTAACCCTAATAGAACAATACAAACAACTTATGTTATACCAGGAGCAACAAATTCAATATTCTATGAGCCGGTAAATGAAGCTGTTTATGTATATGGTTCAGCATATCTTTGGAAAATTGACAATGGAGTAACACAAAGTTTGGCAATAACAACCAATGCTTTTGATGATATGATATTCAACAATCTAACGGGTGAAATGAACTTATCAGACTCATCAACATCTTTTAGGTCTATTAATTTAGACACAGACGCAATCACTGTAAATTCTGGAGTTTCTAATTATGGTTATTTAGCTTTAAATCAATTTGATGGTGATGTTTATTTATCATCATTATCAATAAACAACATAATAGTAATTAGAGCTGCTACTGGGGTTGTTGTTCACACAGAACCAATGAGTGCTCAAACTACAAAAATAATATACAACCCAGATAGAAAATCTGTATTTGCTATACAACCATCATTAAATTCTGTTATTGAAATAGGAGTTAATATAAATGCGTCTATTACTATAAACACAAATAATGGCAACGAGATTGGTGAGAACTTATACGGAACATTAGATCCAAATTATAATCCACACCCAGGTCTTTGGTTAAAAGCAAAAGAATATGTTAGAAAACCAAGAGAAAACTTTGAAGGCGAGACACAAGTTAGTTATTATTGGAGATGGTTACAAGATACAAATCCTGAGTTTTTCATATACGATTTCACGGGAACACAACTTGCTACAAGTGGATCATATTCATATCTTGGAGAAAAACCATTAAGTACAATTGTTCTTAATAAGAAACCCAATAGATCTCTTGACAATGTCTACTCACCTGAGTATCAACAAACGGTATTTGATAGAGTTGAATATCCTCTTAATTATATAGATGATTCAAATGATATATCAATTGAGGCTGAATCTTTAGAATTATTTTTAGGATATAAATCAACTGAAGAAGGATCAACCAAATCAACTTTACAACTTTATAAAAAAGAGGATGTTTCTGTAATATATGAATCTACTTTAACAAATGATACTATTTTATCTTTTGAAACTTTAGATAATAACGGACCAGATAAAAGAGCTCAGATAAAAATCAACTCATCATCAAGTGAAACATTTTTAGGAAAAGGATTTAAAGAAGGGCAACGATTAGCAATATTTGTAAAAGATGTAACTAATTTGAGGTCTCAATACATATCAAATAATAATGGATTTATTGTAAAAATAAGAAACATTTTCTTTAAAACTATTGTAGTTGAGTTTTATGAACCAAGTGTCGATTTCTTAGAAACCGAATCAACTGTTATATCAAACTATCCAACTACAGGATCAACAACATATTGTAAAACAACTTTAACTGTTTTAGATAGAGAAATAGGAAGATTTTTAACATATGGTCAAACAGAAATTGAAGATATTAGATTCAAGACCGAACTAGGAAATTTTGGAAAACTTATTACAGAAAATGAAGTATTCATTTTCAAAGATTATGATATATTAGAAGGAGGTGTAGACTGGCCATACTTGAATATGAAGAGAAAAGAGATGTTGATGATGAAACATCTTATATATCCTTACATAGGTTCTTATAAATCTATAATAAATGCTATAAATTTCTTTGGATATAATGATTTACAATTAAATGAGTATTATAAAGATATTAATCCAGCTTCTGAAAAATTCTTAAAATTATTTAAAGTAGAAATACCTGATATATTTGATAATACAGTAGAAGGATGGACAGAAAGTGAATTTATTAAGAATAATTTTCCAAATGACAACTATGAAGAAACTAATATGTTTAATTTAACATATAAGATAACCGATACTGACGGGAATAGTCAAATAAGCTACTCAATAGATGAGATTGTAATTAAATTACAAGGTCTAAAATATTGGTTAAAGAAAAATATTATTCCTTTAACACATAAAATATTAGATATAACCGGAAGATCATATTTCAAAGCTCAAAATGAAATATCACACACATCTTACGATGTTAGATTCATAAATAACAAACAAAATATGACACCTATAACACTAAAATTGAATGAGGCTTACTTAATGCCTATAAATAGTGGATCTACTGTTTATAATTGTGTTGTTGACTTTTATACTATACTAGATGGAGTTGGAGCTGATAAAAATCCAACTGGGTTAACCCCACCACCAAAACCATTTAATGGAGTTTCAATTGAATTACCAGATTATTTTAGCATTTTAGTTAGAACATATAAGACATATAAAGAATGGGTGCCTTTTACTACATATAAAATTGGAGATAAAATTACTTATTTCGGAAAGTTATATGAATCAGTGACTGATAATAATAAAATAAACAATCCTAGAAAATATGAAAATGTACCTACTTGGTTATCCGGATCCACATACTTAGTAACTAATCTTGTTAACTATGAAAGAGATATATTTGTTTATAGTGGTACATCAGGAACATCGTCAACACCACCTATTTTAGACTCAGGTAACTGGTTAAAAACAAATGATTGGAGAGAAATAGATTATGAACCAGTTCAAACTATAAATGAGTTTAGAAGTGTTCCTAAAGGACCATCATTCTCTAATATTATAGGAGTAGTTCAAAATACAACACAGAAAAATCCAATATTACCATTTAATTTCACAATAGATTCAAATATTGATCCTTTTATAGTAATTGAAGTAACATCAGATAATGGATATGGTTTAATTTATAGAGATAGAAAAAACTATGAAATAAGAGGTCTAAAAGATTTAAGAGACACATATACTTATATAGATCCTATTGGACCATTCCAACCGATACTACCAGTATACTAAACAAAAAAACCTCTGTGAAATTCACAGAGGTTTTGTTTTTTCAAAGCTTATTAAGCTTTTTCAGTTTCTGGTTCAATAACACTGGCTGAAACAGTTTCAGTAAACTTATCAGAAGTAACACTCTCATCAAATGTTAAAACCCAATCTTGGATATCTTGAGATAAATTCTTACTAGCTGCTTCATAGTAATTAAACACCTTACTGATACCACCTATTTTTAATAATAACTTAGAGAAAGTGTAAGAATCTTTTGTAAGACCTTTAACTTTATGCTTAGATATTAAATGATAGATGTAAGTAATCTCAGTAGCATTTACCGGGATAGCAATTAAATCTGTATCATTTGTGAATTTAATTTCTTTCATACCGCCTAACATGTCTGTTAATTCGATAGCAAAAAATACAGTATTAACATCATACTCTAATTTTGTTAAAAGTAAGTCAGTTAAAAACTTATGCTGAGGTCTGTTTAATTGAAAGTTATATTTAGCATCTTTAAGAACATTTACATATGAATGCCACAATCCTTGAGCTGATGTATATAAAACATCTTTCTCTACTTCAGATAATCCTTTTCCAGAATTACTTTTGATATAAGATTCAATCTCTTTCATTCTACCATCTAATTTTGACTCTTCTTCTGATGTTAAAATTAAATGAGTAATATCATTTTCAAGAAATGAAATTTCTGGTTTAACCACTTTTGTTTCTATTTTTTCCATTTTTATAATTTTATTTTTTTATGCTATAAATTCTTCGTCAGTTTTTGCATCTTTCTTTTGTTCTTGATACAATTCTTCAACTTTGTTAGCTCTGGCTACTTTTTCAACACCATATTTATTAACGATTGATGAGAATGTATTTAAATCAGTTTTAACTAATTTAATTTTACCTGTTTCAATGTTGATGTTAATTTTATCGATTTCTTGTTCCATTAAGATTGTTATTGATTCCTCATCAAACACACTCATTAAGTCATCATTAATAGAAACTAATATTTCTTTTTTAACAAGAAAAGCGTATGGGTCAGAAATTTTTGTAACCTTAATTAGTTCTTTTTGTTTTTCATTTCCAATAAACTGAAAACCTATACTAACAGGGAAAGATTTTTTATTAAAAATCTCAAAAAAAGTCTTGATTGTATCTTCAGATACTTCGTAGAAATTATCCATTTATATATTTTGTTTGTTTTTCTTTTATAGAAGAGAACCAAATAAAAGTTTATAAAAGAAGTAAAATAAGTGATACTATAATTGATGTTAAAGCAACAGCGGGAATTACTCTAAATCTAATTTTATCATAATATTCATTACTTTTAAATAATGAAAATCCAAATATCAATAAGTAAGAATATTTATCAACTTTTTGAACTTCATAGAAGTCATATAATTCTTTTAGACCTTTAGCATCTAGAAAAATACCTAACTCACTAGAAAATCCTTTAATAGAAGCCTCAGCTATTTTATCAATATCTGATCTTTTTAGATTATAAGGCTCACCAACATCCTCAATTGGTATGTTAACAACACTATACATTCTCCAAGCTTTATCAATTCTAACACCAAAAGAACTTTCTAGTTCATTCTTTATAGACTTAATAATCTTTTTATATTCTTTGAATATTTTTATCTTTTTTAATAGGGAAATATTTTTATTCATAACTATTATATTTAATTATTTAACAATTGTTTATTTTACTTTACCAATTTCGTTGGATCCTTTAACGGTAACAATAGGATTAAGTAGATATTGATCAAGTGTTTTTTCAGAGCCCATAACACTTTCCATGCTACTTAGTAGTATTATCATTTTATCCACTTTTTGAAGTAGTGTTTCTCCCTTAGAGTCTTTTGGTTGACCACCATCTTTCCCATCACCAGCTTTAGTAGTTTGTATAGCTCCACCAGGTGTCTTAACTCCTTTTCCACCAATACCCTCAGCCTTAGCTTGTTGTTTTAATAAATTAGCAAATACACCAGATCTACTTTCTAAAACTTTTAACATATTACTAAACATATTAGAGTCCATTGCTGATAATAAAGCTAAGTTACCTGTTAAAGACCTAAACATATTAACTTTACCACCATCTAAACTATTTAGAGCTCCTGAGAATCCCTTTATAGCAGAAGCTAGTTTATCATAAGCAGAAGCGATTTTAATCATACCACTAGCGGCTCTAGATATTGGATCAAGTCCGAGCACTTCATCCATAACACTACTTTTATCACTATTAAGTGATAAACTTTTAGCTAATAAAGCATAATCCATAACATTGGCGGCGACGTTCTTCATATAATCAGGATTTACCTTGAAAGAGAATAACTTTCTGTTTTCATATAAAATACCAGCAGTAGAAACCATCTGACAAATAACTTTATTAACCCCACCCATGTCCAAGTCTCTAGATTCAAACTTAGTTATTTTGGCACCAGGGAAATACCAAGCGGTACGGATTTTTATTAAAGAATCAATTGTCTTAGATAAATAAACATATTGTAACAAACCAGACCTTAATTTTGAAAACCAATCAAGATCTAACTTAAAAGAGAATAATTTTTGGTTTTGGTGTAAAATACTAGCACTTAAAACTATTTGGCTAATAATTTTATTAACAATAGATACATCTTTCATTTGTTTTACGGTTGTAGTAGTTACTGAAAAAGCACCAGAAGAAACTGTTTTTTTAACTTCCGGTCCTAGTAATTTATCAATCTGGCTCACTAACCTAGCATATCCCAAAACACCAATACTTAAATTTTTAACCCAAATTGCGTCAAGTTTAAATTCAAAAAACTTTTTATTAGACCATAATAGTCTAGCGGAATCAGACATTTGACTAATAATTCTATTAATAATTGAAACATCTTTCATTTTTCTAACTGTCGTAGTTGTAGTTGTTTGTCCAAATCCTAAAAAACCACCAGATTTAATTGAAAGTTTCTCATCATATCCCAATAGTTTATCAACTTCTTTTGCTAAAGTAGCAAAAGGAGTTACATTAGAACTTAAACTTTTAACCCAAGAACTATCTAATTTAAATCCAAAATATTGTTTAGAGCTAAATAACAATTTAGCGGCTCCGGCAATCTGACCAATAACAATACTAACCTTTAAACTATCAGCCATTGAAAGGTCTTTAACCTTTTGAACAACTTCCATAAAGCCTTCAACAGACGCACCAACACCCTTTGCCCAAGCAGTTGTAGGATAAACTCCCCAAGCTTCTGGTTTAATACCAAAAAAAGCTCTAGCTGAGTTAACTAAGGCCCTAGAAATATGAGAAACCGCTCTAACCATTCCATCAACAACCTCATCACCACTTGTAAACCAACCACTATCTTCACTCATAGATTTGAAAACAGGAGCAAAGGCACTTAATGCAGCACCAACACCTTCGCCCCATTTCTTAGATGGATAATTTCCTTCTGTGTTAAATAACTTAGATATTTCAGGATCTGCAAAGAATTTAGCGGCATCAACTATACCTCTTGATATAGTCATAATTGCTTTTGACATATCTTCAACACTAGGACCACCACTAGAAAATAAACCAGGAGCACTATCTTGTAAAACCTTATACACAGGAGCAAACGCACCAATAGCAGTACCTACACCTTCAGCCCAAGCCTTACTAGGAGCACCTGCCCAATTTCCAGTATTTTTAGGATCCGCAAATATTTCAGCAGATTTTATAATACCTTTAGAAACAGTTTCTATAGCAGCTGCAAAATCAGCAGGACTAACACCGCCACCTCCAAAAAGTTTCAATATGCCACTTGCCATCATCATACCATAGACAGGAGAGAAAGCTCCTAATGCTATAGAAATTCCCTCAGCCCAAGCTTTAGTAGGACCACCAGTATATTTACCATTTTGTAGTATTATAGAAGCATCAACAATAGATTGAGCAATTATACTAACCGCGGAAGCTCCCGCTTTTAATGCTATGTAACCAAGTCCTAATGTACCAACTATAAATGTACCAAGAGTTAAAACGGCTA
>Ga0114966_10003172_pt1 | contig 14531 bp, 16 predicted proteins | sample M_130207_XF_Meta_FD_87029 | JGI IMG/M metagenome (GOLD analysis project Ga0114966, IMG submission 87029) | Freshwater microbial communities from Lake Montjoie, Canada to study carbon cycling - M_130207_XF_MetaG | ecosystem: Environmental > Aquatic > Freshwater > Lake | place: Lake Montjoie... | reverse complement strand
GTTAACTTTACTGGTACTTTTACCTATACTTTTTAGGCGCTCAAAGCAAAAACAATGGTTCTAGTATGAACTCAGGTAGTTTGTCTGTTGCAAACTCGGACGTTTCATCCGTAATGAAACAAACTTGTGCTGCCGCTATGGAGCACTACGAAGCTGCAAATATCGGCAGCAAGATTCTGAGGTGCTTAACTCCCCGCGATGTGATCGCTGCACTTCTTGTAGAGTACGAGATCATGTTATCTGATCAGAGCGCATTCTGTCAGAAAGTGGTCGAGTCACTTCACTCAATTCCCATCTTCCGTCAAGATGGGACCACAATCAGACTGGATCTAATCCAGCTTTGGTGTGATATGTTCGACTTGTTCGAATATTACAATGACGAGGAGTTTGCCATTGCGACTTTCGGGTCAATGTATTCAACACGCGTTGATCGCGATACAGTTACATTCGATCCGAACTTTCACATCTCGGGCAAGGATGCCTTTTCGGTATCAGACGACACGGCTTTCACAAAGATAGTGAAGATGTGGAACTTTCTTATTTCTGAGATGTTCTACCGCTTCTTCTACACATATGACTTTCGTACGGTCGATACTGAGCGAGCATACTACACAGTGATGGGCGATCAAACCAAAAAGAAACGCACAACTGGAAAGTTCTGCGAATTTCTGCTGGCCTTTCGCCCATTGTACGCACAGGTGTGCATGCTATCTCCCGGTAAAAAGGAGATATACTCCATCTTCACAGATGCTGCAGCTTATTCAAGACAGTTGCGCCAACTTCGCGATATAAAGATTGCAGCAAAGCGCGCGGGAAATCAACGAGGAGCGATATGTCTTCCCAAGAAGGCATACGAGACACACACAGAACGTATTGCACGTCTTGACACGGTTCTCAAGAAGATGGATATCGTTATGTCACGCATTCCAGCGCTTGAGAAGTTTACCACATCTGCATCTACTATGATCGCATCCGCACCGATCGCATCCGCACCGATCGCATCACTGCCTCCGCCAAAGTCGGTCTGGAAGCAGCTCCCTATTGCTGCGCCTGTCACAACGCCTGTCACAACGCCTGTCACAACGCCTATTGCTGTACCTGTCACAGAGCCAATCATTGAGGATGATGGATTCACCGAAGTCAAGGCGCGCAAACCTCATGCAAAGGCCCAGACACCAAAGGCCCAGACACCAAAGGCCCAGACACCAAAGGCCCAGACACCAAAGGCCCAGACACCAAAGACCCAGACACCAAAGGCCCAGACACCAAAGAAAGCATCGCGCAGTATGCAAGCTGCAAACCTGTAAATATAAAACCTGTAAATATAAAACCTTATTTATTTATTTATTTATTTAACACACACTAATTATTATTAAAAATTGAAATTTAATAATTATTATACATGCTTTTAATTTTATATATCAATATCTATAAAACAATACCAAATACAATGTCTTCTGAATTAGAATTAGAATACAATACTGTACGTGCACGTACACGTAATAAAACATCACGTAATAAAACATCATGTGGAAAAACAATCAATCAAAGATCAGATTTATCATATTCCGAACTTGCTGAAATAATATATTCAAAGTTGATAACACATAAAAAATTAATTGTGGGTGCCTTCATATATGGATCTCGTGCGCGTGGCACAAACCGACAAGATTCGGATGCCGACATCATTATATTCTGGCGTCAAGAATATAATGTAGAATTTCTTAAGTCCATAAAAGCTTCTATTGAAGAAGCTTTAGGTTTTAATATTGATTTTGTTTCATGTGTATATAAAAAAAAATGGATTATTCATAATAATGATAATGAACAAGCATATTTTGAAAATGTAATTATAGATGCAAAGCCAATAATTGGACAAGAATCAATTAATTATTTAATTGATAATAGTATTAAATTACCAAAACTTTTACATTAATTTTGTTAATTATGTTAATTACGTTAATTTTATTTTTTTTATTATTTAATATTATTAAATGAAATTAATTTTACTTATAATTTTATTAATTATTGTTATTTATCTATATAACCAAACATTAGTTGAACCTAAAAAAGAATATTTAGATATTAAATGTGATAAAAATTGTGGAAATTTTAATATAGAAACAACAAAAACAAATATTCAGGGATGTTTAGCATGCAACTCTTGCGGCGTATGTACTTTAAATAAAAAACAAATTTGCATGAATGGAAATAAAACTGGTGCTTATTTTGTTGATGATTGTTCTGGATCTAACTGGAAATATGATAACACTACAACTACAACTACAACTGACCCAACAACTATACCAACATCAATTTATGATTATGAATATCAATTAAAAATGATGGGTCAGACAAATAATTTACCAAGTCAAACAAAAATCGTATCATATGATATTCCAATAACTACACAAACAAATTTACGACAATCGATATTAGAAAAGGATACAGCAAATTCATTAGCTGATTTATTGAATAAAATAAATTCATCTAATCAAAAAAATAGTATTAATAAAGATACAGTAAATAAATTACAGGAAATTTTAAATAAATTAACAATTCCAAAAACTTAATTTTATTTGGTAATAATATAATAAATATAAATGATTATTTTAATAATAATAATTTTAGTTTTAATAAATATATATTTGATTAATAAAAAAATAGAAAATTATGATTATCATACTGATTGCACAAGTTGTAAAAATAAAGGATATTATCAATGTAGAAATTGTGTAAATTGTGGAATTTGTACAACTGAAATGGGTAATATGTATTGTGTTAATGGAGATATAAATGGCCCTTACAATAGAACTGATTGTTTTAAATGGGATTATGGAAATATTTATCCACAATATCAACCAGATTATTATAATAATAATCCAGAACATCTTAATATTTCAAATGATGCAAGATTTTATCCTTATTTTAAAAAATTAGATGATACAACAGGTACTACTTATTATAATAAAGAATTTATGAATAATTTTTATAAAAATTTTAATAATACACTAAAAGGTTATTTGTATAAGAGATAATTTATTGTTTATTGTTTATTGTCTAAAAGTTTTTTATTCATATTTGTTTATAAAATTGTGAATTTTTATGTATCATATAAATATCATCTTCAACATCAATTGATAGTAAATGTATATGTTTGACATTATTTTCATCACATATTGTTTCTATCTTTTTAGTTATGACTTTAATTTCTTTTGTCGATCCACCTCTTACAATATTTTCTCTATTTAATCTTATACTGATTTATTTGGTTCTATATTTATACCAGTTCAATTACGTTGTTCTTCAAAATATAGTGTATTATTATAACATTTACCATTATGTGCACCCACATCCATAAAAAATTCATTCTTAAATCTTTAAAAACTGTTTTTTGTAAATACTCATCTTGTTTATATTGCGAATAATAAATTTGTGGTTGTTGTGATTGTTGTGGTTGTTGTGATTGTTGTGATTGTTGTGGTTGTTGTGGTTGTTGTGGTTGTTGTGGTTGTTGTGGTTGTTGTGGTTGTTGTGGTTGTTGTGGTTATGATTGTTGTGATTGTTGTGATTGTTGTGATTGTTGTGATTGTTGTGATTGTTCTTTTTGTTTTGAATCAAGTATATTTATAAATTCTAAATATTTTTTATCTTTAATCAGTTTAGTTAATTTTCGCATAATGGTATTATTTGGCTGTGATAATAATTTTTTTTTATCAAATGTATTTGATGAATGTGACATACACACAATAGTCTTATCTGGATCAAGTTGAGACATTTTTTCAGAAAAATTATTGGTAAAAGATGGTTCTTCCTGTGCATTCTTTGTTGGATCATGTTGATGATGTTTTAAATATTCTTTTCTATAAGCAAATGTTCCATTAGTACCATGTGTACTAGAAAATGGTCCATATTGATGCATTTCTTTAATATCAACATAGTATACATTAATTTTAGATGATCCAACAATTAATGTTTTCTGACTATTTAAACAACTAACACTATATGCAATACGTTCTGGAAAATGATAATCATCGTCATCAAAACAAATAATAACATCACCCTTTGCAAGTTCATTTAATTTATTTCGTTTGTCGCCAAGTGTTAATTTTTCTTTTTGATAATAATATTTTATTGTTTTATCATTCTTAGGAATTAAATCCTCATTAGAATTAGGAGAATCATCTAAAATTACAAGTTCTAATAAATTTTTAGGATATGTTTGTAGTTGATATAGATGAATAAGCATTGGTAAAAATAATCTACGATTATATGTTGGTGTAATAACTGATACTGTTGGTCTCGCATATGTTGATTTTTCTGTAAATGACATAATTTATTAATTATAATTAACTATTTAAGTATTTATTAAGATATAAAATTTTATTATACCTTTTTCACTGAAAAATTGGATACTTAAATCTATTATTTTTCTTTATTTTTTTCAATAAAATCAATTATATTAGATGATGTTAATTGTATAAAAAAATAATGCAAAATAATTTAATTGAACAAAATGGATATTCGATTTTTATATTAAAAATTCATTAATCATTTCTTTAATATCTTCTTTAGTTTTATTTTTAAAAACTAAATTTACACTAAGATTATTTGATCCTACATGAATTATTTCGGGATTTAAAACATTAAGATCTAATTTATTTATTTCATTATAAATTTTGTCTGAAATAATTGATATAATTGTACAACCACTTGTCATAGAACAATCATAATCTAAATTTAATTTATGATTTACCTTATTTAGTAGATATTTATTTTTTTCATTTGTTGTAGTCGAGATTGAAAATTGTGAAGTAGTAATAATACTAATATCAATTTGATTTTCAGAAAATTGTCTAAAAATATCAGCTACAAAACCATAAGCATTCCACATATTCTCTGATCTAATATTAAATAACGTTATATCATTCTGAATTGCTATAATTTGTTTTGATTCATTTTGTTTTGATATAATCGTTCCATCAGCGTCTGATAATGATGATTTAACAATAATTGGAATATTACATGATTCACATGGCAAAATAGAAAGAGGATGCATAACTTTAGCCCCTAAAGCTGCAATTTCTTTACATATTTCATATGATATATTTTTAATCTTTTGAGCTGATTGAATAATCCGTGGATCACCTGTATATATTCCATCTACATCAGTCCAAACCTCATATTTTTCAGCTTTAACTCTATTTGCAACAAGTGAACCAGTTGTATCAGATCCTCCCCTACCTAAAAGTGTTGGATTATTATTATAATCTGATGCAATAAAACCTTGTAATATATATATATTTGATTTACATTTATTTATTGTTTCATCACAATAAAATTCAACAGCAGGGTATAATTCGAATACTTCCTTTGATGTTTTAATATGATTATATGAATCTAACAATAATACCGTGCCTGTAGTATTAATCATATTATAATAATTATTAAAAATTTTTGTTGACATAATCTCGCCATATCCAATAATTTTTGCTTTAGTAATGATATCATCTAAATCTACATATTCTGATATATTTTTTTTTAATTCTTCTTCAAATTCATCTAATAATGAGTGTGGTTTATTTTGATTTAATGAAAATTCATCTGATGGATATAATTGATCTATTAATCTTTCATTTAGATCTAATACATCAATAATATATGTATAATCTTTTGTTTTGGTATATTTTTCCAATAAATTTGTTACACCACTTACAGCAGATAATACAATATATATTACATATGATTCAGAAATTAAAGGTTGAATATATTTAATAAGATTATCATAAGCACTTCTACATTGTGATGTACCGCCTAATTTAATAACAATAGACTTTTGAGAAGACATTTTAATAATTTTATTTTTATTTATTTATAAATTATTGAAATTTTTATTCAATTTTTTATTTGTTTTTTATTTGTTTTTCTATTAAAATTTAATTGTATTATAATACTTATTAAAAATGAGTAACCGAAAAAATTTAGATCGAGATTACAATCGTAAGCGTCATTATGATAATGATAATAATGGTTTTATCATTTATGATGATGAAATAAGAGAAGAAAAATGTTCAAATCCAAAATGTGATCATAAATATAATAAAAAATTTAAACTAGAAATTAAAGATAGAGAAGTTGAAAATATTGATGATTTAATATACTATGGATATTTATATCATTGTAAAAATCTTAAAGAATATAAAAATATTAATTTAAAAATTTTATTTGATTTAATTGAACCCCTATCAGAATTATCAAAAATGATTGGCATGAAAGAAGTTAAAGAAAATATGGTGAATCAAATTATATTTTTTTTACAAAAATTAAATAGTAAATCTAAATGCGGTACTTGTCATAATTGTTTATTAAAATTTACTTGTAAAAATAATAAAAATAATATTAATGATGATATGTTACATACAATTGTATCTGGACCACCGGGTGTTGGTAAAACTGAATTAGGTAAGATTTTAGGTAAAGTTTATAAAGCAATGGGTATTCTATCAACTGGTGAATTTTTTATTGCTAAACGTGCTGATTTAATTGCAAAATATTTAGGACAAACTGCACCAAAAACTCAAGCATTTATCGATAAATGTAAAGGAGGTGTTATGTTTATTGATGAAGCTTATTCTTTGGGTGAAAAAGAAACTAGAGATTCATTCGCAAAAGAATGTCTAGATACATTAAATCAAAATTTATCTGAACGTAGAGATTTTTTATGTATAATTGCTGGTTATGATGATGCTTTAGACGAATGTTTCTTTTCATATAATGAAGGTTTAAAACGGAGATTTAGTTTTAAATATACAATTTCTGGTTATTCACATGATGAATTGGCTGAAATATTTTTAACAAAAGTTGTTGGAGCTGATTGGGAATATATAGGAACCAAAGATGAATTAAATATGTTTTTTAAGAAGAATGAAAAAGAATTTCCACGTTTTGGTGGTGATATGGAGACTTTATTTTTAAAAACAAAAATAACTCACGCAAGAAGAATATTTTTTAAAGATGAATCTAGTCGTAAAAAAATTACTATTGATGATATGAAAAAAGGATTTAATAATTTTCATGGACATCGTAAATCAAAAAATTATGATGAAATACCCGATAAAATTATGTCAATGTATACTTAGAATTTATTTATTAAAGTTTTATTTTTTTTATCATATAATAATATTAATGGCTGGATTATACTTACATGAAGTTTCTGAAAGAAAAATTATTGATGGTAAAAAATATGTTCATGAAGAATCTGTTATTCATGGAGATAAAGGTTTAACTATCAAATTATACCACAAGGAAGGTGAAAACGCAACAAAAGTTATTGTTGTTAAAAAAGCGGATGGTTATTTAATGAAAACAATGGCAGATGGTAAGACTGATGAAAAAACTTTATCAAAAGATGATTTAATTAAAGAATTAAAGAAAGATAAACAACTCAAATTTGCGGTTGAATATGTTGAAAAAGCTAAGAATTTAACAAGATCAAAGAGAAGTTCTAAAAAGGGATCCAAGAAAAGTTCTAAAAAAGGTTCTAAGAAAAGTTCCAAGAAAGGTTCTAAGAAACATTAAATTATTTACATTAAATTATTTACATTAAATTATTTACATTAAATTATTTACATTAAATTATTTACATTAAATTATTAACATTTTATTTATTTTTTTTATTTATTTTTGTTCTACATTGTTCTTTAAGTTTTTTTGTAAATACTTCGGATATAACACCATTATCATAAACTAATCTATAATGAACATGTTTAGGAAGTTTTATCATACTATTTTGAACTTTATATTCAGTTGGACATTTAAGTTTTAATGTTGCTTTACCATTTACAACATTCGCAACACCAATGTTTTCATAAGAATTATATGCTTTCATTGGATCTGATTCAATTATTCCTTTATCTTCATGCGCTGCCCAATAAGCAACCTTTATAGCACCATATGCATTAACAACAACAGTCGCATTTGTTCCTGATTGTTCTGATAATAATATTAGAGATGGTGGGAATACAGTTCGACCTAAAAATGGCAAGTATGTTCGAACATTAGGTGCAAATAATAAATATAAAGCTGATGTGCCAACTAATAATAAGAATACTCTTTTAATAGTTGACATTTGCATTTTTGAACATACACCATAATATCCAGCTTTAAGTGATGCTAATAAAACAAATGTAATTGCAATTATATAAACATAATTTAATGGAGAAACATTGGATGTTATCATTTTTATATTTATTTTATATTATAAAGTTAACAAATTAAAAATTAAAAATTAAAAATAAAATTATTTAATGTCCATGAACAATATGTTCCCAATCTTCCCATAACACATATAGAGCAGAGGCGCCAACAAGGACATATACAACTCTGTTAGCCATGTTAACAGTTGAAGGATTGCTTGAAACAAGTGAAGTAATGCTTGAAACAAGGTTAAAGTTGGCAGCACCAACTAAACCCCAGTTAAGAGCACCAATAATTACCAATATGAGACATACGATATAGAGACTGATCATAATACTTATTACCTAGAAAATAAATTTTTATATTAATTTAAATTTATATTAAAATTAAAATAATTAAAATAATCTAAATTTATATTATTATGAGTTATTTATTAAATTTAATTAGAGGTGCGGTAATTGAATTCTTTTATTTAGAGATAGATGCAACCGAAATGAAAAAAACTACACAAAATGAATACAAGAATATTATAAATAAAGAAAAAATAATTGCATTTAATTTTTTTAATACTACTCTTGATTTTGAGTTTGAAATTAATCTATTTTTTAATGTTAAGTCATTATATTTCGAGTCGGTAATGTTTAATTCATTATCATCATATTCATTCATATCAAAATGTAGTAAATTACAAAAATTATATTTTAAAAATTGTAATATTAAATATTTATCTTCTTTGATAAATACATCAAATATTCAATTAAAATCATTAACACTTGATTCAATAGATATTATTGATGATGTTAATATTGGTTTAATGACAACTTTAGAAGAGTTAAATATTATTAAATCAAGATTGACGTATATTGGTGATTTATCTAAATTACAAAATCTTAGAATATTAAATTTAGAAAATAATTCATTGGTAAATATCGATGATATTGAAAATTTATCATTATTAGAAGAAATATATTGTAATAATAATCAAATTACACAATTATGGAATCTTGAAAAAACACCTTTAATTAAAAAATTAGTTGTATCAAAAAATAATATTACAAATGTTAATGATTTAATAAAATTAAAAAATTTAGAAATTTTTGAGATTAATCTAAATCCAATTAATTATCTCCCAAATCTTTTATTATTACAACATTTAGATTATGATTTAATTAAAGTTGATTGGAATCAAATACAAAATATTGAAGGAATGAAAGGTTTCGGTTTAATTAAAAATATAATAAAAAATCTAATAAAAAAAGAACATTGAAAATATATAAACAATAAAAATACCTCTCTAAATAAGTCTCTTAAGAGGCATCTTCATTACAACTGGTTTTTCTTCTGGTTCATCATCATCATCATCATCATCATCATCATCATCTGATTTTTTTGTACTTTGTTTTGAATCAACATCTGATTCATCTGTTGTCGAATTTGATTTAATTGGTTCTGGTTGGATTTTTAAAGTATAAGATGTCTTCTTTAATTGTGTTAAAAATTTATCAGAATCAAATTCAATCCCATTTAAAATTTCTTTAATATTTTTCATTGTCTTCTTATCAATTGAATCTTTTAACTCTTCTAATTTTTTAAGATTTTCATGATATTCAATATATGGTGTAAGAATACGATTTATAATTGAATATGAATTTACTGATCCTAATTGAAATAAATTTACTCCATTTGTTACTCCATTTACTCCATTTGTTACTCCATTTGTTACTCCATTTGTATTATCATATGTTTTATTTGGTGTTGTCCCGCTATTTTGATTCATATTTCTTTTAAACTGTGACTGATATGCATCAGTAATTTCTTCTTCTGTTAATTTAAGTTCTTTGGCTAATCCTTTTGCAGTCGATTTTTTATTAGAAATCTTTTCAAAGATATATGATTCGAATTTACATTTAACAGCAAATTCTGAACGTGTAATTTTTGTAGAAATATATTTGTAATCTTTACCTTTTTTAACATAATCAAAAAGTGTTGTTAATTCTTCTTCAGTCCATTTTTTACCTTGATATGACATTTTATATTATATACTTTATTATTGGTTATTATCTTTATAAATATTTTATATCAATTTTTATATATATAAATAACAATTTTAACTAAAATACAACTAAAATTTTAACTAAAATACAACTAAAAATCACAATTGTTAGATCATATAATAGCAGAAGCAGAAATATTTTAATTTATTTTATTATTTTATAAATATTATATATGACTGACGAAACACCAATAAATACAGATGCACAATTATATGCTTATAATAAGGAATATAATAAAAAAATAGATTTAGAAGATTTTAAGAAATTAAAAAATGATTTTGATACAAAAATTAAATTTGCTGAAAAGAATACTATTATAATTGGCAATCCTGAAGGATTAGATATAATAAATATAATTAATTCTTGTACTGGTGAGATTGATTCAAAAAAAGATAATATTGTTATTTTAGGAAATATTATTGATTCTTCATTTTCAAAAAATCCACAATTATCAAAAGATTTTGGTAATGATGATGTAGAAAAATTATTTACATATTATAGAAATATAATTGAAAAAAAATCATATAATGACGCAAATATTAAATTTTGTAATAATGAGAATGTTACATTTATAATTGGTAATAGAGAAATTGATAAAATTAAAATAAAAGATTTAGTTGAACTTGATATAGATTATAATAATATCGAAAATTATATTTCAAATAGAGAAACAGCTGTATTTAAAATTGTAGAAATAAATTCATTTTATCCATTTTGGGTAAAATTTTATTTTAAAGATTCATATAAAATATCAAAGGATTTTAAATTTATCCGAAGATTTAAAAAAATATTTAAGGCAATTGATGCTGAAATGTTATTATTTACATTATATTATGAATTAAATAAAGACGTAAAAAATAGTGAAGAATTATTAAAACAATTAACCAATTTGGCTATTGTTTATTTTTATAATATGGATAAATATAAAGATGCAAAAATTGATACAAAATTTAAATTATTAGGTGATACTGAAGTTGATAAATTTAATTCATTAGATATCATTGATAGGTTAGATTATTTAGCTTATTATGTATTTAAATATTTTTATACTGAATTATCAAATAAAGGTAACCTATATAATTTATTAAAAAAAGCTGAATTTATTCTTACATTAAAAGTAAGTAATAAATTTTATTTATTATCACATGGTGGTATTACACGAAAAATGTTTATAGAAAAATCGGAAGGTAATAAACCATATTGTATTGAAAAATTAGAATCATTTATTTCAATAAATAAAAATATTTTAACTGATTTTAATCTTATTAGTATAACATATAAAGATATTGTTAAGTTACACAATACTGCAAAAAAGAATCAAATTAAATATTATGATAGTATATATGGTAAAGAATGTAATATAATTGATGATGTTGAAATTGATTTTGAGGAAATAGAAACAAATATACAAAATTCAACAAAATATAATTTATTATTATATTATTCATTACATAGAAATATACCTGAAATTAATAAATTATTATTAGAACAACAAGGTGGGTATAAAAGTCAAAAGCAAACAAAAGTATTCACAGGTAATATATTACATGACGTATTAGCAGAAGATTTATTAGATTTTAATAGTAAAAAACAACTTGAAATTGACAAATATAACAAGTATTTAAAAAAAATAATAGAAGAGACACTTATAAAATCAACAGATGCAGATAATAAACCATCAAATGATTTAATGTTATTATTGATGATGGCACATTCATTTAATACAAAAATATTTAATGAACTTTTAAACCAAATAAGTCTACGAATAAGTGATGTAAATTCTATAAAATCAAAAGATTGTTCTGTTATAATTAATACAATTTTTGATCACCGAATTAATCATATAAAAGAACACATAATATTTGAAGATGTCCAACAAATCATAGCTAATTCAAATAATACAACACAGCCATCAGAAGCAATATATGATTTTATATTTTATGGTACACTTATTGATTGTTATGAAACCATAATGAAAAGAGGTAATAAACACAATTATATAATTTCAATTGATAATACCTCAATAATTAAACATTATTCAAATTTTGATTCATATAGTTGTTTAATTATAGCTCCTGATTTAAAAAATATATTAAATAAGGATTTTATAGCAGTTAAAACATTAATACAAACTAGTAAGTATCAAAATATTCCGATCTATGATACTTTAGGACATATATATTATATTTTAAATTATAAAATTAGAGAAAAATATAATAAATTAAAATATAAATTTATATGTCCTAGAATGAATTATTATGGAATAGATGACAATAAAATATTAGTTTTTTCGGATTCACTAATTAAACATGTTGAGTTTCATGGTTATAATTTTGCACCAGGCATTTAATTAGTTAAAAAATATTTTTTGATTATTAATGATATATGATAAATAATTTTATTATAGTTATAATCGTATTATTAATAATATATTTAATTTTTAAAATTGTTACATCAAGTAATAATGATTCATTTGGTGTTTTTAATAATTCATCGTATTTTATGTCTAGACCAAATTGTTCTCAATTAAATGATGATAAAATATGTAAAACAACACCTGGGTGTAAATTAGGATTAAATGGTTGTATTAATAATTTAAGTGATCTGCGAAGATATGAAAAACCAAAACCCGAATGGATGGAAAATGATTTTATGACTGTTTATTGATATATTTGTTTAAAATATTTTGATATAAAATAAGACGATTTTAATAAATTCTCTTTTGATATTTTTTTCATTTCTTCTGTTGCATCTGAATTATATAAAACTATAAACATAAAATCATTAGGTTTATCATAAATAATATTTTCATTTGAGAATAAACGGTCCATCGACACCCATGTACCATTTATATCACGCGTACCATCATATAGATTAGGATAATGATAATATTCATAATTCTCATTTTGAATAAGATTATCTAACTCTTCCCATATTAATATTTTTCCAAAATCATGATAACCTCCATTTGTTCCTCCATTTATTTGATTAAATTTATCATAAAAATTTTGTAAAATATTTCTCATAAGTTTAGTATTTGGTCTGGAACAAAGGATCCAATTTGAGGGTTTTCCATTTCCAATTTTACAAAAATTACCGGTACATCCAAAACCTACATAATCATAATTTTCTAATTTATCATGAATAGATTTTAAATCTTTTAATACTAAAATATCAGCATCAATATAAATACCTCCATATTTATACATTAATAAAATTCTATAAAAATCTACTCGGTGTGCTATATTTAATTGTGTTAAATTCATTTGATTATATTTTATTTCTGGTAAATAATCATTAATATTTAAATTATTTAAATGTATAATGTTAAATGTAGATGAACAATATTTATATATTGAATCTATACATATATCTATATAGGCCGGTTTCTTTCTATTAGCTATGTCTTCCCAATAGAACCACAATATTGGTTTATCTTTTGGCAATTCTTTTTTTGTATCCAATAAAATTAATTTTTTATTTTTATCCAATAAAATTAATTTTTTATTTTTATCCAATAAAATTAATTTTTTATTTTTATTTATTTGTGTATTATTTTTATCATTTTTTATTGCAATACTAATTATTAAAATAATTATAATGACAATGAACAAAATTAAATATTTATAATTCATATAATATTATGTATATATATATTATAATTAATGGAGTTAAAACAAAATTCGAGTTTAAGTTTTGATGAGTATGATGTAAAAGTTCTTGTTATTGGAGATCCTTTAATTGGTAAATCAGATTTTATTACATCATTTCTTGATTATGAAACACAATATGAAACATTAATTGGATTTACTAAATCAATACAAGTAAATTATGTATTAAAAGTATTAAATAATATAAAATCTAGACCAGGTGATATATTTAGATTTCATATTTGGAAAATATCTGATTATGATCAAAATAGAGATTTAATTAAAACATATATTGAAAATATCCAAATTGTAATGTTATGTTTTAGTTTGAAAAATCCAGATTCTTTAGACTCTTTAAAATATTGGATATATGAGAGAAAAAATAATGTGCATTATGTTTTAATAGGTTTGAAATCAAATCAAAATAATAAAATTAACCAAAATGATATTCAAAAATTTTATGAAACTTATAATTTAGACTATTATGAATTTAGAGATAAAAATTATGGATCATCACTAAATATTTATAAACCTTTTACCAAATTTTTAAATAATATATATCCAAAAGTTAGTATTGTTGAACGTAATAATACATCAATACTTAATAATATTATTAGTTATTGTACAATTT
>Ga0114966_10003171_pt1 | contig 14534 bp, 17 predicted proteins | sample M_130207_XF_Meta_FD_87029 | JGI IMG/M metagenome (GOLD analysis project Ga0114966, IMG submission 87029) | Freshwater microbial communities from Lake Montjoie, Canada to study carbon cycling - M_130207_XF_MetaG | ecosystem: Environmental > Aquatic > Freshwater > Lake | place: Lake Montjoie... | reverse complement strand
TTATTAAGATTTATTAAGATTTATTAAGATTTATTAAGATTTATTAAGATTTATTAAGATTTATTAAGATTTATTAAGATTTATTAAGATTTATTAAGATTTATTATATATACAATAAAATAAAATATAAGGTAATAATATATGTCCTGTCTAAAAAAAAATAAATTGATTAACGATACTTGTGGATGTATGAATGGTTCAAGTAATTCGCAAATTAAGCATCAAAATTTTTCATGTAATGCTGATTCAGAATTAATTGAAAATTTTTCATATGAACCTACAAAAAATATGTGTCATAAAACATGTTCATCTATTAGTACTACTAACATTATATTAGGATTATTATTTATAGTATTTTTATATTTGATTTACAATCAAATATTTAATAAACAAAAATAATTTCGAATAATATTATTTCGAATAATATTATTTCGAATATGCTTTTTTTAAATATTCGACATCTCTTGACAATTTAGCTTTATTTGGAGTAAGATTTTTTGTTAAATTGCGAATTAAATTAAGATGTCTTAATACAGGTAATTTAGAATATTTTATAGAGGCTCTTTTAAGTGAATCATGTCTCTTTTTTTCAGAATCTTTAATATTATAACCGTACTTTGATAGATGCATATCTCCACGGGGTTGTGGTAATCTTATTAAAGATCTCGATGGTTGTTTTGAAGATTTTCTAGAAGATTTTTTTGAAGATTTTTTTGATGATTGTCTAGAAGATTTTTTTGAAGATTTTCTAGAAGATTTTCTAGAAGTTTGTTTTGAAGTTTTTATTTGGACCATTAATATAATATATATATATATTATTTTAAAATTATGATATATTTTTATAATAATTATTATAAGTTGATATAGTATAATTAATTTTTATATAATATTATTATAAATTTTATATAATTATAATATATATATATGACTACGCCAAATGATGATTTTAAATTAGTATTGTTTTATGCCGATTGGTGTGGACACTGTAAAAATTATTTTTTAAAAGATTCTGATAATAAACCATTAACAATTGAAGATATACAAAAGAAAAAGGAAGATAAAGTCATTCCTTCTAATGTATATACGTGGCAAGAAATTAAAGAAGAAATCCAAGCAAAATGTTCGATATTAATTGAAGAATATGAAGAAGGTGATTTAAATGGTAAATATTCAAGTGATATTGATGGTTATCCTACAATTGCGATATTAAAGAAAAGTGGCAACAATTATGTATTTTTTACTAAATTTACTAAAAATAGAAGTAAATCTCAAGATTTCGTAGATCTAATACAAGAATGTCGAGGGGGTAATAATCGTAATACAATATCTTCAGACGTTGATTCTGAATTTACCCTTGCATTATTTTATGCTGATTGGTGCGGGTATTGTAAGAATTATTTTATAAAAGATTCTGATAAAAAACCATTAGATTTAAATGAAATATTAGAATATAAGAAAAAAGAAAATATCAAAGATTCTATTTATTTATGGCAAGAAGTTAAAGATTCTGTTAAAAATAATTTAAAAATTAATGTTATAGAATTAGAAGAATCTGACCCAGAAATTGAATCATATAGAAGTGCATTTAAGGGATGGCCTACAATATTTATGTTAAAAAAAGAAGGTTCTAAATTAATCCCCTATAAAAAATTCGAAAAAAATAGATCGGATATCAATGATATACAAACATTTATAAACGTATGTATAAAAAATAAACAAAACGGAGGGACTATCGATACATATAGATTAAAGTACAAAAAATATAAAGAAAATTATATTATTTTAGCAACAAAATATAATAATTTATTAAATAAATATAAACAATTACAATAAAAAAATTAATCTAATTCTTTTTAGATTTCGTATTAGAAGTAGTAGTAGTAGTTTTTTTAACAGGTTTACGTTTTAACTTTTCTCCTTCACTATCTTCATTCTCTTCAACTTCAACTTCAGAATCAGAATTAGAATTATCTTCAGATTCAGAGGCGACAACAGCAACAGGTTTAGTTTTGGCTTTAGTTGCAGTCTTTGAATCAGTTTTAGTTGCAGTCTTTGAATCAGTTTTAGTTGCAGTCTTTGAATCAGTTTTAGTTGCAGTCTTTGAATCAGTTTTAGTTGCAGTCTTAGATTTAGACTCCGACTTAGACTTTGTTTCCTTTGATTTAGGTTTAACTACTTCAACTTCAACTTCATCTTCTACTTCTTCAGCTTCTTCTGCTTCTTCTGCTTCAGCTGCATCTTCATCTTCACCTGCTTCATCTCCTTTAGAATTTTTAGTTTTTTTAGTTTTTTGCGAGGAATCTAATTTATGACATTTAAGACCACTAACTTCCCGTAATGTATTCGAACCAGTTGTAATAGAGATATCATATAATTTTGTATTAGCAAAATTATATTCTTCTAATTTAGTTTGAAATTCTGAAAAAACTTCATCTAATTTACTGTCTTCAACATTAACATATTTTAGCGTAATACCTGTCCCATAATATTGTACAAGTTCAGTCTGAACACTTGTTGGGATCTTTTCGGTTGAATTAAATATATAACTTGTATTTAATTTCATAACTCCTCCATAAGCGAAACCAACAGAACCTTTACTTGATTTTGATTTAGATGCCATCTTAATTAGTTAGTATGTATATTATAGTGTTTAAATAGGATTTAGAATTCTATTTTAAAATGTTATAATATCAATTTTTATTTTAACAAAATAAAAAAATATATAAATTACAAATATATATAGGATGTCCGAGTACAGATATTGTCGAGAATATATTCATAATAAAAAATCAAAGTTGCATATATTAATAGTAGATGATGACGAAAATTCATCCGAATTATTTAAAAGTATTATTGAAATGAGAGGGCATCGAGTTGATATACTTAATGAAGGTATTCGGTGTATAAATCTTATCCAACATAATACGTACGATGTTATATTTATGGATTATCATATTGCAGATATTGACGGGGTCCAACTTACCGAATGTATAAGAGATATATTAAAAGTAAAATCACTTATATTTGCATATACAGGAGACAATAGCGACGATGCAGTAAATTTATTTAAATTAAATGGTATGAATGGTGCAATAATAAAACCATTAAATTTAAATATAATTAATCAATTAATGTCGTCTATTGAAAATGGTAACTCTGATAAATCAAATATTGTACATAAATTAATGAGGTTGAATTCTAAATCGGTATTAACCTGGGATTAACTTAGGATTAGGATTAGGATTAGGATTAGGATTAGGATTAGGATTAGGATTAGGACAAAATCTGTTGAAACATCTCGATTAAATCTTTCGAATTGAATGGTTTAATTAATATCCCATCAAAATATTTCCTATTAATATTGTCTGGTTCATTTATTGTAATATCACCAGTTATTGCAATTATTTTTACGGTATGTGTTTTATCACCAAAAATAAATTTTAAATCTCCAATAGGTGTGGATGTAGCAGATACATTAGGTGTTGCAGGTAGAGAATCATTCATATATGAACGAATTAATTTAGTAGCAGAATAACCATCCATATGCTCCATATTAATATCCATAAATATTACATCATAATTATTTATCTTTGTTAATTCAAATGCAGATTGCCCGTTATTTGTTATCTCTATTTGAGAATCTATTAATGTTGATAAGATTGTTTTTAACAAAGATGAATTTATTTGATTATCATCGCATATTAATATTTTTGTAATTGTTAGTAAAATATTAGAATTAATTATAGGTAATGTCGGTAATGTAGGCATTGTAGGAGAACCCAATTTAATTGGGTGTTTAAATATAAATGTAGAACCTACATCGTACAGACTATGGATAGTAATATCTCCCCCTAAAAATAATGCCAAATGTTTGGATAAAAATAATCCTATACCATTTGAATTGGAGTGTGAATCAGCTGTATGAGAACCTAATTTAAATAATTCAGAAATATTTTCAGGAAGAATCCCAATCCCTGTATCTTGTATATTAAAATATATATCTAAATCATCCGAATGTATATTTATTATTATATTATTATGAACTTTTTTTTTTGAATATTTTATTGCATTCATAATTAAATTTGTTAAAATCTGTTTTACTTTCACAGAATCCGAATATATAAATTTAGGTGTATGTGGGTTAAAAAATAATTCAATTGATATATTTTTTAATGATTTATTTTCATTAAAGTTCTCTATAATTTCTTTTAGCAAAATATAGATATTTATTTTAGATATATTTAAACATAATTGTTTATTAATTATTTTATCAAAATCTAAAATATCATTTATAACGGTCCCCATGATATCAGATGAAGATATAATCATATTTAAATATCGACCTACAACAGAAGGTGTTGCTTCAAAATTTGCTTTGTTATTTTCTTCAAAATTTGCTTTGTTATTTTCTTCAAAATTTGCTTTGTTATTTTCTTCAAAATTTGCTTTGTTATTTTCTTCAAAATTTGCTTCGTTCGTTGCTTCAAAATTTCCTTCGTTATTTTTTTCGATATTCGTCGTTATATATTGTTTTAGAATACTCGATGCAAGGCTTATTGTTTGTAATGGATTACGTAATTCATGACTGATAATACTAATAATATTTTTTGGAATATTTTTTGAAGGAACTTCGACATGTTCAATAATAAATATATTATATATAAGATCTGCATATTCAATTGAATTAATACACAATTCAAATTGTAATTTTAATTTATTTTGATGAGATATGTTTATTTTTTTATTGCGGTATATACAATTTTGTAATAAATATGCTTTTAATTCGGGTAAAATAGCAATTATAGATACATTTTTATAAGAGATATGCTGCGTCGAAGATATTGATTGTAATAATGTTATTGCATTTGTATTATGATAACATATATCGTAATTATTTGTAGTAATAATTATGTTATTGCTAAGTGAATTTATTATTTCTATAAAAAAATTATAATTTATATTTGAATATAAATTGATTGGATAATATTTAGAATTATATATTAAAATACCTAAATATAGTAAAAATATTTTATAATCAATCTCTTCCTCCAATGATAATGTTAAATTTGTATCCGTAATTAAATGAAAATATCCCACAATGATATTATTAAATATAATAGGGTCTGATTTAGGATAGGGTTTTTTACTCAATGAATAATATTTTATTCGAGGACTGATATAATTCATGCATTTTTCTATAAAAATTTCTATAAAAAAATTGTTTTCTATCCCATTTAAATATGATTGATAAGCTTCGTTAAAATATTTTATTATATACATTATATATAGATGAATAAATATTTTATAGGGATTTTACTTATTATCGTAATTGTTTTCTTATATATAAGAAATAAAAGAGAGAATATGGGAGTTGTATCAAATTTATATACAAATAATCCAAATACTGATACAAAATCTACAAAATCTAATACTTATGCAAATCAAATAGTAAATATAAAATCTGGAACTAGAACATACGATGATGCATTATTTGATGATGTTAAATCTTATGAGAATGATCCAAATGATGAATTAAATACGGGTGTGTATAAATGCCTTGATTCTTGTTCAGGTGCATGTGTTGAATATGGAATGACTGGACTCGCATACTGTTTTCCTAAAGAAAAAAATTGAAATAACAAATATATTAATAATTCTATACGATTTGATATAATATTATCGCCCTCACACACATCATATAACGTGCTCTAAGCATTGCATACTGAGTGTAAGGACTTTTTTTGTTTTTTGTTTTTGTTTTTGTGAAAAATGTCGTTTATGGGGTACCCGAATAACATGTCGACTGGACCAAGTATTCCATCCAGTATGGCTGGTCAGGTGGTATTCATAGGAGGACAACCATATCTGGCTCAACAACATTTTGCACCGCAAATTTTTGCGGTGCAAAGTACTCCTCGATTGCAGGTATTTCATTCACCGAGTTCCAGTTCGAGTTCCAGCGGTAGACGTTTTTGCAGTGGATGCGGTCGCAGTCATTCATCAGGGGACAGTTTTTGCAGTGGTTGTGGTCGTCGTGTTTAGTTTGGTCTTAGTTCTTAGTCTTAGTTTGGTCTTAGTTCTTAATCTTTTATTTATTTTAGTTTATTTTGTATATATAATATTTTTTTATCCAATTATATAATATATAATATATAAATATATGGATAATTATTATATAAAATATTTAAAATATAAAAATAAATATATAAATCTTCAATCGAAACTTAATTCAAATCTTAATTCAAATCTTAACAAGAATCTTATCCAACTAGGTGGGAACAAATATGAATGCGACCCTAATACAAATTTCAGTGCAATATGTAAGGAAAATCCAGATGGTCTTTATAAAAGTAAAGCTTCTTGTCAGAATGATTGCGAAGGGAAATATATTAGTAAACAATTATCAATGTCTATAATTCGGCACGAGAGGTATAAATTTGTTGGGTTTATTAAAGATTTAATAGAGGCGAAAATTAATGTCTATATAGTCGGGGGGAATGCACTTGGTTTAAAAATACTCTCTATGATTGCTGAAAAATATCAAGGTGCAAAATTTGAAGAGGTTTTTCAACAATTCTTACTATTAGAATTGATTAAAGATTGGGATTTCTCAGCGTACACACGTAAACCAATTACAACTGAAGAAAATGATGAATTTGATAAACTCGCCACATCCTATAAACTCGCTCGTCGAGCTAGAACATTTATCCTATATCAAGCGCATAAACCACTTGAGACCGATTCTAAAGCATTATTTGAAATAAATATTCAGGAAAAAGATGATTATGCTACATTAGAGGTACCCATTTCTAGGATGAAAATTAAAATAACTCAACAAAATCTGAAATATATATTCATGTTTGCACATAATTTTTTATCCTATAAAACAAGTAATATGCCGTTTGATATGGAACTTATTAAGACGATGACAGGGAAAATTCATATTGAGATATTACCTCATCATAATGGGTTATTCAAAACAACCTCTGAATCTTTTGATGATGGTTCTTTGTCGACAGATTTATTAAATATTATCTCAGATTTTAGTTCAGAATGTGCGGAATATGAGCAATTTTTAATTGTTCAGATTAAGCAACCCGATAGAATATTCTATAGGCTTATAGAGAAGAATATCCCTAAAAATGACCGTATAGAAAAGTTTTTATTAGAAAATAATATTTCTAAGAACAAACCATCTTGGTTATTTGATTCTGAAAAAATTCGGTCCCTGATACAATCTTTCCTAAAGGCTTTATCCAAACATATGGTTCGGATATATGAACGAAACATTTCGACAAGAACGGTTGAAGAAATCTTAACTCTTATAGATGAGTTTTATACGAATATAGATTTAGGTAGGGTTGCAGATTTCCATGAATTATTTGAAGAGGAAGGCATGAATTTAGTTAGATTATGGTTAGGTGATATTTACAAACTAATTCAGAAGGATATCGCAAAGGCTAATGCAACGTTAGAAGGTGATCGCATAATGAGTCGAAAAGAGAAGAATAATAAATTTATCCATATGTTATGGTTTTTAGAAGGACAAAATTTATTTAAAATTTAATTTAATTTATTTAAAATTATTTTATAACCTATTTAAAGTTTTAGTTATATAATAATTCATCCAGCCAAGATACATTATATCTTGGTTGGATATATATATGTTAGAGTATATTAAGATATACTCTAATCCACATTTACAACAAAAAAAATAATAAGTATTATTTTTAGTTATAAATTCATATATATATGTGCTATGTGCTATGTGCTATGTGCTATTTGCCAAAATCATATTCTTTTAGTATGATTTACGAATACAACAATATTTGTATTTGTCATGTGTTTTAGGTTAAGATTTAAAATAAAATAAAAATATTTAGGTTCTTTCTAATAGATTCATTAAATCTATTATGTTTTGTTTAAAATTGTAAAAAAGAGTTATATTTAACTCAACTAAGCTATGGTTCTATAGCTCAGTTGGTAGAGCAGTGTGCTTATAACGCAAAGGTCGTGGGTTCGAGCCCCACTAGAACCATATAGCCTCTATGATGTATTGGATGCATGACAGCCTTCTAAGCTGTTCGGCAGGGTTCGAATCCCTGTAGAGGTAAAAAATCCCATAAAATGTTATGGGTCGCAACCTAAATCGTTGTGTTATAATCATTAAATTTAATGGTATTTTTTATTAAAAATTTATTTTTAATAAAAATTGATTTAATATTATTTTAATATCGTTTTGTGTGATATAATATTAATAATATTAATAATAACTTATTACGTTAAAGCGTATTAACGTAATAACTTAATAAATCGTTCTGAATGGATTCATTTAACTTTACTAAACGAACTTACGACGATTCTTTCGACGTACCTTTTGTTATGACGAATATGATTGATATGATTGATATGCCTAATATGAGCAAATCTAAACGTCTTTGTATAGAGGTGGAAGAAACAAATAAACGAAAATGTGTTTTTTCTGACGAATCTGAAAATAAACATGTCAAACCAAATGTTAAATTATCAGGATATAATCTATTTCAAAATGGTTCTATGACATCACATGATGATTTTTGTAATGATATACATGAAAGTTTAAAAATGAATTGTATCAATAAATCAGATACTTAATATTACACTTAAACATAACCTAAACCATGGCTTTTCTTTGGATGATTGCATACAGTTATTTATTCCAATTTTATTCCAATTTTATTTTTTATCATTCCATGCATCTTATCGCAACTGCCACCACTTGGAATGTTGTAATTCTTTATAAGTACAATTATTACATATAGCTGTTTCAGCTTTAAAGTTTTTACATGAGTATAATTTATGGTCTTTATTCTTATGATTATTGTACGTGTGATTACAATCAGTACACTTTTCTTCAGATTTGAATGTAAATTTGTTACAAGGGCAATCCTTTTTATTATGTTCATTGCGTGTATGTTCACATTTTTTACAATTGGTCGTATCAGTAAATTTTCTACTGTGAGTAGGTTGTTTAGGTTTGCTTACAAATCCATTACAAGTACAAATTGTTTGATTTTTCTTTTTTCCTTCACAACAATTATTATTATCCCCCCCCCCCTATTTGTCTTTTTAATTCCAAATATTTTGCTTTGTATTTGAGATATTTTGAATAATAATCAATTTTCATTTCTATAATATAATATAATATAATATAATAAAGTTTAGCATTTTTTTTCATGACATGTTTTAGAATGTTTACATACACTACATATGTTGAGGTCTGCTCCTTCTTTTGTAGGAGGATGAAAAAATTTACAATCACACTTAATAGGACCAAATCTTCCACGTGCTGGTTTCATAAATTTACAATCCTCCCCTCCCCCTATTTGTCTTTTTAATTCCAAATATTTTGCTTTGTATTTGAGATATTTTTGCTGATAATTGATTTCCATAATATAATATATAATATATAATATATAATATTTTTTTATACAATTTTATATAAAAAATTGATTAAATTATGATTAAACTTATCATATCATATTAAGTTATAATCATATTAAATTATAATCATATTTAAATACACCAATCTATAAAGTACATAATAATAAAATGGCAACTAGACAACCCTATTTATATACAATATCTGACCAAAAAATTACAGAAATTGCAAAAAATGTTATCGAAGATTTGTACCATAATGAACTTATTGTAAAATACGTTCATAATGGAAAACCCATTCCAAGCTTTCATGATAAGTTAATTAACCGAAAGATCCCATCAATCTATACAACCATTGAAGGATATGTATCATTAGATTGTATTTTGATAAATGCAATTAAATTCAGTTATAATTTATCATCGCGAAATATTACAAACTCTGAAATCAAATCATACAGAGAGGTATTAGAGAGGACTAGGATAAATCTTAATATGCTTAAGAAAAAATCAGATTCTGGTGAAAATATTGACCCAAATGATATCGCTCAGAAGGAATCCGAAATTGAAATTATTACATCAAAAATTGATGAATTAGGTTCTATGTCATCAATTCACCCAGAAGTTAATAAAAAAATTTTAAATACGGCAGAAACAACTTATAATATTTTATTAAGGAATGATTTTTACCCATCTAAATTATATCAGGAAATTTGTTCATTATTGTGCGTAAAAACAACTAGATACCATCGTGAGAATTCTTATTCAAATTCTTACTCAAATTCTTACTCAAATTCTTATTCCGGGTCGAGATATTCTCGAGATCCTCAAGATCCTCGAGATCCTCGAGATCCTCGAGATCCTCGAGATTCTTCAAGAAATTCTTCAAACTCTTCCTCAAACTCTTCCTCTTCAAACCCTTCTGAAAGATATCCCCGAGAAAGACGGATTTATGAATCTACTTATCGTCCAAATTATAGTTCTTCACAAAGAACTTCTGAAAGATCTTCTGAAAGATCTTCTGAAAGATCTTCACAAAGAACTTTGCAAAATTCTAACTCGGCTCAATCTACTCAATCTACTCAATATACTCAATCAATATCATCTCAACCCGAGTCAAATTGTTATGTCCCTCCTATATTTCGAAAGGAGAATTTTGAACTTAAACAAAAATTAGATTCCGGTTCAAAATCAGAATTTGAATCAAAATTGACATTTACATCACCGCTTGAACAGACCTTCACACCGACACTTGAACCGACACTCAAATCTATGTTTGAACCTAAATTAAACGATGTACCTCAAATATTCTCACCAAAAACTCCTAAAAATTTAGGCGTATGGAATACACGTTCCGAAGCAATTTATAAATTAGCAGACCAACCCGTTATAAAAGAAGAATATATAAATGATGATTGGGAAAATATTGCAAACGAATTTTAATTAAAAATATTTTTTAATATAAATATTTTTAATATAAATATTTTTTAATATAAATATTTTTAATATAAATATTTTTTAATATAAATATTTTTTAATATATATAATTATATATGTCATATACACTAAAAATTGTTTTAGTAATTATGTTAATAGTTGTGATTGTATATATACATACACTTCATATAGAAAATTTTGCTACAACATCACCTATTTTTTCTACCGAATCCATACAAAATATTACATCAATGTATAATAATAACACTTTAACTGCGACAAATATTGTTGCGACAAAAAATATTGATACGAGTGGTAATCTTAGTGCCCAAAATAAATCGTTTATTGTAGATTCTAGTGGGATACATTTTAATTCATTTAATGTCGATTCTAGTGGTAATCTTACTATTGTAGGAAATAATAAATTTTCAATTGATGCAAGTGGTAATCTTAATTTATACAAAAATAAAGCTAGATATATAAGAGTTGGTAATAAAAATTCTCCCATTGCAGTGGATTATTGGACACTTCAGGAATTTCAAGCATACGATAATACATTTAATAATGTTGCATTAAATAAACCTGTAACTATTACAACAGGTACACCAATGGATAATACTGTTCCAGCATCAAATATAACAAATGGCAATATATTTAATAATAATCCAAATCCTCAATTAAATGTAAATCAAACTGATAATTGGCAAAAGGGGTATCATGGAGGTACTGGATTTAATGAATTAGAAATTGATTTAGGTTCAGAAATATATTTATCACAATTTGTTTTATATGCCAGATGGCAAGGTAATTTTACTCAGAGACTTAATGGTACTACAATTGAATTATTAGATAATAATCGTGTTCGAACAAATATTATCTTTACAGGATTATGGTTGAATAGTTTATGTCGAACTTTTATTATTTAATTAAAATATTTTTTATTTAATCAAAATTTAATAATACTGTATTAAACAATAATTAAATATATTTTATATACGATGGAATCAGTATTAAATATAAATGAAATAAATCAAATAAATCTTATAAATCTTATGGATTTGAACGATAATCAAAATAATTCAGATGACGACGTATCAAAATATAATGAATCATCAAAATTATTTCTCAATTCACATACCGAAATCAATACGAATACAGACCTTGAAGAAGATATAGATCTTACAGATATATATCCGACTGAAATATATCCGACTGAAATATATCCGACTGAAATAGAACCTTTACCAACAACAGAACCGATCCCTTTTGAATCAGAGTTAGAGGAAAAATTTAGAGCATATAATGATAAATATAATAAATCTAATCCAAATACATTATTCGCAATAAAAAAAATTGGTTCAAGTGAATTAAGGACCGAAATTATAACTAAATATATTCGACCCCAATTAATATCAAATATAAATGATGCATTCATATGGAGAAATCGATGGGGGTCAATATCTCAGATGTTTTATGGAACATCTGAGATATTTACTTTTGCACAAACTATAATTTCATTTATAATTGCCGCCGATGATCAATCAACACTTGCATTAATTGCTGGAATTATTGGAATAATATCACTTAGTTTTAATCGATTTGGTTCGTACGCAACTGCATCGTCAACCGCTAGAACAGTTCAAATAAATGATATCATACATTTAATTGGAATTAAAGATAAACTACCAGATTTAATAACGCATAAAGAAGATTAAGTCTGACAAGCTGAATAAGCTGAATAAGTCTGAATATGTTATTCGCATCGATTAGTTAAGATCGATGTAAAATACCAAATAATTAAAAAATCCAATACATTTATTCCAATAATTAATCTCTCCATATTATGATTATTATAAGTAATATTAAAAAATTTAAATATTTCCTCAAGAAATCCATTAAAATGTAATGGTAAAAATGGTGCATCTGGGAATTTCTTAAAGATTTCTTTATTTTTTTCATTTTGTTCTTTCTGTGTCAATATGCACTGATTCGTATTTAATGCCCATAAAATAGGTATCATATATAATAAAATCAAATATAATGCTAAATATTTTATTTTATTTTTAGGAATTATATTTATTCTAATTATATACAACAATGCATAAAGTATTGGAAAGAATACTATTACTAAATGAATAAAACTTAATAAATCCATATTTTTTTTATAATATTATTATATATATTAATATTATACATATTATAATTATATGAAAACATATTCTTATGGAATTTTTATATTTACCCGAGACCTCAGATTGGAAGATAATACATCTTTACTTTTGGCATTACGAGAATGTGATAAGATTTTACCTATTTTTATATTTAATCCAAAACAAATCTCCGCAAAAAATTCTTATAGATCGAATAACGCCGTTCAATTTATGATAGAATCTCTCGACGCAGTCAATGCTGAACTTGTTGAATATAAGAGTAGATTATTCTACTTCTATGGAGGTCCATCAGATATTATAAAAAAATTAATATCAGTAGAGAAACCTGATAAAATTTATATTACACAAGATTATACTCCATTTGCCATACTCAGAGAAAAATCTATAGAAAAAATTTGTAAAAAATCCTCAATAGAATTTTCTTCGAAAGAAGATTTGATGTTGACTGGAGTTAATTCTGTTACTAAACCCGATGGGACTTTCTATGTTAAATTTACCCCCTACCATCGAACTGCTAAAACACTTCCCGTGCGTAAACCTCTTTATTTAACATCAAAAGACAAGAATTCATTCGTTAAGAAATCTCATAAGATATCTTTCGAATATACCAAAGATATACATAAATTTTATACACCAAATCCGGATATCTTGGTCAGAGGAGGCAGACCCCATGCATTGCGTATATTAAAATCTATAAAAAATTTCTCATCATATAATACTTCCAGAGAAGTACCATCCGTTCACGGGACAACATATTTATCAGCGTATCTAAAATTTAATGTCATATCGATAAGAGAGGTATATGAAGTATTTAAGTCAAAGTTAAGTTCTTCTAATAAATTATTAACACAATTATATTGGAGAGATTTTTATATGCAAATTATGTTCCATCACAAAGTAATACACCATGCAATGAAACCTTCATATAATAATATTCAATGGGAAAATAATCCAACTTGGATAAAAAAATGGAAAAATGGTACGACTGGTATCCCAATAGTTGACGCAGGAATGAGACAATTAAATAAGATTGGTTGGATGCATAATAGACTTCGTATGATCGTTGCAAATTTTTTAGTAAAAATTTTACGATGTGATTGGATGATCGGAGAAAAATATTTTGCACAAAATCTAGTTGATTATGATCCGGCAAATAACAATGGTGGTTGGCAATGGTGTGCGTCAACTGGGACTGATTCTCAACCATATTTTCGTGTTTTTAATCCATGGAGACAAGCAGATAAACATGACCCAGAATGTTCATATATAAGAGAATGGATTCCTGAATTAAAAGATGTTCCAAATAAAGATATTCTAAACTGGGATACAAAATATCATCTCTATACGAAAATATCATATCCTTCACCGATTGTTATGTCTATTCAAGATGAATTTCAAAAGACATTAAAATTGTTTAAAAAATCTTAATAAGATCTTAATAAAATTGTTTAAAAAATCTTAATAAAATTGTTTAAAAAATCTTAATAAAATTATATTATAAGCTTAAAT
>Ga0114966_10003170_pt1 | contig 14535 bp, 14 predicted proteins | sample M_130207_XF_Meta_FD_87029 | JGI IMG/M metagenome (GOLD analysis project Ga0114966, IMG submission 87029) | Freshwater microbial communities from Lake Montjoie, Canada to study carbon cycling - M_130207_XF_MetaG | ecosystem: Environmental > Aquatic > Freshwater > Lake | place: Lake Montjoie... | reverse complement strand
CTTCTGCTTGTATTTTGATTCATTCTACCACTCCCACACTAATATGTTACAATGACAAACCGACTTTACACGTTATTAATCGTTTGAATTAAATCCTTCGAATTAATAATATCCAGTAAATTCATTGTCTATCTATATATATAAATAGATATTATAAAAAATAAAAATAAAAAAGTAGAAGGCCTACACCCTCTACTTTTTTAAATAGTTTCACACAAATTCTGGGTTCCAACCATTATGGCCTTCTAAAAACTTTTCTACGAATTCATTGGTTTTTCTTGGATGGTTATATGTCGCGTGTTCAAAATCAATGATCCACAACTTGTTGTCGTTTTCTATAAAATTGTATCCAGTAATATCGACATACAATATATCGTGGTCATACAAGGTTTGGATTATGTTTCGTATTCTAGCAAATAACTCATCGTTAATGTGTTCTGCGGTTTCTCCATGATAATCCGATAAACTCATTGTGCCCACTCTTACCATTTTCAGTTGTTTGGTTTTTCTATTATAACTTTTTATTTTTGGTATATTTACGATTTTTAAATTATACACGTATTTATGTATTTTATACTCACAAAGAGAAACGTTCTCTTTTGTGTAGTAGACATCTTCATCTTTTAACTTGGCCGGACACATCCTTGGTATATATTATACTAGTAATAATTAGCGATAATTCCATTTCAATTTTAAATTAAAAATCCGGTCGGTGTAATCATATGTTATATGTATCGTGGATCCATTGTCGTATTATGGATATCTCGCATTCAGCATAATCAAGCGAGCAATCTTTGAGTGTTAAAAATTGCGGTTTTCTCATCTTTGTCGTCTTATAAAACAGATAATTACCACGTTTACCGGTTCGTATTGACATGTCGTCGTTTATTTTGCGTATGACATTGCCCGATTTTTGCAATACTTCCACAACGTCGGCATAATTAATATTTTCTATTGGACGATTCCCAAAGCACTTCAGCGAATGGGTTTCGGTTCCCCACGACGCATAAATTCCGAACTTGCCTCTTTTCAAAAATATATCATGTCCTTCATAATTCCCCAAATTGAAGTCGTTTCCTTGCGATTGTGGTGTCGGTGTAGAGAGAATATCTTCCAATTTATATTCTCCGCGTTCTAACTTGTGTACGTCAATATTGTCCTTTACCGATTTAAATGTCGTTTCATTTGTAGCCTTGTTGATGCATTTAATAACTGGTCCGTTCTTGCCGATTATATAACTATGTTGATCGTCGATTTTGTATTCAACTTTGCCAAGTCCGTTTCCCGACCCTGTTTCGTTCCCAGTTCCCTTTCCCACTGCATTTGGCATAGCCAGTTGGTAGGTTAATTCGTCTATTTGACCCAAACAATCCTTGCATATATTTTGCCACACCACATTTGAACCACCGGCAATCGTATCCAGTGCGTCCTCCATTTTTTTGGTATAATTATAGTCAAATAGAGGAGCAAAGTATTTTTCAAGGAAATCAATGACAATGACTCCCAAAGGCTGAATGACAAGTTTGCCATGTTCATTACCAAATTCTCTCGTAGTCTCTATTTCAAAAATCTCATCGCCTTCCAATTCAAAGTCCTTGCATATTACTGACTTGCCCACTACGTTTTGCTTTTTTACGTATTCGCGCTCTTGAATCTTTTCTACAAGCATTGAAAATGTAGACGGACGCCCAATACCCTTTTCTTCCAACAAGAGGACGAGCTTGGCTTCTGTATAGTGCTGTTTGGTATCCTTCATGGTTAGCTTGGACTGAATCTTTGCATATTTTACATTTGGATTTTGATGATTAGAGAGAACGTTATAATTTCTCTCCTCTTCCTCGCGCGACTGCGGTCGGTTGTTTACCGCCATCCAACCCAAAAAGGATAGCTTCTCACTTGTATGCGTATATTGAGACTTCATGGGTGCCTGAATCGTCGCCTTGATAGAATAGAATTCAGCTGGAGACATGCAAGATTCCAACGTGGTTTCCCAAATCAGCTTATACATTCGTTGTTCTTTTGAACTGAACTTGTCAGGAAGCTTGGTGAGAGAAATATCTGTGGGACGAATGGCTTCGTGGGGCTTTTCAGCGGCGGCACCATCCGCCGAAGGCGGCTTTTCTCTCTTGAGAATATGCGACTCATCATAATGCGAAAGAATATATTTCTGCACTTGATTCAAAAAGTCAGCACAATAGGTTTGGCTTTCTGTTCGCATATAGGTAATGTACCCCGCCTCATACAACGCCTGACATAGCTTCATGGTTTCCTTGGGAGAGACGTGCAATTCATTGCTGGAAGCCTGTTGCAACCTAGACGTGTTTAACGGGTTCGGTGGTTGTTTATATACCTTGGAAGGTTGTGTGCAAGTGAATGTGTGAGAGAAAGAAGCACACGCATCCAAGAATTCAATCATGTCGTCCTCGGTTTCGTGGTGCTTATTCAAATCAAATGAGATTGCTTTTGCAAACTGAAAAAACCCCGATGTGTTGTATATCTTCTTCCCTGGACTGCGTTCTATTTCTTGTTGATTGTCATAAATTAACTTCAAAGCAGGAGACTGGCAACGACCTGCAGAGAGAGACTGATGAGATATGTGCTTCCATAAAAGCGGCGATATCTTGAACCCAACAAGTAGATCTAAAATTTGTCGTGCCTGTTGAGCGTAAACGATATTCATATTAATGCGTGTTGGATTCCTTATCGCATTTTGCAGTGCCGTTTCAGTAATTTCGTGAAATATAATACGTTTTGTTAGTGCGGGGTTTAGGTCAAATATCATACATATATGCCAGGCAATTGCCTCGCCTTCGCGGTCATCGTCCGTAGCCAAGACGACTTCCCCCGCCAATGCAATTTCCTTTTTGAGGAGAGAAACTTGCTTCACTTTGCTTTCGGAAATAGTATACGTTGGCTTAAAATCATTCTTAAAGTCAATGTTGTTGAGAGAAGGCAACTCCCGCAAATGGCCAAAACTTGCAAGGCATTTGTATCCTGGACCTAAATATTCTTCTATTTTTTTGCATTTAGATGGCGATTCAACTATAACCAACGTTGTGGTAATCGCAAGATGTTTATTTACCATATATAATATTTAATAATACTTATGATATATGTTTAAGCTTTTTTCATTCGTTTGAATTGTTTCCATGAAATTTCGACGGGATCTTCTCTAACGATAGCTGGAGCATTTGCTGCGTCTGCGGCGGCATGCTCCTTGTCCAACTTTTCCGCCTTTTTAAGAGCACTATCCACGTAAATTTTCTTTAAGAGTGTACCTACCATAAAAGACCCTTCATGCTGGTCAACCATACCATCCTCAATTTTCTTTAGCACATCTAAAAATTGATATAAAATCTCCATGTCAATCTCGTCCTTGCGTATTTTATTATACAAATCCGTGTAATAATTGAACAAGAAACTGCACTCAATCATACACTCCATATGCAATTTATCTTGGTCATTGGCGTATTGTTTCTTCAATTTCAATAGAGTTGCAATTTCCTTTTTGAATATTTCGCTATGTTTTAGCTCACGGATAAGGCTGGTCTGGTCCTCGGCATTATTCGCCTTTATCATATTTTGCAATTGTAGACGCGTCTTATCGTCCATGTGTACTGGTTCCATATTTATTAAATAAGTATGTTATTTTTATATCTGTTATTTTGCAAATTCTAATTTAAATTCTAAATATAGATTAATGAGTTCGCCGTCGCAAACTTTATCTCTCGGTGCCGCAGTAGATTTCCAAATTGACCCCAATATTCCTCAAAGTTCTCAAGCATCTGTCGCACAAATAAATGATGCAACCAAGGCACAAGTAGCTTTGATAAATGCGACAACAAAAAGTGGTGGCCGCCGAAGACGCCGAAAAAGTTTGTCTTATAAAGGTGGAGATATAGTGGTAGCCCCTCTACCTCTTGGTGCGGATACGGCAAACGCTCAAGCAAATAACGTTGCTGCAGCTAAATTGTTTGCAAATGCAGTAAGTGCATCAACATATGATAATGCTGTTATACCTCCAAAAGTTGGAGGTAAGAGGCGTCGTCGTACCCGTCGTTTATCAAGGAAGCGAACACGCAGAAGAAGCACAAAATATAGAAAAATGATGAAAGTGAAAAAGTCAAGAAGGACAAGAAGAAGGTAAACACGTCAAATTATGTATTTTTTTTCAAGAAATATATAATAATAATATAAAGTATGCCGAAAGGAAGCGCATGGATAAATTTTATATATATTAATCTTGCATTTGTATTACAAATATTTGCCATGTATTATTTTACAAAAATAAAAGAAATTAAGGATAACTGGCCGAAGTATAGGTGCAACCCCATGTACATGCCATTATCGGATGATATTTCAAGTGATTTTATATATTGTGTGCAAAACATGCAAACCAATTTTATGTCATATCTATTGCAACCGATTAACTACATATTATCTGGATTATCTAGTATTTCTGGCAATCTTGTAGGCGATGTTTCTAATATTCGCAACATGTTCAATTATATACGAGACCAAATTACAGGTATAGTTGGGGGCGTGTTTGGCGTATTTACAAATATAATTATTGAATTTCAGCGTATAATCTTGGGGATAAAAGATGTGGTTGGCAAAATAATGGGGATAACCATCGCGCTCATGCATATGGTAGAAGGATCAATGATGACTGTTAGAAGCATGTGGGCTGGCCCTCCAGGTATCTTGGTTCGTGCTGTTTGTTTCCTTCCTACTACCAAATTAAAATTACAAGATGGCACCATTAAAAAAATGAAGGACTTGGGTTTAGGCGATATATTGGAAAATGGCAGCGTGGTTCACTCTGTTATGAAAATAGGCAATTATGCAAATGAAGTATATTATAAGTTCCCGAAGAAAGGTGTAAATGGCGAAACTATTTATGTGACGGGATCACACTTGGTAGCAGATGCAGATGGCAAATTTATTCAAGTGAAAAATCATCCCGATGCTGTAATCTCTAAAAATAAAAAGGTGAAGTGGTTTAGTTGTTTAATTACAGATGACCATAAAATGAAAATTGGCGATATGATGTTTTGGGATTGGGAGGATGATGAACATTACAAAAATAAATTTTAAGGATTTATGATTTTTTTAACATATTATAGATTTTCTTTATATATTATATAATATGAGTACTGATATTTATGATTTTGACTATGAAAAAGAATTACTAAAAAATAATGATAATTTTGTGCCACTAGGTTCAACAAAAACCAAGGCGAATACTATGAGATTTTCTCCCATAGTAGTGCCCGATGCAACACCAGTAAAATCTGCAAAATCAACGCCAAAACCAACGCCAGTGCCAATTCCAACGCATATATCGGTTAAGAGAGCAGAGAGACCCGCAATAACAACCGCTCGGAAAGCCATAATACAAAAAACGCCAATAATTGTTAAACAAAACTACGATTACGAGTTAAACCGACCCTTTAGTCCAATCCAGGTAACCACAACTACAAGAAAAGGCGATGATGATGATGATTGGAGTAGTATTTACGACAAAGATTTCTATGGTGGCAAGAAACGAACTCGCAAGGCACGTTCTACACGAAGAAAGCGGTCTCGCAAAACGCGAAGCAAGCGAACTAAAAAGTCGTCTTCACGCCGATATCGGGGTAGAAAGAGTCGTTGAGCTGAAAACGAGTATTATCATATTTAGGAAGGCATTAATCCTGCCGATGTAAATATCTAATGGTGTAAATATCAAATGAGCGTTATTTGATATTTATAGTTTAATGAGTGGTTCTTTTATTATTAACATATTATATGGATAAACCTATTCTAGAAAGTGCAAAAAAAATAAAACATTTATATAAGAATTTATCATATTTTGACCAATACGGAACATCAATAATAATATGTATTATATTGTTAACCATTTTATTCTGGATTCACGGATATTATACGATTATGACAAACGTTCAACCAATAAAAGATAATTGGCTTAAATATAGATGCAACCCAAAAGTAATACCTTTTGCTGGACTGATTAATAAACCGGATGATAAAACGGCTACTCAATTTACACAAGATAATTTCACACAATGTGTGCAGGATATGCTTAAACCCATTACAAAACGAGCAGTCAGTCCGTTTGATTATATGACAAGTTCGTTTTTAAAAGTGTTCCAAGTAATTTTAGCAGCGGTTAAACAAATAAGAGAATTGACAAACTCAATCAGAGAGAAGTTTGCGGTAATTTTAAAAGATATCATGGGTCGGCTGATAAACTTTTTGATTCCAATGCAACAAATAATAATTGCATTCACGGATACGATGGCAAAAGTTGTTGGCATTATGCAAGCTAGTATAAACACAGGGCTTGGTTCTATACTTGCCATGAAGTCGGTTTTAGGAGTAATCGTTACTAGTGCGATACAGGTATTACTTATATTAGTTGCAGTAATGATTGCGCTCATTATTATCATGGTTATAGTTTTCTTTTTCTTGCCGGGTTATTTTTTCTATGTTGCTGCACTTGTAGGCACATATTCGTCCTTTTATGTTACTATCCTTGGTCTCTTGTTGTTTATCATTGCTTTTTTACAAATTAATTTAGGGATTCAACAATCTGGTGTGATTCCTGGATTACCAGACGTACCGCGTTTGTGTTTTGATAAAGATACACCAGTAGTATTGCTTAACAAGACAACCAAACCATTTTGCGATATATGTATAGGAGACGTGTTAAGCGACGGCGGTATAGTAACGGCTACATTAATATTGGACGCGCGAGGAGTGAAGATGTATGACTTGAACGGAGTTATAGTAAGTGCAAGACATGCCGTAAAACACGACAACAAATGGGTGTTTGTGTGCGACCATCCGCAAGCAAAGCTATTAGACTGCTATAACGAACCATACATTTATTGCATGAATACCACGACAAAGCAATTCACGATAAATAATACTATCTTTGTTGACTGGGACGAAATATATGACGATGTGAAAGTTGTTTTAGACAAGACATATGCATCCGATTATGGTGTAGTTCCAACGTCATTGGATTATATACACGAATACTATGATGGTGGATTTGAGGAGGATGTTGAAATTCTCTTGGAATCGGGCGACACGATCCCAATTAATAAAATGCGTGTTTGCCTTAGACTTCCGGGCGGAGATGTTGTGCGCGGTATAGTGAAAATTGATAAAACGCGAATTAAAAATACGGCAAATATATACAAAAATATAGACAAACCAAATAATTTAGCAAAAAACACGGATTTCGTATATCATTTATTGACAAATAAAGGTTATTTTTATGTTGGCAAAAACAAAATAAATGATTATAATGATTACATTGACTCGCGTATTTAGAACTATCCCGATTAAAATTATTATCTATTAAATATGTATAACATGGAGATATCTGTAGGAGGAATAAAATTTAGGTTAGAAATCATCATTGTCATAGGTATAATATTATTTTTAATATTTGGACACACATGTATGTCTTGCTCTACTAGCATGCCCGGACAAATGGCGTCCAGTTTAGGATATTCCAACGTAGAAGGATTCTTTGGCGCAAGTTCAAATAATGGTGAATCGGCCATGTATAGTTTGGACAATAATACTCCTGTAAATACGGACAGCTGGTTTACGCCCAATTTGGTCGTTACTCCCGGACAACCATTGCCCCCTGGTGTTGCGAATATATTAAACCGCGCTCCTCAACAAATCCCTTTGCCAGAGGGGCAATTGTCAATGTTTGCAAACACGCCGTTTAAACCTGAGTGCTGCCCGAATGCATATTCCAACAGCAGTGGATGCGCGTGCATGACTACCAATCAATATAACTACTTGATCTCTCGTGGTGGAAACAATGTTCCTTACTCTGAATATTAAATTGTTGTTGGCTGTGGTTGGTTGAAATATAATATCATCTAATTTTTTGATATTATATATTTTTGTTATGTTATATGCTGTCTAGTGTATAAAGCAATTTAGTTAGTTCCCATCGCTGGCATGGATGTAGCCGACATTGCTGCTGCTGCATTCATTTTAGCTTCAGTGGTAATACCATCCAAAGTAGATTTAAACGTGGTTAATGCATTCTCAATTTGGGACTGCTCGGGTCTATTTTGCATCGAACTCTGTAAGGCGCTGAAAGCGGTGTCAATTTTTACAACATCGTCTGCAGTGCAAAATCCCTCTGCGTGAGCGGCATTAGAGATGATATCCTTTGCAAAGAAAAAAGTGAAGATGAAGAGAATAAACGGAAGCAAGACTAATATCCAAGAAATAGCCTTAAGTCCCTTGGAACACAACCAGTTCAAAATCCATCCCCAGATTAAAACGAAGATACCATTCACGACCAAAGTAATTACCTTGAAATCATTGAAAAAAGCAGTTAATAAACTGATTCCTGCTAAAATCAAATATAACTGCGCGGGTGTGCAAAAACGACTAAAATCCATTGCTGCCATTATATAATAGAATAATACTATTTTTTATTTTTTCTTCGCAGCCTCAGCTGCTTTCGCAGCAGCATCTGCTTTCGCCATCCTTTCTTGATACGCCTGCATTTCAGCCTTCTCCTTGTCGAGACGTATCTTATCCTTAGCTGCCTGAGCATCAGCTGCAGCTTTTTCTCTTGCCTTCCTAGCAGCATCAGCCTCTTTCTGAGTAGCATAATTTTTGCAAGCCCTCGAGCCATCACTTTGTAGTATACAATCTGTAGCCCCCTCCCGGAATCCCTCCTGGAACCCCTCCTGGTCTCCCTCTTCATCAGTGGCATTAGAGATGATATCCTTTGCAAAGAAAAAAGTGAAGGTGAAGAGAATAAAAGGAAGCAAGACTAATATCCAAGAAATAGCTTTAAACCCCTTGGAACACAACCAGTTCAAAATCCATCCCCAAATTAAAACGAAGATACCATTCACGACCAAAGTAATTACCTGGAAATCATTGAAAAAAGCAGTTATTAAACTAATTCCTGCTAAAATTAAATATAACTGCGCGGGTGTGCAAAAACGACTAAAATTCATTGCTGCCATTATATAATAGATTAATAATATTATTTTTTATTTTTTATTTCTTGGTTGAATATTTTTTAAATATTTTGATACGCATTCTGCTTAAACATACATTCCGCGCAACGATGTGTTATCTTCCTTCTCTTTTGTTATCAACTTGTCAACGATATCAGTTGTTACCTTGAACGGAAACTCCACTTTCAGCGTCATGCTCTCTTCAAACAGATTGGTGCCAGGCTTCATTAATCTGTAAAGGTTCAGTTTGGTGTAGATAATTTCTAGACATCGCTTCATGTTTCTAACGCCATCCTCCTTGTTGCAATGATTTTCCATAATGTAGTGAAGTGTTTCATCCGGAATAATAATTTCGCTCTCGTTAAACTTTACTTGCTCGCGAATCTTCGGCAGGAGATGGTTAGTTGAGATAATGGTCTTCTGCTTCTTATCATATCCCTTGGTATGAATTCTATACATTCTGTCGCGCAAGATGGGATTCACTTTTGACTCATCATTATAACTGAAGATGAATAGGCACTTGCTCAGATCAAAATCAACTTCCGCAAAATACTTGTCGTGGTACTGGCTATTCTGCGACGTGTCTGTCAAGTGAGTCAGAATGCCCGCAATCTCCTCGCCCTTTGGTGTATCGCTGATTTTATCAAGCTCGTCAAAATAGATTACTGGATTCATGCACTTGCTATCCACCAGAATTTGCACGATCTTGCCCCAAGTACTGCCTTCGTAAGTATACGAGTGCCCCTCCAAGAAACTACTATCTGTTGCACCGCCGAGCGCGATGAATGCAAAGGGTCGGTTGAGGATTTTACTAATACCCTCCTTGACGAGTGTGGTCTTACCGGTTCCCATTGGGCCTTGAATCGCGATGGCCGTTCCGATACTTGATGGATTTGTAATTAACTGACCCATCATTTGCATAATTTGCATCTTTGCATCGTTAAGACCATATACTGCAGCATCAAGCGTCTTCTTGGCGTTCTCCATGAAATCGTGGCATTGTTCAACTCCATTATCAATGTTAACCGGCAACGTCTGATACTTTCCGAATGGAATTCGCATGAACGTGTCAACCCAATTCTTGATTTTGTAGTATTCGCCTGAACCAGGCTCCATGTATCGCAATGAATTAATCTTTTTCATGGCGGCGCCCTTGAATAACACGGGCATGTCTGATTCAAGCAACGTAAGACGATAGGGTTTCTCAATGCGCGTAATCTTGTTGATTTCGCGAAGCTCTTTGATAATCTTCTTTTGTTCTTCAACCTGCAGCTTGTTAAAGAATTCAAAATCGTTCATCGTATTCTTGTCCTTTACGATCTTGCGGAAGATTCGCGTGTTTTTAGCTTGGCGCTTCACGTTCTTTTTTTCCTCCTTCTTTTCAATCTTCTTGATGTTTTGTTCGCACATCTTAAGACATTCCTTTGCCATAGCGTTGCTTTTGTTCTTTTCATAAAGCTCCTTCATCTGATTAATGAATTCGGTGCTATTGTTTGAAGGCTCAGCAGGCTTTGCAGCAGCAGCAACAGGCTCTTCCTTATTAACCGCGGCAGATTTCTTACTCTTTTTTGCGGACTTTTTGGATTTAATGACGATGTTTTCTTCCTCTTCCTCCTCCTCTGCCTCATCATCTTCGTCTTCTGTGTCGGAATCAGAGACATCTTCATCTTCGTCTTCCGTTTCTTCCATATAATCGGAATCATCTTCGTCCTCATCATAATCTTCCCACTCGCCCTCCTCATCGTCTTCGTACTCGGCACCGCCACCATTACCAATAGTAAAGATGATGTTAAAGTTCTTTGCACTCTTGGAAGTAGGTGAGACATCATCATCACCCTCTTCATCATCGTCATCCTCCTCCTCGTCATCTGCGTCCTCCTCCTCGTCAGACTCGCTCTCAACCACCTGCTTCTTTTTACTTACCTTCTTTTTCTTGGTATCCTTTTTACGCGGGCGCTTCACCTCTTCCTCCTCTTCCTCCTCATCAGCCTCCTCCTCTTCGCCCTCTTCCAACTCCTGAATCTTTTTCTTCAATCTAGTTCCAGCAGCAATCTTCTTGTCTAGGTGCTTAGACGGGAATATCTTGCTTAAAAACTTTCTGTATTCAGTCTCATCCATCTCATCCTCATCCTCGTCGTCATTGGACCCGTTATCACCCTCGCTGTCCGAACTTTCCACCTTCTTTTTCTTTTGGACTGGATCCTTTGCCTTCTTAGTGTTAGTACGCTTGATTTGAATCTCTCGGGCCATGATTATTATCTATATATACAAATAATAATCATAATTCTAAATCATTTTTTTTTTGAGAAAGGTTCCACCAATTATTTTGTATAACTGGAATACAATAGATAAGCCAAGAACAATCCGAAAAAGTTCTTTGCAAACAAGTCTAAAATATTATAGGATATGTTCTTTAATGTGTATGATAAACCTGCTGCGACCCCGTATAATCCCCAAACAACAACGAAATACCAAAATAGCGTGGTCCCTAAATCAGTATATTTTGCAAAATTTTCATAAATTATATAAAACATCATGAAAAAAGGGATAAACCCCCCAAAGACTGATGTAAACAATGATATTTTCTTGAGTTCCCCTAAATATCCAAATAGAAGCATGGCAGCGTTCAATAAAACTATTGACGAATATGTCTTCAGGTTATCGCTTATAATGCTTGTAAATGACGGGATGACGTCCGCACCACTCTCTTTGAACCTTAAATAAATCAAAAAGGTTGAAAATGTAATTAACATAGTCGGCGTAGTAATGAACCAGTCCCAATATCGGTTAAGTGTAATGTTTGTGGTGGTAGATATAGCGAATACGAGCCATACATAGAAAGCACCCTCTACTATTTGAACTATAAATTCAAGTAAAAGTAGCTCGCGCAATAATTTAAGGTCTGGTGCTGTGGGTAAAGTTAGCACATAGTAGTCAATTGCACCAGTAATTATTTGTACGAACAAGGAGAGCCCTGCCGTATATTGTATTAGTCCCATTTATAGTATATGTATAAATTATTTGCGCGACCGGCGTGATTTCCTGGTCCTGCGTCTGCGTCTTTTGTGGGGTCTGCGAGATTTACGTGTTTTGCGGGATTTTCTGCCTCCCAAACGCATGCGGAATTGTTCGTATTCATCAGCAGTAAATGGTTTCCATTCTGCATCTAATTTAGCAAGGTCGCGTTTATAGTCGTCGCCATCTGTCGGTTTGCCTATTGCTTTATACGTTCTGTCTAATATGCCCTTTTTTGCATCATACTTTATTTGAGCTAAAAAACTCGCACGATTAGATAAGTTTTTGTCGTTTTTATCAAATCTATATATGCTCGTACCTGCAACATTATATTCCCTCATGGAATTTTCAAATTCGCGATCATCTCCCATATTTGCTCTTATTAAAGTCTCGTATGTTCTTGCTATGACAATATCAAAAGGAGGGCATCGTGCATCGCCATTACATATACCAATTTCAAACATACGTTTTAATTCTTCTTCAATTGCAGGAGAAAAATCCACTGAATTTATTTGTTCACTTGAATATGTGCCAGATAAAAAATTTATTATATATTGAACACGTCCTGTTCTTGCATCTATTGATTTAGAAAGTTCGCCACCAAAATAAACACGAATAGTAGTTTCAAGTGGAAGTAGAGTTTGCCGACGTTTGTCTGTATATTGTTTGTTTAAACATATATCTTTTAATATATCAGTATGTTTTGTTGCTAGTTCAGTGACATTTATATTTTGTTTTACCACAATTTGTTTTGAGCTTTCGTCGCCAAAATCAAGTAATAACCATGTATACACTCCTGTTTCCGCGCCGGGTAATTCCCACAATGCTAGCAGAGGGGATAATTTATCTATATATTCTCTGTTTATACTTGAACCTACAGGCACACGAACAACATAGTTATAGTCTCCTCTTATAAATTCTAATGTATTTCCTACACCAGCTGAAGATATTTCTGCGCAAGTCAAACGAATTGGTTCAGGAAAATTAGAAGTTGAAGAAGGAAAGAGAGAAGCCATTTATTCTATATTAACCAGACAATTAAAATAAAAATTGATCGGAAAGAATCTAAATATATTAATGTAATATAAGGAGATGTCCAAGATGGAAACGCAACACACTAGTTCAAAGATTATTGGCATCCAGTTTAGTATATTATCGCCAGATGAGATTCGTAAAGGTTCCGTTGCAGAAATTACGAGTCGCGATACATATATTAATAACAAGCCAGTCATCGGTGGACTCTTTGACCCACGAATGGGTGTGCTGGAGCCAGGGCTCATTTGTCCCACGGACGGGTTAGATTATATGCAAACCCCCGGATATTTTGGACATATTGAGTTGGCTAGGCCTGTCTTTTACATACAATATTTAAGCACTATACAAAAAATTTTGCGTTGCGTATGTTTTAAATGCAGTAAGTTGCTCATCAGTAAGGAAAAATATAAACAAGCTTTAAAGTTGGTTGGAGATGGGCGATGGAAGTATGTGTTTCCTTTAGCGAGCAAGGTGAAGCGTTGTGGTGAAGATACTGAAGATGGTTGCGGTTGCCTACAGCCCGGAAAGATTCGCAAAGAAGGGCTCGCAAGCATTATCGCCGAGTGGGAAAATACTGGCGAAGGCGAGGACAAGCAAAATATCGTTATTAAGTTGACACCTGAAATCGTGCTGAAGATTTTCAAACGCATCTCTGACGAGGACGTCACCTTCATGGGATTCAGTCCCTTGTGGTCGCGTCCAGATTGGATGGTTTGTCAGGTCATGGCGGTTCCCCCACCCGCAGTCAGACCTTCGGTCAAGCACGACGCCCAGCAACGCAGCGAGGACGATTTGAGTCATATCTTGGTTAATATCATCAAAACAAACAAAACACTTCAAGAAAAGATCCAAAGCAACGCACCCGTAATTGACGATTGGACGACGCTTCTGCAATACTATGTTGCGTGCATCGTGGACAACAAGATTCCCGGCGGCGAGTGCTGCACACGTTCTGGCAGACCACTCAAGTCAATCAAGGATAGATTGAACGGAAAGGGTGGGCGAATGAGAGGCAACCTTATGGCAAAACGCGTGGACTTTAGTGCCCGTTCTGTTATTACTGCTGACCCCAACATCTCCATTCGCGAGTTGGGCATTCCGATGAAAATCGCCAAAAATATCACCAAGCCGGTCGTTGTTAATAAAATCAACAAGGCATTCTTGACAAAACTTGTTCTAAATGGGCCTCTAGTCCACCCCGGAGCAAAGATTCTTGAGAAGAAGAATGGCGAGTCCATTACCTTGCGATATGTTGATAGAGAGTCGCTCGTTTTGGAAGAGGGCGACATCGTGCATCGTCATATGATGGACGGCGACCCTGTGCTGTTTAATCGTCAGCCTACGCTGCACAGAATGAGTATGATGTGTCATATTGCGCGCATTATGAAGCGCGGTGACACATTTAGGATGAATGTAGCCGATAAACTTTGTGTTGGCAACAGGGGGCGTTAAAAACGTGTTACCCCCT
>Ga0114966_10003167_pt1 | contig 14557 bp, 14 predicted proteins | sample M_130207_XF_Meta_FD_87029 | JGI IMG/M metagenome (GOLD analysis project Ga0114966, IMG submission 87029) | Freshwater microbial communities from Lake Montjoie, Canada to study carbon cycling - M_130207_XF_MetaG | ecosystem: Environmental > Aquatic > Freshwater > Lake | place: Lake Montjoie... | reverse complement strand
TCCAGCTGCGCGTGATGGAAAACGGGCAGGAGGTCGAGTACAGCATCGAGGGCCGCAGCCCCAATGCGCTCGCCCGCATCGGCTGGAAGCGGAACACCCTGAAGCCCGCCGACAAGGTCAAGGTCACGATGAACCCGCTCAAGAGCGGTGAAAGGAGCGGCAATGTCCTCACCGTCGTGAAGGCCGACGGCACCGTGATCTCCGCGCGGGAAGCGCAGACGCCATGAACCTGCGCCGTCCTGCTGTGCGGATCGGAGTTCATGCCGCGGCACTCGTGGTCGCAAGCACTGCGTTCCTCCTGGCTCCGCCAATGGTCCGCGCTGCGGCGCCGGCCGCGAAGTCGGAGTACGTTCCAAAGCAGTACGAGCCGCGGACGCCGCGCGATTTCACCGGGCTCTGGGTCAACAAGGACGGGATTGGCTGGGTGCCTGGCAAGATCGGCCTCAAGGGCGAACCGCCGCTCACGCCCGAGTACGCAGCCGTCTACGCCCAGCATCGCAAGAATGCGGCCGAAGGGCGGCCGACCGGTGATCCCACGGCTGCGTGCCTGCCGCAAGGCATGCCGCGAATCATGACGATGGTCTATCCGATGGAGATCATGCAGAACGAATTGCAGCTCAACATCTTCGCCGAATGGAACGAGCAGACCCGCCGCATCTTCATCGATGGCCGGCCGCATCCGCCGGCGGACGAACTGGACCCGACCTACTATGGCCATTCGATCGGGCACTGGGAGGGCAACGCGCTCGTTGTCGAAACCGCCGGCCTGCGCGACGACACCAACCTCGAGGCGACCGGCATTCCCCACAGCGGCGACCTCGTTGTGCACGAACGTATCTGGCTCGCGGACAAGGCCACGCTGAGGGACGAGATCACGCTCGTCGATGCCAAGGCGTATACAAAGCCGTGGACGGTCACCAAGACCTACCATCGTGCGGAGGCCGGCTTCTCGCTCCTGCCCTATGTGTGTCTCGAGAACAACCGCAATCCCATCAACGAGAAGGGCGAGATCGGCGTCATTCTCGAAGACGGCAGTCGCTAAGCCCCCCTCACTTTCACTCTCGGCCACATCCATGACTTTGCCACGCAAGCTTCTGGTCCCGCTGTTCACGCTGCTGTTGTGCAACGGGTTTGCGCAGGCAGCGGAGCCGCCCACTCCAGACGTCGCGCCGGGCAGCATCAACAACGAGGAGGTGGCGTACCCGTATCCGTCCTCGTACCTGCCGCTCAAGCTGTATGGACAAGACCTGCGCATGGCGTACATGGACGTTCCAGCCTCGGGACAGGCCAACGGCCGCACGATCGTGCTGCTGCACGGCATGAACTTCGCGGGGTTCTATTGGGGCGGGCCGATCGATGTCCTGCGGCGCGCGGGCTTCCGGGTCGTCGTGCCGGATCAGATCGGGTTCGGGCGATCCTCGAAGGCCCTCATCCCGTACAACTTCCATGACATGGCACGGAACACGCAGCTGCTGCTGCAACACCTTGGCATTCCGCGAGCGACGATCATCGGTCATTCGATGGGCGGCATGCTGGCGGCCCGCTTCGCCACGCAGTATGCGGATGTCGCCGAGCGAGTGGTGATCTACAACCCCATCGGCGTCACCGACACGCGTTTTGACAGCCCGTGGCCCAGCATCGATGAAGCCTACGAACGCACGCTCGCGTCCACTTACCAGACCGTACGTGCCGGGATCTTCCGCTACGTCGCCCACAAGCCTGCCGCATGGAACGCGGAGTTCGAGAAGTACACCCGCATCCGGTATGCGTGGACATTGAGCGGCGACTGGCCGCGCTATGCGTGGGTCCAGACACTCATCCAGCGCCTGCCGTACCTCGATCCGGTCACCAACGACTGGTCGCACATCAAGGCACCCACGCTCGTCATCGGTGGCGCCGAAGACATGTTGCCCGGCAGCGCCGCGCTCTTCCAGGAACGCATGAAGTTCGTCGCCGCCAGCATTCCGGGCGGCAATGGCCGCGTCGTACTGCTGCCTGGCCTCGGCCATGTCCCCCATCTCGAAGCCCCGGACCAGTTCTATCCGGCGTTGTTGGAGTTCCTCAAGAAGTAGCTCTGCTGCCAGTCCCAGAGGTCGACGGCCAGCAGTACATCACCGTGATTTCCGGCAATGACCTGGTGGCGTTCGCGCTGCGCAGGTAGCGGGTGGTCCGCGAGGGCGATTCCTCGACGACTCGGCTTAGCGCCACCCCAGCGCGGGCGCGACGTGCTTCAGCACTGATTCGATCACGTGCGCGTTGTAGTCGACACCGAGCTGATTGGGGACCGTAAGCATCAGCGTATCGGCTTCGGCGATCGCATCGTCCTGCTCGAGTTGCTTCACGAGCACGTCGGGTTCGGCTGCGTAGGAGCGCCCGAAGATCGCGCGCGTCTGCCCGTGCAGCAGGCCGATCTGGTCACGGCTCTCGCCACTGCCTCCGAAGTACGCGCGATCCCTGGCATCCACGATCGGGAATATGCTGCGACTGACCGACACGCGCGGTTCGCGGGCGTGACCGGCCTCTTTCCATGCCTGGCGGAAGGCACGGATCTGCGCAGCCTGCTGGATATGAAAGGGCTCGCCCGATTCATCGTGCTTGAGCGTCGAGCTTTGCAGGTTCATCCCGAGCTGCGCCGTCCAGATGGCAGTGGCATTTGAACTCGCGCCCCACCAGATGCGGTCGCGCAGTCCCGCGGAATACGGTTCGACGCGCAGCAGGCCCGGCGGGTTCGGGAACATGGGCTGCGGATTCGGCTGTGCAAAGCCCTCGCCGCGCAGGACCTCGAGGAACGCCTCCACATTGCGCCTGGCCATGTCGGCATCGGTCTCGCCGGGTTCCGGCGAGTAACCGAAATACCGCCAGCCCTCGATCACCTGTTCGGGCGAACCGCGGCTGACTCCAAGCTGGAGCCGTCCACCGGCGATGAGGTCTGCTGCACCCGCGTTCTCCGCCATGTAATACGGATTCTCGTAGCGCAGGTCGATGACGGCCGTGCCGATCTCGATGCGACGAGTGCGGGCGCCCACCGCCGCGAGCAACGGGAACGGCGAGCCGAGCTGGCGGGCGAAGTGATGCACGCGGAAAAACGCCCCGTCCGCGCCGAGCTCTTCGGCCGCAACGGCGAGTTCAATCGACTGCAGCAGCGCATCCGCGGCCGATCGCGTCTGCGACTGGGCAGCCGGCGACCAATGCCCGAACGACAGGAACCCGATCTTCTTCATCCAGCCGCCCATGAGGAAAGGTGAGTCTGACGGCCATCTTAACCCCGTGAGCGAGCCGGACAAGCGGGCTGGTTGAACCGGACGGCAAAAAGGGCCCGACCCTCCTGCTTTTCTCCGCGAGTCGGGTAAGATCCGCCACTCCCGCACTCCGCGCCGGAACAAGGCTTTTGAGGACTTTCCATGAAGACCGTGATCTCCAACCTGACCAACGTCTCCACCCATGCCGACGGGTCGTTGACCCTGGGTTACACCAGCGCCAAGGAGAACCACACGATAGAGCTCAAACCGGATGTCCTGGCCAAGCTGTACGTGCCGCTCCTGTCCAGCCACGCCGACGACCTCAACAGCCCGCTCTCACGCAAGATCAGGCCGGTCGGCTTGCGCCGGTTCCGCTTCGGCGAGGAAATCGGCATGTCGTTCCTGGTCGGGCAGAACGTGTCCTTGCACCTGATCTTGGACCGGTCATTGGCTGTGGCACTGCAGAAACTGCTTGAGACTTTCGACGACCAGAGTACCTGGAACGTCCCGACCCCGGGATCGGGGGCTGGCGCCGTGGCCCAGGTGCCTGCACCTCCCGGCGAAAACACCTGAGGCCTGGTGTCAAAGAATCACGTTCACGGGGACTTCGACGGCCTTTAAAATGGCTGGCGACATCCATCAGACCCTTACCCCTTGGTACCCAGGACATTGAGGTCGCTCATGAAAACTCCCTCCGTATTCTCGGCTTTGATGCGCGCGGCAGCCGGTCTGGTAGTTGCCGCCACGTTGAGTTTCACGGCGCTGGCACAGCCGCCTGGGCCTCCGGGGGAAAAATTCAAGGTCGTCACCGTGGCCGAGGGACTCAAGAACCCCTGGAGCATGGCGTGGCTGCCGAATGGCGACATGCTCGTCACCGAACGGGGGGGCTCCTTGAGGATCGTGCGTGGCGGCAAGCTGCTGCCTGCGACAGTCCCAGGCGTTCCGGCCGTCCGTGCCGTCGGGCAAGGCGGCCTGCAGGAAGTGGCGGTTCACCCGAAGTTCGCGGAGAACCACTACATCTATCTCAGCTATTCGAAGCCCCGCAACGACGGCAAGGAAGGCACGACGGCGCTGCTGCGGGCGAAGTTCGAGAACGACCGCCTCGTCGACGCGAAGGAGATCTTCGAGGCCAAGGCCTGGAACGATCGTCCCGGTCACTTCGGCGCGCGCATCGCGTTCGATCGCGATGGCTTCCTGTTCATGTCGGTCGGTGATCGCATGGCCGGCCTCGGCGGGCCGAATGGCTTCGATGCCACCGATCATCCGGCGCAAAGCCTGATGTCGCACCAGGGCAAGATCCTGCGCCTGCGCGATGACGGCACCGTGCCGCCGGACAATCCGTTCGTCGGCCGCAAAGACGCGCTGCCTGAGATCTGGAGCTGGGGCCATCGCAATCCGCAGGGCCTCGCAGTTCATCCCGTGACGAACCAGCTCTGGGAAACCGAGCACGGCCCGCAGGGCGGCGACGAGCTGAACCTGATCAAGAAAGGCGCGAACTACGGCTGGCCCACCATCGGCTACGGCGCGAACTACGTGACCGGCACCGAACTCCACCAGAGTCGTTCGCGCGAGGGCATGGAACAGCCGAAGGCGTTCTGGGTCCCGTCCATCGGCATTTCGGGCCTCATGTTCTACACGGGCGACAAGTTCCCGAACTGGAAAGGCAACGTGTTCATGGGCGGCATGTCGGCGCAATGGCGCCAGCTCGTGCGAGTCACCCTGGGCGGCGAGACAGTCGCCAATCGTGAGCCGCTGCTGTTCGGCCAGTACCGCTTCCGCGACGTTCGCCAGGGTCCGGACGGCTACATCTACATCGCGACCGACAGTCAGGGGCCCAACCAGACCAGCGCGATCCTTCGTCTCGAGCCGAACACGTAACTCGCGAGAGCATGACGCTCGACCGACGAACCGCAACGGCGCTGCTGGTGGCGGCCGCGTTCTTCATGGAGAACCTGGACGCCACCGTGATCGTGACCTCGCTGCCGGCGATGGCGCGCGACTTTGGCATTGCGCCGGTGCACCTCTCGGTCGGCGTGTCGGCCTATCTGGTGGCGCTGACTGTCTTCATCCCGGTGAGCAGTTGGGCCGCGGATCGCTTTGGCGCGCGTCGCATGTTCATGCTGGCCATCGCGGTCTTCACGGGCGCCTCCGTTCTGTGCGCGCTCACCCAGGGGCTATGGAGCTTCACTGCCGCGCGTACGCTGCAAGGCATCGGCGGCGCAATGATGGTGCCGGTCGGCCGACTGGTGGTGCTGCGCGATACCCCGAAAGAAGACATGGTCCGTGTGATCGCGATCCTGACCTGGCCCGCCCTGGTGGCACCGGTCCTTGGCCCCCCGATCGGCGGCTGGATCAGCACGCACTGGAGCTGGCGCTGGATCTTCCTCATCAACGTGCCGGTCGGCATGGCCGCGATGGCAGCAGCATGGACGCTGATCCGTAGCAGCCAGCCCCAGCGCCCGCCTTTCGATACCCCCGGCTTCATCCTGAGCGGACTCGGCATTGGCCTGCTGCTCGGGGGCATCGAGGCGTTCAGCCGCCCCGATGTGATGGCGGTGGTCTCCCTTGGCACCTTGCTCGCAGGCGTTGCGTTGTTGCTGCTGTCGGCTGTCCACTTGCGCCGTGCCGCTCATCCCCTGTTCGGCCTGGCGCCGCTTCGCATCGCTACCTTTCGTGTCACTGCAATCGGCGGCTCGGGCTTTCGCATTGCCATCAGCGCCGCGCCGTTCCTGCTGCCGCTGATGTTCCAGCTGGCCCTTGGCTACACCGCGGTGCAATCCGGAGCGCTGTTGCTGTGGCTGTTCGTCGGCAACCTGGTGATGAAGCCGGCCACCACGCGAATCATGAACCGGTTCGGCTTCCGTACTGTGCTGCTTGGCAATGGCCTGCTGATAGCCGCGGGCTTTGCCCTGTGCGCGACGGTGACGGCAGCCACGCCCTACTGGATGATCTGCGTGCTGCTGATGTTCACCGGCATGACGCGCTCAATGCAGTTTACGGCGTTCAACACCCTCGGCTTTGCCGACGTGCCACAGGCGCAGATGCGCGATGCGACGACGCTCTTCTCAGTGCTGCAGCAAATGAACTCAGGCCTGGGGATCGCCGTCGGTGCACTGGCCCTGTCGATCGCCGAAGCCTTGAGCGGTACCGCTGCGGGAATGGCAACCCCGCATGATTTCCATCTCGCGTTCTGGTTGATTGCGGGTCTCGCGCTGGTGGCCACTACCGACAGCCTGTTTCTGCCGGCCGGTGCGGGTGCCTCGGTGCTGAACAGGCGCTGATTGCGCCCGAAGCGGACGGCGCCCTACAGAATCTCGAACACCTGGTAGATCGCGCCACCGGCGACGCGATGGCCGCACGCTACTGACACCATGCGATTCAGCCAGTCGTAGCGTTCGGCGGCCGTTTCATAGTACGCAGTGGCGCGCATGTAGTACTCGGACGGATTCACGGGCTCGCCGCGGGCCATCCGGTCGAGCACCGCCTGTGGGCCGTGGCGAACGCCGGTGTAGGTCATCGCGATCAGCGCATCGTCATCGGTTTGCAGCAGGATGCGCACGTTCAGCGTGGTAGCACCGTCGCGCCGCAGCGATTGCCAGTCGCTCCCGCCCGAGAGCACCTTGCCACGCAGCTTCGGCCCTTCGAAGCGGCCACCGGTGATCTCGCCTATTCTCCGGTCATGGCCCGGCGTCGCCCCCACGATGTCGGGCTTGCGCACATCGATCTGGAACGCGAACAACGGCCTGCTGGACAACGCCGACAGTTCCTTAGGCACCAGGTCAGCAAGCGACTCGGTCGTCATGGTACAGAGAAGGAGATGGCTTCTTTCACGATGGCTCCGACAGGGATGACTCTGGACTCGGGTCCGGCGCCATTCTCCCCGCATGAACTTGAGGAATTCAAGTGCCACACGGAGTCTCAGGACGCCGAGCCAGGGGCGCTACTTCCCCGAACCGCCCAGCGCCTTCTTGAATTCCTTGTAGTCGGTGGGCCGCTCCGTTGGCGGGTAGTAGTTCTGCGGGAACCAGCGCAAGCCGACGCGCATGATCTTGGAGTTCGTGCTCTCATCGAGCAGGCTCACGTCACGGATGAAGAACGCGAAGCGATTGCCATCGGGCAGCAACGCATTGTCGGCGAATGGAAAAGCAAATGAAGTCAGGTCGAAATCGAAACGATAGTCCGACTCGACCGAGCTGCCTGCCGCCGGGGTGATGAGCACATGCACTCGCTCCGATGCGAAATCCGCCTTGTCGAACACGATCGACAGCGTGTCCTTGCAATCGGGTGAGCTGACCACGAAAGTCTTCAAGCTCGTGCTCGGGACCAGGAAGGTGCCAGCGTCGGATGACTGGCCGAACGCTTCTTCCAGCTCGGCATCACTCACGAACTGGAAGGTCGTCTCCATGGAGGCGGCCGGCGTGCACTTCGCTACCGGATCTTCCCAGAGCTGGGCAATCTGCCGCTGAATGACGCGATGGGCCGCTTGATGAAGATTCGATCGCGCCTGCTGGATGGCGGCCGGCAACAACGTACCGCGATACGCCGCAAGGCGATCGTCCGCATCCTGCAACAGCGGCTTGAGCTCGAAGTGCTCGTGGAAATTGAGCGTGAGCAGCTGTGCCAGCACGGCATAGCGGATGGGATCGATGTCCTTGTCCGCTTCCTTCGGGCCTGCAACCGGGCCGATGAGCTGCCCGAACATCGTCGCGCGCAACGAACTCTCGGCCTGCTCCCGCTGGTTGATCAATTCAAGGCTGGCGCGGTTCTGCTCGAAATGGTTGGCCAGCAACGCGGCCACGATGGCGCCGAGCGGCACTGTCAACTTCATCACCACATCCAGCCAGAACTGGACGTCGCGCCGGGTCTTGACCTCGGTGCGACTCTCCTCTGCCTCTTTATTCGCCATCGCGGTCCACGATCACTGGCAGTTGATGTTGACGGTGGCCGAACCGTTCAGCGCCGCGATCTTCGGCGTCGTGCCGTTCGGGCATTTCACCGTATAGACCCCGGTGTTGAGCGCCAGCGAATACTTGCCGCCCGCCTCGACTTTGAGGTCTGCGACCTTCGCGTCACCCTTGAGGACCTCGAGCACCGTGCCAGGCGGAACGCCATTGACCACGCCTTGCAGCGTCCCGACCTGCGCCTGGGCGATCATGGCCGTGAGCACCAGTGCCGCCGCGACCACCAAGCCTTGAAATCTGTTCATGTCGGTATCCTGGATCGCTGCCGAAGCAGAGGGTTGGGAGTATATAGAGGGTTCAGGGCACCATGGCTATCGGTCGCCGGCTCAGCCCCACAAGGACCGAACCCACACGACGAGATACAAGCCTGTCCACACTGTATCGGTCCCAGCGTGACTGCTTCCTGAACGACAGTCCGCCCCCCACCACAAGGCTGGCCGACGGCAACGCCCGCGCGTATTGTTGGGGCTTCCACAGGGGGAAAGCTCATGAAACAAAAGATGTTCGTCTTGTTGGCAGGACTCGTGACGTTGGCCGGCGCCGCGTTCGCACAGCAGCAGCCGGCCGATCCGGTCCGCACGCCGGGGGCTCAGGCGGGCCGCGACCCCAATCGCGATGCCTTCATCATGAAGAACTGCAAGGCACCGGCCCCGACGCCCGCCCCCGCCGGCCCACCGCCTGGACAGCGTCCCCCGCAATCCGCACAGTTCGAGAACGCCCCGATCACGGGGATTCCGGGCGTCGTTGCTCCCGGGCAGCGGTGGCGGAAAGTCTGGCAAGGCAGCGGCAACAACACCGACAGCCCGATCGCCACCGACAAGGGCATCCTGCTGGCCCAGAACGACCTGAACCAGATCGTCGAAATCGGCCTCGATGGCAGCGTTGCCGTGATCGCGAGCGACACCTATACCGGTGGCGCGATGGCGATCACACCGGCCGGCAAGCTGTATGTCGGCGAGCGCGCGTTGAACCGCGGCATCTGGGAGGTCTCGCCGCGTCGCCTGTTCACCAACACGATGAACGGCGAACCGCTTGAGTGCCTGGGTGCCGCCGTGCTCAACGATCTGGTTGCCGACCGCAAGGGCGGCATGTACATGACGATGGGTGGCGTCTACTACGCGAACGCAAAGGGCGTGGTGAGCGGCCGCTATGGCAAGGTGGGCGGCAACGGCATCGCCATGAGTCTCGACGACAAGACGCTGTATGTCACGGGTCGGTTGCCCGATGCGACGCCGCCCGCCGACCTCAAGCTGCCCGCGGGTGCGCCCACACCGACCGGCGGCCTCGTGGCCTTCGACGTGCAGCCGGACGGTTCCCTCACCAACGAACGGCAGTTCTCGTGGGCCGGCAACGACGGCACTGCGGTCGATCTGCAGGGTCGCTTGTACACGCCAGGCAATGGCGGCGCGTGGATCATCGATCCGAAGACCGGCGGCTTCCAGGGCTATATCCCGACGCCGCCCGGCACGCACGGCCTGCACTTCGGCGGACTGAACCGCAGCACCCTGTTCGCCATCACGTTGAACGTCGAAACAGCCGTCTACGCCATCGACACGCAAGTGAAGGGCTACCAGCCCGGCGAGTGGCGCAGGTAGCATCATGGCGGCTGCGTTGCCCCAAGGCGTGGAGACAGGATGTCAGGGCATCAATCCGCGCGGGCTGCACAGGGGGATCGAATCCCGATAGGCGTCAAATAGCGCGGCCCGGCCGGATGGCTTCTGCAGGATTTTCCGCCACCGGGCGGCTTGCTTGAAGCGCTCCGGCCCGTTCGGGCTCGCTCAGTCGCTGCAGAGCGAGGCTACTTGGCTGTTGCCCAATTGCTGCCTTCCGCTGCGTTCTTGACGCCATTGATGGAGATGATGCGCGTATAGCTGCCTCCATTCTTGCCGTCGCGCAACGGGTTCATCGTCAGGACGACTTCATCCCCGACCTTCATCGTGTCGCGCAGCACGCCGCGGCCCATCATGTTGCCGATGTGGGACATTTCGATGGACCACTTCTCGGGTGCATTGTTGGCACCCTTGATTTCGATGGACAAGTACACGTGCGGGTTCATGTAGCTGACCGCCGCGACCTTGCCGGTGAGCGTCGCCTCCTTGCCTTCATCAAACATTGCATGCGAGTGATGCGCCTGTGCAACGAGCCCGAACGAGGCGGTCGCCAACGCCAGCACCGCCGCTCCAGCTTTCCGAATTCTGTTCCTGTACACGATCATTCCTCCACTCACTATCTCTGCTTGCATTCCCGAGGCCGCTCGCCCGGACATCCGGGCGATCTGGCCTGTCACTTCGCGGCCGTGCCGCCCATGAAGTCAGTCGCCTTCGGGAGGCGTCCGGCACGCTTGGCCTCTTCCGTCCGATTGAAGACCTCGGCCCACGGCCTGGGTTCAAACATGTTGTTGTACTGCGGATCCCCCACTGCGAACTCCGCGATCCGCCCATCCGTGTTGTGGTACGCGTTGTTGGTCGATACGCATTCGTTGTGCACCGGCGGCGGCGACTTCCAGTCTTTGCGCGGCGAATGGACCACCACCTCGTGCCACGGGAAGGCGAACGCCTTGGGGTCGTACATCGTCACGTCCACGACGATCTCGTTGCCGAGACGCTTCCAGCGCTCGATGATCTGCAGGTCGTCGCTGTACTCCGGCAGTCCGTGCCCCGAGAACCAGCCCTTGATGTCCTTGACCCAGACGACGAGCTCGTCGCGATCCCAGAACCCTTGCGACTGGCCGAACCACGACGGGAAGGCAAGCTCGGCCGGCACGAATCCGCGACCGTCGTGGTAGATCACGCGGTATTCGTTCACGGGCTGGTCTTCCGCCGAGATCATTACGTGCTCGTCGAGCATGACGTAGCGCATCGCCCAGCCGTCGCGGAAGTAGCCGTTCGGGAGGCACTCATCTGCCGGCCACCAATGCGAACCTTCCAGCTCGGACTGCAATGCCTGCGCAAAGCGCGGCTTGTACTCGTTCGACACACCGGCCCACACGTCCCTCACCTGGATGGCACCGCCAGTGGCCAGCGTGCGCGAGTCCCAGTCCCCGGACCAGTCCGGCAGCGTGGCGCGCGTGTGCTTGGTACCGCCGCCCGCCGCCTGCTTCCACGCATTCCAGTGCGCTTCTGCCGAGGCATACGGATACGGGCTCTTGAGCACGACGCTGTTGCCAGACCTGCCCTGCAAGCCCTTGTAGAACTCTGCAAAGCTCTTGCCCTCGGTGGCAGCCGATGTCCATTGCCCGTTCCACGTGCGGTTCCACCACTCGCCAGCCGTGAGGTTGTTGAAACGGTCATTCGGATCCGGCTTGGCTTCCGTCCTGAAGCGCTGCGCCCAGGCCTGCGCGGAGGCGACGCCCGCAAAGGGATGCAGCGGATCAATGGCGATCGGGGCCGTCGGGGCCGCGGGCGCAGGCTGAGCCGCATCGGTTGACACGGACGCCGCCGCCAGCGCAAGTGCCAGCAGGCAACTGGTGGCCACGGAAGTGCGCCGCCGTGTGAGCTTCTCGAACATGTTCATCCTCTCGTTCTCCGGCTTGAATTCCTGCAAACGTGCAATCGTACTCAACGAGCGGCAGGGCCCGGGGGCGCCGGCTTGTTTGCAGCGCCGATCTCCTCGAGGAACCGGGTGACGACGATGGTCGTCTCGTCTCCCGGATTGCCGATATGCTCGTTTACCGTGAAATGGTCCTTCGAGTGCATCTCGAAGGCCGTGGCCTTGAAGCCCTTGTCGCGCATCGCGGTGGCAAAGGCCTGCGACTGCGGCCCGACATCGCCACCCTGCCCGCCATACAGTATCAGCGCCGGCGGGATATGCTTGCCCCGCGCGATCTGGTGGATCGGGGATCCGTTGCGCAGCAAAGTGGCATCGGTTGACGCGAAGACGTTGCGAACGCCACCGCCCGGCTGGGTGTTGTCGAAAAAAGCGCCATCGACGCCAATGAAACCCTTCACGATGTCGAGCGACTTGCCGGCCTTCGCGAGGAACTGCTCGTCTGTGGCGACGAGGCCCGCCGACAGGATCCCCGTTGCATGGGCGAACAGCACGATCCTCGAGGGATCGCCGCCATACTTCGCGATGTTGTCGTGCAGCCAGGCCAGCGCGTTGGCAACGTCCTGAACGCTGTTCGGGTAGCCGCCGTCCGGCAGGAAGCGGAAATTCATGGGCACGAAGATCGCGCCGATGTCGCGCGTCAGCCAGTCCGGCTTGTTGCCGAGGTCCTTGTAGTAGGCCTTGTCCGAGCTGCGGAAGCCGCCTCCATGCACGAACAGCACGACCGGCATCTTCTCGCGGACCGGGTCCGGCACGTACAGGTCAAGGCTCACCCGATCGGGATCCTTCTTGTAGGTCGGGTCATAGACGATGTCGCGGTACCAGGTCATCGCCGTGCGCGGTTGGTTGGTCATCGTCAGGTGGGTGTGCTTTTGCGCATCATCGTGCGCACCGCCCGTCACCGGCATGAGCGCGATGCTGCCTGCGAACAGCACGACTGCCTTGCGCAGCATGGAGCGCCAGCCGACCTTCGGGGTCATCGTTGCCATCATCACCTTGCTCCCCTGGACGCTGCTTCCATGTACTCGGGGTACATGGTTTTCGCGCCACCCAGCACCGCGTCGAGCGGCAGGTTGTGCTGCTGCGCATACTCCATCAGGAACGGATTCTTGCCGGGCAGGAAGTGCGGCACATAGCCCGGCTTGCGATTCGCGATTTCCACGACGATGTCGCAGGGGTAAGCCGCGATGCTCCTGCGCATGTCGAGCGCATAGTCGGAGCTGCGGATCATCGGCTCCGTGAAGTAGACCGGATCCTTGATGACGGCGACGACGGTCAGGTAGTTGCCGTGCCGGATGTAGTGTTCGGACAACGTGGCGAGGTCGCTGCGTGGGATGCCGTTACGACGCAGGTACGCCATCTTGAGGTGCGTCGTCTCCGCGGCCAGCACGTCCCCGTCCCAGCGGGCCGTCGTGAAGCCCTGCCACGCGTGCCCGGCGTATGCCGGCGGGTGGGCGCGACCATCCATGTAGAACGTCCGCTCGGGCGCCTGCCATTCGCGGCGCGTCCGCCACGCGACGACTTCCTGCGTCACCGAATCCACGTCCTTCCACATGCGGAACTGCGAGTGCCGCGAGCCGTAGTCGGCGGGATGCGGACGGCACTGGAATTCCTCGAGCGTCAGGATCGACGGGTCATAGGCAAGGCCGACCTGCCTGGCCGACTCGTTGATGGGCAGGCCTTCGTACTCGACCAGTGAAGGGCCCGGGCCCCGCTCCGGCTGGTCCTCGTGACGACGCTCCGCCCAAAGGCCCGTGAGGTCCACTTCCGCCTGCGCCGGGACCTGACCCAAGCCCAGCGCCACGATGAGCAGGCTCTTCCAAAGAACGGCGGTCATGCGGGAAGTACTTCTCCGGACGGCGCGTCCGGGGCAATGACCTGCAAAGCACCTTGCCTCGACCTTCACTGCAGTACCCTCCGGTTAGAAGTCCGTCGCCGGCCGCAGCCGGCGACGGACCGATCCGATGCCTTCGGCTTTCCGTTACTGGAAGTTGTAGCGGAACGACAGGGCGAACTCGCGCGGGGCACCCAGGTTGCCGAAGTTGATCTGCACGTCAGGGATGTTGAAGCCGCTCACCCGATAGTACTCGCCCGTCAGGTTGGTCCCGGCGAGCGAGAGGCCCCAGTTGCCGCCCGGCGCGTCATAGCCGACGCTGGCGCTCAGCAGTCCGTAGGCCGGACGCTTCACGCGGCTCAGGTCATCCTGATTCGTCCAGGTTTCATCCTGCCAGCCGTAGTCCGAGCGGTACGTGACCTTGCTGCCTGCGGCGAGGTCCTGGTTGAACTGCAGGCCCAACGAGGCTGAGTACTCGGGCGCGAACGGGAAGGGCGTATCAAGCGTCAGCTGATTGACCTGGCCAGGGGCGCCAAGGTCGGTGTACCCCGCGTCCAGATAGGCCAGGTTGAAGTTGACGCGGAATCCCTTGCTGACGACAGCGGCACCCTCGATTTCGAGGCCCTTGATCTTGGCCTGGCCTGCATTGGTGGTCCAGCGCGTGGTTGGCACCAGCTCCTGCTGCACCTGGATGTCGTCGTAGATGCCGTAGAACAGCGACGAGTTCAGACGAACGCGCCCCCCGAACAGGTCGGAGCGGATGCCGAGCTCGTAGTTGTTCAGCACCTGCGGATCGTACGGGAACAAGCCCCCATTGGGCAGCGGCGGGACTTGCTGCGCGATAGGACGCGGATCGACCGTGGTGTTGATGCCGCCGGCATCGAAGCCCATCGAGTAGGTGAGGTACGTCATCAGGTCGGGCGTCCACTGGTACTGCAGGGACACGCGCGGCGTGACCTTGGAGTACTCCGTCGTCT
>Ga0114966_10003165_pt1 | contig 14563 bp, 14 predicted proteins | sample M_130207_XF_Meta_FD_87029 | JGI IMG/M metagenome (GOLD analysis project Ga0114966, IMG submission 87029) | Freshwater microbial communities from Lake Montjoie, Canada to study carbon cycling - M_130207_XF_MetaG | ecosystem: Environmental > Aquatic > Freshwater > Lake | place: Lake Montjoie... | reverse complement strand
GGATTCTCGATCTTCTGCATTCGAATGAGCAATCCCCAGCTTGGCCAATCCGGCTCCCTTCAGGCTCATCTTGTGTTGGAATCGACCGGTTCTCCAGGCTCATCTTGTATTGGATAAGACTGCGAACTAACTTACCCTTCTCGCAGTGGTATGCTGCGGATACGCGTAGTAGAGATGAAACGTTTCTTACCCCCCCAACTTCTCCTCCTACTCACTCTCTCTCCCCTCGCCTTCGGCCAAGGTACCATCTCCACCCTCGCCGGTGCCGCCTCCAACGCCCTCATCAACAACGCCCTCATCGGTAGCAGCGCCTGCTTCGTTGCCTACTCGCTACCTCTCGGTGTCCTCTATCTCGTCAACGACGGCGGCGTCGATGTCGGCCTCCCCGCCGCTCTCCCACTCGGCGCAACCGGTTCGGTCAGTAACAGCCCAGGCACCATCTTCTCAGCCGGCCCCTCTGCCGTAGCATCCTGTAATTCCCTCGTCCTCACCCTGAACGTCACATTCACCCTCAACTTCACGGGCAACAAAGTCGTCTACCTCGCTGGACGGTCCGTTACCAACGCCAGCTCGGGCTGGAAAACCGTCGGCGTCTCCATCGTCCCCGAAGGCATCATCGCCTTCCCCCGGTCTACCGACAGCAGCCAGTCCACCAGCAATACCGCCAACGCCACGGTCTCCTTCAATTACCAGGACACCACCGACGGCAACGCTGCCTCCTCCATACCCCTCACCGTCACCCTCAACATCCCCTATAAACCCGGTTTCCCCGCCAACTTCGGCATCTGGACCGCCCCCAATAAATCCTCCGGGCTCACCAGCCCCTGGGAAATCGTCAGCGTCCGGAAGAACCCATCATCCAACGCCGAGCAGACCACCCCACGTCTGTGATATAAAATTTCAGAATGCAGAAGCAACTCTCCGGCGTTTTCCCCATCCTCTGTACCACCTTCGATGACGCGGGCCAGGTCGATTTTTCCAGCCAGGCCCGCCTCATCCACTACCTCCTCGCACAAGGCGCCCACGGTCTCGGCCTCTTCGGCAACGCTAGCGAAGGCTATACTCTCTCCACCGAAGAGCGCATCTCCCTGATGAAGCTCATCCGTCGCGAAGCCGGCCCCGACGTCCCGCTAATCGCCTCCTCCGGACACACCGGCACCGACGCCGCCGTTGCCCTATCCAAAGAAATGGAAGACCTCGGCGCCGACGCCCTCATGGTCCTCCCCCCCTACTACCTCAAAACCGACGGCGATGGCCTCCTCCACTACTTCGGCGAAATCTCCCGCGCCATCTCCATCCCCATCATGATCCAGGACGCCCCCCTCCTGACGCAGGTCCCCCTCCCCGTCCCCCTCCTCGCCCGCATGGCCCGCGAAATCCCCAACGTCAAACTCGTCAAAGTCGAAGCTCCCCCCACCGCCCCCAAAACCTCCGCCCTTCACGCCGCCGCCGCTGACAATCTCATCCTCTTCGGCGGCCTCAACTGCCAATTCTTCATCGAAGAATATCAACGCGGAGCCCGCGGCCAAATGCCCGGCAGCGACCTCACCCGCGAACTCGTCGCCATCTGGAACGCCCTCCAAGCCAACAACCTCTCCGCCGCCTGGGACGAGTTCACCCGCATCCTCCCCCTCCTCCGCTTCGAACTCCAACCCGGCCTCGGCGTCTCCGCCATGAAACACAACCTCGTCAGCGAAGGCATCATCGCCTCCGCCCGCGTCCGCCATCCCACCGCCTCTCTCGACGCCGCCAGCCTCGCCGAACTCATCTTCCTCCGCCAACGCATCCGCCCGGAAAGGCCGGTCTAAAGATGAGCCGCTGGCGCTGGGGCATCGCTAGCCTCTTCTTTTTCTCCGCGGTCATCAACTACGTCGACCGCCAAACCCTCTCCGTCCTCGCCCCCACCCTCACGAAGGAACTGGCGATCTCCGATCAGCAGTACGCCAACATCCTCACCGCCTTCCTCGCCGCCTATACCCTCATGTACGTCGGCTCCGGCTTCCTCGTCGACCGCTGGGGCACCCGCCGCGCCCTCAGCCTCTTCATGGTCTGGTGGAGCGCGGCCAACATGCTTCACGCCTTCGTCCGCGGCCCCTGGTCCCTCGCCGGCTTCCGCCTCCTCCTCGGCGCCGGCGAAAGCGGCAACTTCATGGCCGCCTCCAAAGGCGTCTCCGACTGGTTTGAACCTAAGGATCGTGGCTTCGTCAACGGCCTCGTCCAAGCCGGAGCCAGCGTCGGAGCGGTCATCGCCCCGCCCGTCATCACGACGCTCGCGGCGTTCTATGGCTGGCGCGCCGCCTTCATCGCCACCGGCGCCCTCGGCCTCCTCTGGCTCATCCCCTGGCTCATCCTCACCCGTCACGCCGTCGCCCTCCCCCTGCCCCCCGGTCCCCAGCGCTCCTGGACCGAAATGCTCCGCTACCGCCAAACCTGGGGCCTCCTCCTCGCCCGTTTCCTCTCGGACCCCGTCTGGTGGTTCTACCTCTTCTGGCTCCCCAAATACCTCGTCGACAAACGCGGCTTCACCGTCATGGAGATGGGACTCCTCGCCTGGATGCCCTATCTCACCGCCGACCTCGGCAGCCTCCTCGGCGGTTGGCTCTCCGGCCAACTCGTCAAACGCGGCCGCCCCCCAGTCCAAGCCCGGCTCGCCTGGATGCTCCCCTTCGCCGCCCTCATGCCCCTCTCGATGGCCGTCGGCTTCGTCGAAAGCCGCAACGTCGCCCTCGCCCTCATCTGCGTCGTCACCTTCGCCCACATGGGGTGGAAGACCAACCAAGCCACTCTCACGAACGATATCTATCCCCGCGAAGTCGTCGGCACCGTCTCCGGCCTCCTCGCCTTCGGCAACGGGCTCGGCGGAACTTTATTTACAGCGTTAACCGGCTGGATGGTCGTCCATTTCAGCTATGCGAGCGTCTTCGTACTGATGGGCTTACTCCACCCTTTGGCTTACTTACTAGTCCGTTACTTGGTTCGCCGCCCGATTCATGGCTCGCCATCATCGCATCCTTAGCCCGATAGATATGCTGCCGTAACGCCGCCTGCGCCAAGCTAACCTTCCCAGCCCGCAAGGCCGCCACAATTGCCTCATGTTCCGCCTGCTCCTGTTGAAACCGCGCCAACCACTCCTTGCTTTGAAACGCTGTCTCCGTTTTTCGACTCTCCGATGCATGAATCCGCGCTATTGTCAGATGAGCGTTCAATCCCCCGTACATCTCCACCAGTCGCTGATTCCCCGAAGCCGCCAGCAACACCCGATGCAACTCACTGTTGGCCAACTCGTGCTTCCGCAGCATCTCCTCGTTTGTCACGGCCTTTCGCAGCAGCACCAAACACTCGTCCATCTCGCCCAACATCTTCGCCGTCAACCGCGGAATCGCCAACTCTGCCGCCAAACACTCCAGCGCGCAACGAACCTCAAACGTCGACCGAATATCATCTTTAGTCAGCGTCGCCACAAACGTTCCCGACCGCGGCCGAATCTCAATCAAACCTTCCGTACACAGCCGCTGCACCGAATGCCGCACCGGCGTCAAGGAAACGCCCAGTTTCTCGGCAATCTCTTCTACCTGCAATCGCTCCCCGGGCTTAAAGCCGCGCGTCAGAATCGCCTCTCGCAGCGCTTCGTAAACTTCGTCAGTAGCTCGTTTCCGGGTTATGCGGCGCAGTTTCATTCGTAGTCCAATCTCAATTATCTACAGTAAGGTGTCCCATGCGCATTGAAAACATTTCCGCCTTCCCCGTCCGCATCCCCCGCGACACCGCCGCCGCCCGCGGCCTCGCCGGTTCGCCCACCGCCGTCGCCCCTGTCGAAGACGGGGGCGACGGCCGCTACCGCTGGTCCACCGCCTACCCCGTCCTCTACCCCGTTGACTTCGAAACCGCCCTCATCCGCATCGATCTTTCGAACGGTCTCACCGGTTGGGGCGAAGCCCAAGCCCCCCTCGTTCCCGAAGTCGCCTGTACTCTCATCGACCTCCTCCTCGCCCCCGTCCTGCTTGGCCAAAACTTCAACGGAACCCCCGCCGAAATCAGCGCCTTCCGCGACTTGCTATATAGCACCATGCGCGTCCGCGGACAAACCGGCGGCTACCAACTCGACGCCATGGCCGGCCTCGATCTCGCCCTCTGGGACCTAGCCGGAAAAATGGCGAATCAACCCGTCTCCCAACTCCTCGGCGGAACCTCCACCCGCGTCCCCGCCTACGTCTCCGGCGTCGCCGGCTCTACCGACGAAGAACGCCTCGCCTTCATCGATCTCTACGTCCATCGCGGCTTCCGCCTCTTCAAGGTCTATCTCGAAGAATCCTGGCCCGAACTCGACCGCCGCGTTCGGCTCTACCAATCCGCTTTCCCGCAGGTCCGCTTCGCCGTCGACGCCCTCTGGCATCTCCCCTCTGGCGCCGGCCTCGACCTCGACCTCGAATGGATGGAGTGCCCCTTCCTCCCGGAGGACCACGAGGAGCACCACCGCTGGACCCGTCGCGCCCGCGCTCCCCTCGCCCTCGGCGAGTCTTACCGCACCCGCCACGAACTCCGCCCCTTCCTCCCGTTTACGAAGGTCCTCCAGCCCGACCTCGGCCGCTGCGGCATCACCGAGACTGTTGCCATTGGCAAGATCGCCAAACGCCTCGTCCCCCACCTCAGCATCGCCCTCGCCCCCCAAATCCTCGCCGCGGTCCACGTCGCCGCCGCCCTCCCCAACTCCCGGCTCTGTGAGTACAACCCCCGCGTCCTCGAAACCGCCAACCAGTATCTCTCCGAGCCCATCGAACTCGACGGCCCCAACTACGTCGTCCCCCAGCGCCCCGGCCTCGGAGTCGCCTTCAATCCATCGGGTCTAGCCGGATCATGGATAGGTTCACGCTAAACGTCCGGTCATCCGTCGGCACCGTCCACGTCGGTCCCGACGCAATCTGAATCTCGTATTCGGCCGCCTCCTCCAAATCCGTCTCCAGGATGAACAACCCCGTTCGCGTCAACTCCCACTGCGCCTGCGCCTTTCCATTCACCATCACACGAACCCGCGGAACCCCTCCCTGCTCAAATAAACGGCTATGCGCATGGCCCCGTATCCGCAACCGCTGCTCCCCACCCCGCACGTTCCGCAGCCGAGCCCCCGCCTCCGCCCCCATCCACCGAAACTTGTTCCCATAAACCCCCTCCGTCTCGTACCACCCCTCCCCCAACCGCTTCTCATGCCCCTCCATCGAAAAATCAATCACATCATCCCGATCCCCCGGATACAGCTCCTCCCGATCCGCCGTTCGCAGCAAATTGTAAACCCCGCCCTCCAAAGCCGCCTCATAACCGCACCCTTTGCACCGCAAAACCCCGCCCCCGCCCCGCTCCAGCCCCATCCCGCAATCCGGGCATTGCAACCGCTCCCAGAGCCCCCTCCCATCCACCGCCGCCGTCCCCGCCTTCTTACACACCGCCGCCAGCGTCCCACCCAGCCGCCATCCCGCCAACCGCTTCCCAATCCGCTCCCCCCATCCCCGCTCCGGTATGAAAACCTGATACTCCCAACTCCCAAAATGCCGACCCACCAACGTCTGCCAATCCTCGAGCGTCATCGTATGGTTCTGCCGAATCCCAAAACTCTCCTCCTGCTCGGCACCAATCACGTCCTGCACCAAATACCCCAACAACCCCCACTCATGCAGCTTCCTCTCCCACGCCTTCATCGTCTCCGGATACGGGCAGCGATACAACCGTAACGAAAGCTGCCGCCGCACCGGCTCCTCCGCAAACACAAACACCCCGCCCGGCATCAATACCCGCTTCACCTCTAAAAACACGCTCTCGATGTTCATGAACTGGCTCAGCATCTGAAATGCCGTCACACACCGCAGCGAATTGTCCGCAAACGGCAAATGCAATGCATCCGCCGCCACCCGCACCGGCTCCCGCTCCAGCCCCCAAGCCTCCACCAGCGCCACCCCGTGCCGCAACGAATCCGCCGACAAGTCCGATGCAAACCCCTCCGCCCCAAACTCGTTCGCCAACATATACGCCGAATGCCCCGCATTCGCCCCAATCTCCAAAAACGGCGACAACTCCCCCGCGAACTCCAAATGCCGCCGCAAAAATGTCCCCCGCCTCACATTTTCTTCGGCGTAAACTCGCAAGGCTCGCTCGGGTTCCCCCAGGGAGGCAAAATTGTGAAACTCTACTTGGGCGCGCTTCACCGCCGCCGACTGCGCTTCGATCATCATGGAAAGGGTAGATCTCAGTACATTCCCCCTTGACCCTTTCAGCAATACTGGAAATTCTGTATACCGTGAAACCTTCCCTCAACAGCTCCATCGTCCTCCGCGGAGGCTTCGCTGTCATTCTCGTCCTCCTCGCCGCCTCCGCCGTCGAAGCCTTCCGCCTCCAACGCGCCGGCGGCCCCCAGCAGGATGCCGCCCACCAACGCTTCCTCCGCCAGGACGACGCCATCACCTCCTTCCGTCGCACCATCTGGCTCGGCGGCATCTACACCCGGGACTACTTCCTCAACCAAAACCAAGCCGGCCTCCAACGCTACAAATCCCGCCTCGATGAACTCGAAATCCAAGGCAACGAAGCCCTCAAAACGCTTCAATTCCTCTCCCCCCAACAAATCCATTCCCTCGGCCTCCCCGCCGAATTCTCCCGCTTCCTCGCCGAACTCCGCCTCACCGCCTCCAACCCCACCGCCGTCGCCGCTCCCGATTCCTACATCGAAGCCGTCCTCATTCCCCGCCGACTCTCCGCCTTCGCCCTCGCCGAGGAATTCCGCGCCTCCATCCGACAGGAACTCGTCGACGCCCAATCCCAGTTCGTCGCCGACCGCGCCGCCGCCGCCCAAACCCTCGCCCTCCTCCTCGGCCTCGCCCTCGCCGTCGGCATCGCCGTCGCCGCTCTCAGCCTCCGCTTCGCCGCCAACGCCGAACACGACCGCCAAGTCCACTTCCAGGAACTGGAAGCCCTCTCCGCTCGACTCCTCGAAATCCAGGAAGAAGAACGCCGCTCCCTCTCCCGCGAACTCCACGACGAAGTCGGCCAAACCCTCACCGCCCTCCGCCTCGAAATCTCCCACGCCATCTCCCTCCTCCCCGCCGGCCCCATCGCCGACCGCCTCGCCCGCTCCCGCGAACTCGCCGAAAATACCGTCCGCACCGTCCGCGACATCTCCCTCCTCCTCCGCCCAAGCCTCCTCGACGACCTCGGTCTCGGCGCCGCCCTCCAATGGCAACTCGAAGACTTTGCCCGCCGCTCCGGCATCCGTACCGAACTCATCGGTGCCGACGTCGGCGAAAATCTCTCCGACTCCGCCAAAACCTGCATCTTCCGCATCGCCCAGGAAGCCCTCAATAACTGCGAAAAATACTCCCAGGCCAAACTCGTCCGCGTCGATCTCTCCCATAAAAACCAGGAACTCTGCCTCGACGTCCACGACGACGGCATAGGCTTCGCCCTCGACCATCGCGGACTCCCCGGTCGCGGCACCGGAATCCTCGGCATCAAAGAACGCGTCCAAAAACTCGGCGGTTCCTTCTCCCTCGAAACCCGCCCCGGCAAAGGAACCCACCTCCGCGTCCAACTTTTAGAGACAATCTCATAACATGCCCTACCGCATCCTCCTCGCCGACGACCACACCCTCGTCCGGCAAGGCGTCCGCCGCATCCTCGAATCCCACCCCAATCTACAAATCGTTGCCGAAGCCGGTTCCGGCTCCGAAGCCGTCGAACTCGCTCGCCTTCACCTCCCCGATCTCGTCCTCCTCGACGTCGGTATGAAAGGCCTCAACGGCCTCGAAGCCCTCGCCCAGATCCGCCGCCTCACCCCCCCCCGCCTCGGTGCTCATGCTCAGCATGCACGCCGATGAACGCTACGTCCTCCGCGCCGTCCGCGAAGGCGCCCGCGGCTACATCCTCAAGGATTGCCTCGAAGCCGAACTCATCGAAGCCGTCCTCGCCGTCGCCCAAGGCAAGCGCTTCTTCAGCCCCTCCGTCAGCCGCTTCCTCCAACGACCCGTTCTCGACTCCCCTCCCGACGACCGCTACGACCTCCTCACCGACCGCGAACGTCACGTCTACCAACTCCTCGCCGAAGGCAACAGCAACAAGGAAATCGCCGCCCAACTCACCCTCAGCCTCCACACCGTCGAAACCCACCGCTCCCGCATCATGGAAAAACTCGCCCTCCATAGCGCCGCCGAACTCGTCCTCAGCGCCGTCCGCCGTGGCCTTGTTTCTTGAAAAATAGGTCTCATACAGGAAACGCTGTATAGACAACGCCTCCCCCTATCGAGTACGGTTGTCTTTCTCCATCACCATGCCCGACATCGCCACCATTCGCCCGGTCGCCGTCCGCACGACCGCCCCCACCCTGTTCCCCCACAGTCTCAGCGTCTTTTTCCCCGCCTATAACGACGCCCTTGCCCTTCCGGCCCTCATCTCGAAAACCTTCGCCGTTCTAAACCAACACGTCGCCGACTTCGAAGTCATCGTCGTCAACGATGGCAGCGCCGACTCCACCGGCCTCGTCCTCGAATCCCTCGTCGCCGAATTCGGTCCTCGCCTCCGCGTCATCACCCATCTCGAAAACCGCGGCTACGGCGGTGCCCTCCGCACCGGTTTCGCCTCCGCCACCAACGAATTCGTCTTCTATACCGACGGCGATGGCCAGTACGACGTCGCTGACCTCCCGGCCCTCCTCAACGCCATCACCCCCGAAGTCGGCCTCGTCAACGGCTACAAAATCGCCCGCCACGATCCCTGGCACCGCAAGGTCATCGGCGCCGTCTATAACCAATTCGCCCGCTTCCTCTTCCGCGTCCGCCTCCGCGACATCGACTGCGATTTCCGCCTCATCCGCCGCTCGCTCCTCTCCCGCGAACCCCTCCGCTCCTCCAGCGGCACCATCTGCGTCGAACTCGTCACCATGCTCGAACGCTCCGGCATGAAGGTGGTCGAACTCCCCGTCTCCCACCTCGCCCGCCAACATGGCCGCTCTCAATTCTTCCGCGTCAAATCCCTCGCCACCACCCTCGTCCAAATCTGCCGCCTCTACTTGAGCCGCTAAGGCAGCGCGAAGGCATGATACGTCCCCCCGCTCGCCGCCCCTGACTTCCCGCCCCCCGCCGCAATCACCACATACTGCTTCCCCTTCACCATATAAGTCGCCGGAGTCGCGTTCCCCCCGGCCGTCAACGTCGTCGACCACAGTAACTTCCCGGTCGCTTTATCGAACGCCCGAAACTGCTTATCGTGGTTAGTCGCCCCAATAAACAGCAGCCCCCCTGCCGTCACCAGCGGCCCCCCATAATTCTCCGTCCCCGTCGTCTTATCCGCCAATTGCGGATACTCCCCAAACGGCTGCTTCCAAACATACTCCCCCGTGTTCAAATCAATCGCATTCAACGTCCCCCACGGCGGCTTCACCGCCGGGTAACCCTCCGGATCGAGAAACTTGTTGTACCCATCCGTCTGGTATGCCTGCTCAATCAACGTGCTCCCCGCGACCCCCGCCGAAGCCACGTCTTTCCCCGTCATCAGATACTCCAAAATCGCCTCCCGCTGCCTCTCCGGCAAATGCCCAAACCCACCCATCCGCCCCTGCCCCTTAGCAATCACCCGCTCATATTCCCCTCTCTTTCCCGCCTCCAACTTCGCGAGCGATGGGAACTCCGGCGGACTTCCGCCCCGATCCTCCCGATGACAACCCGCGCAATTCCGCGTATACAAATTCTTCGCCGACTCCACGCCCTTCGCCGCCGGCCTCGGCACCAACCGCAGAATCCAAGGCATCTCATTCGCGTTCACATACAGTAACCCCGTCGACGCATCAAACGCCGCCCCGCCCCACTCGCCGCCCCCGTCAAACCCCGGAAACACCACCGTCCCCTCCTTACTCGGAGGAGTAAACTGCGGCCCGCTCTTCACCTGCCGAAACCGCTCCTTCGCCACCGCATTCGGAATCATGTCCTCGGTCAACTGCTGCCGCGAAAACGGTGCCGGCTTGGTCGGCAACACCTGCTGCCGAGCTAACTTCTCCCCCTCCACGTCACTATCCGGCGTGTCCACCGTCGTCAACGGAAACAAACTCTCCCCCGTCGCCCGGTCAAAAACAAACACATGGCCCGACTTAGTAATCTGCGCCACCCCGTCCACTAACTTCCCATCCCGCTTCACGGTCACGAGCGTCGGCGGAGCCGGCAAGTCCCGGTCCCACACATCATGCTTCACAAACTGAAAATGCCACTTCTTCTTCCCCGTCGCCGCGTCCAGCGCCAACAAACAATTCGCATACAAATTGTTTCCGTGCCGATTCGCCCCGTAAAAATCAAACGATGCCGATCCCGTCGGCACGAACACCGTCCCCGTCTTCCCGTCCAGCGCCATCCCCGGCCACGAATTCGTCCCCCCGGCGTACTGCCAGGCGTCTTTCGGCCAAGTCTCATAGCCCGGCTCCCCCGGCCGCGGCAGCGTATGAAATGTCCACGCAATCTTCCCCGTCCGCACGTCATAAGCCCGAATGTCCCCCGGCGCCGACGGCAACCCCTCCGGCACGAGCGACCCCTGTATCAACAAGTCCTTATACAGAATCCCCGGCGTCGGCGCCGAAATCGAAACCTTCTCCGGGTCCCGCCCCAGTCCCTCCCGCAAATCCACCCGGCCCTTCACCCCGAAACTCTCCAGCGGCTTCCCCGTCCCCGGGTCCAAAGCCATCAGCCAATTCCGCCAAGAAAACAGGAGCCGCTTCTCCTTCCCCGCTTGCCACAATACCAGCCCCCGGTTCCGCCCCCGCGTCGGCTTCCCCTCGCTCGGGTCATACCGCCACAGTAATTTCCCCGTCGCCGCGTCCAACGCAAACACCTGCTGCTTCGCCGAACTCCCATACAGTACCCCGTCCACGATCAGCGGGTTGCACTGGATCTCCGTCCCCTTCTCCGCATCGCCGGAATCGAACGTCCAAGCCGGTGCCAACTTCCCGACGTTCGCCTTCGTAATCTGGGCCAGCGTCGACGACGCGGTCTGCGCCGCTCCCCCTCGATAGGTTCCCCAATCCGCCTGCCCCAGCAGCAACCCCGGCAACATGAAAATGAAAATGCGCATCCCCATATCATATGGAAATGCGCCGCCGAGAGTTTCTACCCGCCCTTTTCCTCCGCCCCCAGGCTCGACCCTCGTCCACTAATATTTTCTCGTCGACTCCATCGGGGCCGACAAAATCAGCCCGTCCCGCTAAGACCCCGACGAAGTCTACCGCCTCGACCTCCTCAAGCTGAGAAAAATCGATCAACTCGACTGCGTCCTTCTCCACGAAGGCTCGCCAATCTCCTCGGCCTGCGACCCTCGCCTCCGGAATTGACATCTGAACCAATAAAGGCCTCGAAGCCGCCCGCCGCTTCATCAAGCTCGGCGTCGACCGCGATCCCCTTCCGGCCCTCTGTCGCAAACTCGTCCAAGCTGCCGCCCTCGAACAACTCGAAATTCTCACCAAGGCCAAGTGCCCCCTCTCACACTTCGTCTGGGTCCTCGCCCCAGTCGCCCGCGCCGGTGCCTGAGTCGAACTCGATGGCATCAGCCCCCGCTCGGCCGATCACCACCTCCGTTCCCTCCAATCCCTCAGTCAGGCCAATTTACTAACTAAAGCCCTCACCTCCCCGGACTCCGGCTGGTGCCACGTCGGCGAACCCAATGGCGGAAGTGACGGCGCTTACTCTTATATCGACACCGGCCGTGCCAGCAAAGAGAGCAGCAGACCCAACGATCGATGATCAGAGTACGTTTCGTGACTCAGTATCGGGTCGTATCGTAATCTCTGCGATTACCGCGGCTCAATCGACTTATGGCGTTACAGGCCACGTCGCAACAGGCCCGCAAAGCAAAGCGCCGAACCCAACTTAAACTATCGATGCGCGCCGGCGGGTCCCCGCCCTATCGCTGCTTCCTCGAAAGTCGCGGCCGCAGGCCTCTCGCCCCCATGTCCGCCATTCTCATGTATGACGCCTTCGCCGCCCGGTTAACCGCCCGCCTCCCTTCGTGTCGAATACCTCTTCCCCGTCGATGACTTCACCTGGCTCCGGCCCGACCAGGTCGCAGCCCCGCCGCCCGTAGCCGCGAAGCCAAGTATTCATACGATCTTCGCGCCGCAAGTACCGCATCATACCCCGGCTGTATCTGTAACTGCCGACTAACTTCTACTAACATCCAACCCCGATAACGCTTCGCCCGTAGCAACTCGCCATATTCCCCGTAGTCGATCGTCCCGTCTCCCGGCAGCAGAAACTGTGCCTTCCCGTCCACCATCCGTCCGTCCTTCACGGTCAAAAACGAAGACCGCGCCAGCAGCGTCGTCATCGTCGTCTCGAGTTCCAACCCCAGCAACTGAAAATGCCCATAGTCGTAGATTCCGCTCAACGCCGCGTTCCCCACCTGATCCAACAGCCAAATCAACTTCTCCGGCGTGTCCGAAGCGCTGCCGATATGCGACTTCACCGCCAGCCGTAGCTTGCTCTCCGCCGCCACCCGACCCCAGTCCCCCAATCGCCGCGCCATCTGCGCCTTCACCTGCTCCCATTCTCCCGGCTTCCCGCCCAGCACCGTCTGTAGCAACGGCGGAGCCTGCGGCGAAATATCGTGCGCCAGCATCGCCGCCACCCGAATCCGGTCCAGCGTCCGCGCGTGCTCCGCCTCGGAAACTAACAAATTCAAATTCGTAATCATGGACGGTATTGGCAGCCCTAGTCCCCGAATCCGCCGTCGCGCCGCCGCGTCCAACTGCGCCGGCTCGCTCGGCCACCCGGCCATCAGGCACAGCTCCGCCCCGTCGTAGCCGATCTCGCGAATGCTCCCCAGCGCCCGCTCCACCGTCAAATCCTGCATGCCGTAGTTACCCACCGACAGCCGAACCGCGGGGTTCGACGTCGCCAGCAGAGACAGAAATCCCCTGCGCTTCACCGGCTCTCCGCCTCCGCCAGCATCACCATGAACTCGCGCATGAACAAGTGGTTGTCGTGCCATGTCCGGCCACTAACCAGGTTTCCGTCCCGTACACAGCCCTCATTCACAAACAGCCCGCCCGAAAATGTAACATCAAGAGCGCACTTTGCTACCGTTGCCACGCGCTTGCCTCGAATCACGTCCGCCGCCGCAATAATCTCCACCCCGTGGCAAACACTGGCCACTGGCTTATTCTCCGCAAAGAAGTGCCGCGTCAAAGCTAACAAATGCTGGTCATAGCGCAAGTACTCCGGGGCCCGCCCCCCGGTCACAAACAACCCCAAAAATTCCTCCGGCTTCACGTCTGCGAAGGCGATCTCCGCTGCCATGTGATAACTCGGTCCCTCCCTAGTAATATCCCAGCCGGGCGGAATCTCGTGCATTACCAAATGGTAAAGCCGGGCTTCTGGCCCGGCCACCACCACTTCGTAACCCGCCTCTTTCAAACGGAAAAACGGGTACAGAGTATCCATCGCTTCCGCCGCATCTCCAATCACAATCAGTACTTTGTCTGCCATTGTCTTCGCACTGCAATTTATCATAGTCCGGCCACCGGCAGCCGTACCTGAAACACCGTCCGCCCCGTCCCAGACTCCAGACACTCGCTCCTTCTCCAGCGGCCCCGGCACCTCTTTCGGTCGACCCGTCTCGCACGCACGCACGCGCTGTAATTCGGATCACCCCTCCAACACGATCACCAAAAACTTCGATGGATCTCCCAACCGGATAAATACCCACCTCCCGCAACGTCAACCACTCCGCCATCCAGGCAATTGCCTCGTCAGAATCCCCGGCAAGTGGTGCCAATCGTGCGGTACTACCGAATAAAGCACAGCGCCACGCTGCCCTCTCCGACACTATTCGCCACCCGTCGCACCGCCCCAGCCCCCACCTCGCCCAACACAAATACCCCCGGCGCCTTCGTCTCGAGTAAGTAAAGGGTCTCGCGCCAAAATCCATCCCCCTTCCCCGTCAACGCAAATCCATGCCTGTCCCGCTCCAACGTACCTTTCCAGAGAAAAACCTGACGTAATCGAGGGGTTCTGTAAATTATGACGTCGCATGGATATGGCACGAGCCTACTCAGACGACTTGCGCTCAAAGTGTATTGCCGCTTATGAGGCCGGGAATACTGGCCTGGAGCAGTTGGCGGTAGCGTTTTAAGTAAGCCGGGCTTGGTCCGAAAAGATGTGGAAACCCAAGCGGGAGACCGGCAGTTCCTTACGACCTGCGGGAGGGCCACGCGGCTGTCCCAGCCGTCTGACTCCGGAGATCCGACAACGCCTTGGCGTGTAGATCGGCAAACAGCATGATGCCACCGTCAACGAGTTGCGAAGATGGCTGCAAACTAATGAAAACGTATCCATCAGTCCTCGGCGCCCCCCAGCAATTGACCACCTCTGCTCGAATAGACTTGACCAGATCACGAACTGATCATGCCGCGTGGCATGCCGACGGGCCGGTGCGTGTCAAGAACTTTGAGACACTCGGCGAAATAATTTAGTGAGTTTTCCTTTCTGTATCGGTCGATGAGTCGGGCTTGTTGATCCAGACTGTTTCCGGAAGCGGGTTGACGGCTGGG
>Ga0114966_10003162_pt1 | contig 14567 bp, 10 predicted proteins | sample M_130207_XF_Meta_FD_87029 | JGI IMG/M metagenome (GOLD analysis project Ga0114966, IMG submission 87029) | Freshwater microbial communities from Lake Montjoie, Canada to study carbon cycling - M_130207_XF_MetaG | ecosystem: Environmental > Aquatic > Freshwater > Lake | place: Lake Montjoie... | reverse complement strand
TATCATTATCAATATCATTATCAATATCATTATCAATATCATTATCAATATCATTATCAATATTATTTTCAATTTCATTATTAATATTATTATTAATATTATTATCAATTTCATTATCAATTTCATTATCAATTTTATTTTTATTATCATTTTTAATATTATTTTTATTTACATTTTTATTTACATTTTTATTTACATTTTTATTTACATTTAATTCATTAATATCATTATTTCTTGTTTGCATCATAAATTCATTTCTTTCCATACCAATACGTTTATTATAATTATTCATGTTTTTTTGTATATTAATATCCATTAAATCACGATTATTTAATTTTGAATTCATAGAAGAATGATTTTGTATCTTATCTGAATTAATTCGAGGATCTTTTTCACGAAAATTAATTTCACTGAAATGTGACATTATTTATAGTTAAATTAATAATTAATAAAAAAAATAATTAAAAAACGTATTATTGGGATTAATTTTTCTATCTATAACTTTTTCTATATCTTAAATCTTCATAAATATTCTTTTCACATGACATTGTATCTTCGTGACAAGTTGCAGGATGACCATAACACCATTTAGCAAATGCATCTTGATCATTTGGAATAGAACCACCCGGTACAGTATAAAATATTCTTTCGGCATTTTTAACATCAAATAAATCACCTAAATCACGAAATAAATCTTTATTAAAAGATTGACGCATTTCATTTTTAATTTCATCATCGTCAACATTAGATGGTCTTGGATCTGATTCATTGTTATAATCAGTTAAAATTGGATTCATAAAAGGATTATCTGGAGTAGGTTTTCGTGAAGTATCATTTAAATATGATTGAACTTCTTTATATGATTTTTCTAATCTGGGAAGTTTATTATTTTTATGTGAATAAAATGGTCCCAAGTGTAATTCACCATTAGAATCATAATAACCCGATTCAATAGATATATTATTATCTGATGTATCAACTTTAGCTTCTGAATTAACATCTGAATTAACACCTAAATTTTCTCTATATGAATAATAACCATAATACAATACTATCATTATAAAGATAATTGCAAAAATCAATGAATTTGTTATTGAATTATTTAATTTAAATAAATATAAAATTATAAATAGATAAATTAACATTAAAGTTAAGGAATTTATTTGATTAACTTTAGTTGAATTTCTATTTGGAATAAAATTTAAAAATCCTTTATCTTTTATAAAAATCATAGGATTTTCTATCCATAATGTTTCGTTCATTATAATTTATATAGAGAATTTATATTTAGGCTTTTTATTTTATTTTAAAGTTATTACAGTTTATATATATAGATTTGTATATATGATTTAATTATTTTTATGTAATAATGAATATAAATAGTTTAAGACAATAAAGTTTAAGACAATAAGTGTTTTTTTGAAATTAGCTCATCATATCAAAAGTGTTGTTTTTGCGTTTAGCTCGTCGTATTCTTTCTGCTAGTTTATGTAACACTTTGTATACCCGTATAAAATTTATAAAAAAATAGTTTTTATATAAAAGTTTATGTATACACAAAATATGTTTCTTATATACATTTAATAAAATATATTAGTGTAATTTTTAATCATTTTTTATTATTAATTTAGTAAAAAAGTAATTATAACTATTTAAATTTACTTTTTAAAAATACACACAATCGTAATCTGAAAAGTTCAAAATCAAAATCTAGTTTTTGAGTTAATTTTAACATTATTTTAACATTATTTTAATTTTTTTACATTTTACATTTAAGATATATATAAACTTTTTAATTAATAAAAATATAAAAAATCTTTAAGAAAATAAAGTTAATTTTTTAAAAATAATTATTTTATTTAATTTTATACGGGTATACAAAGTGTTACATAAACTAGCAGAAAGAATACGAAGAGCTAAACGCAAAAACAACACTTTGAATATGATGAGCTAATTTTTTATTTAAAAAAAAATATATATTTATATTATATATAAAATGTTGCATAAATGTAAAAGAAGTTAAAACAATTGCAGAGAAGACAAAAATATATTCTCAAAGATGTTTAAGATTTCTAAATGAACAATATAAAAATAACCCTCCATTAATATATCCAGGTAATGAATATTGTTTAGGTGAGATTTTTAAACATTTTAACATTACCAATAAGGATTATAAAGAAACTTCTAAATTGGAAGAAAAAATACTGTATTATTATTCAAAAAATAAATTAGCAGAATCTTTGATTCAAATATTATTACCTATTTTAAAAAAAGATGATCCTACAAAACAGTCAGTATTTAATACTGATTCAACACGTAATAATTTTGCAACAAAATATGAAGATGAATGGAAACCAGATAAAGCCGGAATATACTTAAATAAACAAATTATTAAACCTTTCTGTAATATAATTGTTGAGATAATGACATCATATCGGAATGATTTTAAACAAAATGTTAAAAATAATGAAGAAAAATATAAAGGTGAAAAAATATTTGATGCTTATGATGAGTTACAAAAAATTAATACATGTTTATGTGGAATTAAAGATTCTAAATTATTTGATTCAATTATCTATAAACTTTCATCTAATTTACATTATAAAGCCATTATAAATTATGAAGATAAATATGAAGATGAAGAAATAAATGATAATGAAGAAATAAGAGATATAAAAAAAAATAATAAAGTTTTAATTAAAAAAAAGTAATTATCCTTTAACTTTTGATTTATTTTTCAGGCGGTTAAAGGATAAAAAACAAATCATTTATTTATCTCTTCTAATCTTCTCTTCTTCTTTCTTACGTTGTTTTATATCTTCTAATAATTCAAGATTATATTTTTTAGCTTTATTTTGAAAAGTTAATAATTTTTCAATCATTAATTGCTGTTGTTTCCAAGCATCTTGATCTATATCATCTATTTTAGCTTCTGTTTTAGCTTCAGTTTTAGCTTCAGTTTTAGCTTCAGTTTTAGCTTCAGTGTTATTATCATTATATTCATCAAGATCTTTTTTATAATATTGTTCACCTGCTTCAAATGATTTATTTATTGTTTCTTCATTTGCATTATTTACTTTAATAAAAATATTATTATAATCATATACATGAAATACCCACGGATATGTATCAACATTTGCATCTAATAATGAAATTTTGCCTAAATCATTTTTTTCTACTTTAAAAAATAAAAATTTCATATTTGGATATAATTTTGCCTTATCTTTTAAAAATTTCTTAATTATTTTATGCTCTGTTTTAGGAGCAGATGCTAGAGATAATCCAAGAATAACAAATTTTTTTGGATTTGATTTTAAGATTTTAACAATATCGCTAACTGTTGTAACTTCCCAAATATTGGTCATTGATTATATTATAAATAAATTATATTTATTAATATTTAAATCGCATTAATCAATAAATAAATAATTTTTATTTTATTTTTTAATCTTTAATATCAATAATTTTTTCCTTTTCTGTATTAATTGCAACTTTTGTTAAACTATTTGAGAATTCCCAAATATCTAAATATCCAATATCTAAATATTTATTCAAACATTCTAATGCTTTTTTAATACGAAAAATTCTCATATTATTATCAAATTCTTTTTTATCTTCAATTATACATAATTCCCGTGTATCTGATTCATATTCAATATCATTAGAACGTTTTTTTTCAATAAAAAATTCTGCACATGATGATTTTAAATATATTGCCCATTCTAGTATAGTCATTGTTTTAATCCCATCTAGTGTTAATCCTGAAAAACAATCAATACCATCTTTTGAACCTGTTTTGATTAAATTACAATGACCATAAAAACATGAAGAATCATCCATTAAATTATTAATTTCATAATTATTTATGTACAACATATAAAGCATGTGTGTATTATTATCCAATACTGATTGTAACGAACCCTGATACATAGCTTTATCAAATGATTCACCAAACTCACGTGAAAAGATAAATCTTTTTTCAAAATTATTTTTAATCAAATATAGATATAATTGAACAAACATTGATTCGGATATTGTTACAATTTTATCTGGAAATAATTCTTCAAGTTTATCTAAAATATTATTCGAATTAAATTCGTAATATGTCATCATTCTAAATGTTAATTTATCTAATTTAATTTGTGTCATATTCTGAAATATTATATCTTTGTCAAAATTAAATTTTTTTAATCTGAATTGTAAACCTTTAAAAATAATATCAGGATCAGCTGTAATGTTTTCATCAATTTTATCAAAAGTAATATTCATATTAATAAAAAATAAAAGAAAATAATGTAAAAATATAATATGTTAGAAAATCAATTTTTTATTTGTTATTATGTTGACTTTTTTTTATTGTTTTTGTTTATCAGCAAATTGTTTAGCCATTCCCATGGCAGTAGTAAATTGTTTCATAAATTGTTCACCAATTGGATTTCCATTATCATCTTTAATATCTTTAATCTTGTCAGAGTTATTCTGCATAAGATCACCCATTTTCATGGCGGTTTTTGCCATCTTTTCTTGTGGAATTACTGAGCCAATTTTACCTGAAATTCGTTGTGCGATATCAAACATTGATTCAATACCATTTAACTTGATATCATCAACAACTGTTTTTACCATCGTTGCGCATACATCTTTAATTTCAGAATCACCACCTAATAAATCACCAAGTGCATTTACCGTATCCTTCATATCCTCATCAGAGAAATTCTTAATCTCATCTGATAATTTATCTAGATTCATTAATTTATCTACACCAAGTTGTCCAAGTAAACCAGATGATGCTTCTGTACCAGGAATTATAATATCTTTAGACATCAATGCATCCATATCAATACCAGAATTATCCGTACCTAGTCCCATGAAAACATTTCTAAATAAAAGTGTAGGGGCATTAATCATAAGATCTGATTGACAATTATCAACTGCATCTAAAATTTCTTTTTTATGTTTTGATTCTGGTGTATTAAGATAAACCATTTTTACAGATGATGTAAATAAAATATAAACAAACCCCCATACTTGTTTTTTTTCTTCATCGGTAAAAGAGTCATAAACAAGATTAATATTTACACCAGGAATAATTGTTGTAATTTTTCCTTCTTTATTTCTAACAATAAACAATGATGGATCTTTATCTAGAACTAATTTAAGATTATCTTTTAATACATAAAAAGATTTCTTAATAACAGCAATTTGATCAACATTACTTTCATCTCCACCGCCTTTTTTATATTCAATTTGTAATGTATCACATGTTACTCTAAGTTTTTTATGTGCCTCAAGTTTTCCTTCAGGCATTTTCATTTCTTGTTCCATCTTATCAGATTGTTCTTTTAATAATTTACAAAATGACATAACCGCATATACAAATTGTGATTGGTAAACAAATAGAGTTTTTTTATTTTCATTACTAGATGTATTTGTTGTATTTGTTGTATTTGGTAATTCCATTTTTTAATAAATAATAATAATTAAAAAATGTTTAAATGTATTTTTATTTGTTTTTATTTGTTTTTATTTGTTTTTATTTGTTTTTATTTATTTTTATTTGTTTTTATTTGTTTTTATTTGTTTTTATTTGTTTTTATTTGTTTTTATTTGTTTTTATTTGTTTTTATTTGTTTTTATAAATTTTGTTTTTTCAATGTGTTCATTTGGGATAAAACGTCAACATATTTATCTACACGTTCAATAAACGCTTTAAAAGTTTGTTTAAGAAGCTTTTTATTCTGATTATCCATTGATTTCCAAATTTCCATAGTTTGGAATAATTTAGATTCATCAGTTATAGAATCATAAGTTTGATTTATAAAAAAATTATCATCTTGTGCTAAAATTTTTTCTCTGTATCCATCTTTTGAATATACATGTTTAATAAATAAAGCAATTGGTTCATATGGTTTACGTTCAATATAACTTAAAATTGAATTTATAAAAATTCCAAAATAACTTTCGGGATATTTATTAGCAAGATGTGATATCATTACACGTGAAATTTTATTAAACGAGTCTTTAATTTCATCTTTTGCTTTTTGTAATTGTTCTAATGAATTCATATTTACGATAATTATATTATTATAATATTCTTTTTAAATATTTTTTTATGTTTATTTTTAAATTCATATTAAATATTTGGATCAAGAATTTGGATCAAGAATTTGGATCAATAATTTGGATCAAGAATTTGGATCAAGAATTTGGATCAAGAATTTTATTTATTAAAGTTTGCTTGAGTTGTGTTTCAACAATAGATGTTAAATTTTTTGTATCCTGATTATATTTTAATTCGTAATCTTTTAATTTATTTGACATTTCACGTTCATTAATTTTATTTTTTTCATTATTAAATGTTAAAATTTTATGATCATTATCTTTACCATAAGGCATAAAAGACTTTGGTTGTGCAATTTCTTGTAATGCTTCTGATGTATATGAAAAATTATCAGATACACCTTGAGTTTCTTGTGGGAAAAAAGATAAAACATTTTGTCCTTGTTCTTTTGAAACTTGTTGATTATTTTGGAGAATTTTTTTTCTATTAGTCTCTGCTATTTTTGACATGTTTTGTTCTCTAAATCTAATTAAATTATCAAGCCATTCAAATGCTTTTTTACCTTCATGTCTTGTTGTATTTCTACCCGCTTGATCACGGATCATAACCATTGGTGTAAAATTCATTTGTAGTTTAATAATATCATCTGTTGGCATTTTATCAATTGATATTAATTGAAACATTGGTCTTAATCCTTTATTTTCAAGAATTCTTATAAAATTTGCACTTGATTCACATCTTGAACTATAAAATAAATAATTAGACATTTTTTACTATAAATTATATAATGAAACAAAAATACTTTTATGAACACAAATAAAAAAATTGATTTTAAATCATGATTTAAATAAATAAATCATATAATAATATATAATTAGAATATGAAGTTTGATATAAATACAAAAGTTAAAACATATATTCCCCTTAAGGATTTTAATTCAAGTTCATTATGTGTTGAATTTACTGGAAAAGATGTTAATTATAAAATGATTAATACTATTTCAAGAGTAGCATCAAACGGTGTTCCATCATATGCATTCCATCCACAATTAATCAATATCGAAGAAAATACTTGCCCGGCATTTGATAATCAGTATCTACAACTTAGACTTTCACAATTACCAATATATGACTTACCATTAGATCTTATATATTTAAATGATAAATTCTGGAAATCATATCCATATAATGATTTACATCGTGAAAAACATCCCAAAGAACAAGAAGTAAAAGCTTATATCAATTATCATAATAACTCTAATGAAATTAAATATGTAACAACAAATGATCTTAAATTATATGTTGATGACGTTTTATATAATACATATAATAAAGATTATCCAATTCTTCTTATTAAATTGAGACCAAATGATACATTTAAATGTAATATGACAGCATGTATTGGCATTGGCGAAGCACATACTATTTTTAAAGCATCTGTAAATTCTTTTGTTACTTATTCTGATACTAATTATGAAGTTAATTTACAATCAAATGGACAAGAGTCGGAGTTTGTTACATTAATTAAAAGTTGTAAACACATTATTAAACGTTTAGAAGATATTAAAATACAATTACAAAATAAAGTAAAAAATAGAGAATTAAAAAAGGATAATATAATATTATTAACAATTGATAACGAAGATCATACTATTGGTGAAGTATTAAATTATGAATTACAAAATAATCCTAATCTATTTTCTGCTGTGTCAAAACCAAATCATCTTATCAAAAGTATTCTATTTAAAATTGAATCATTAAAACCAGAAAATATTTTTGATGATATTTTTGCAACAATTGATACATTAATTAATAAATATGTTTATATAACTGGTTTAACAGAAAAATTATCTGGATGATAAATTAATTGTTTTTGTATTAATTGTAAAACCATTGATATAAAAATTTATCTGGATAATAAATAAGAGATTGTTTTTGTATTAATGCAATCTTCAAAAAATATCTTAAATGTTTCATCATTAAATACTGATTTTATTTTTTTTATTAGATCATTGCGATTTAAATAAATATGTTCTAATATATCTAATTGTATTCTTTTAATATATTTATAAACAATATCAACAGATAATGATTTTTTATCAATAAATTCTTCTGATAATTTAAATTCATCATTACGTGTTGAAATAAATTGATTATGTAATTCATATAGAATTTTTCTATTCTCTATATCTAATTTATCATATATTTCTGGATGTAATTTTTTTCTGGTTAAATGATATAAATTTAGATATTCTTTTGCTATAGTTTTAAATGATAAATTAATTCTTTTAATTATATCAGAAGGATATAATGATATATAATTAATAATAAAATTAAGATTATCTGATTTATATAATTCTAAATATGTAAGATTAATATTTGTACTATTTCCCAATAAATTATTAATTTTTTGATATAATTTATTGGGATAAATATAATTTAATCCATTGTATTTAATACAATAACCGGCATTTATAAGTTTTTTTGCTTTTTCCTGTAATTTAATTGATTTATCTAATTCAAACTCCAATTCATCAAGACATGAGAAAAATATCTCATTTGAATTTAAGTTATAATATTTTTTATTTTCTAAAATAAAATCTTCTGAGTATGAAAGAATATGTTTATGATAATGTGAAACTAATATGTATTCTTGGTCATAATCCCCATTTTCACATATTGGAATTGATAAATTAATTGATTTTATATATGAATCTTCATTAAATTTTTTAATATAATATTTCATAAAATAATAGATTTCTCCATGATAATTGAAAAAATAAATATATGATCCATTATAATTATAAAATATTTTACATTGTGACCAATTTGATTCTAATTCTAATTTATTAGATGAAGTTATCAATATATTTCTGAAATATGTTTTGATAATATTATATGATGAATCAATTATAATAAAATCAATATTATGAATTATATAATTAATAATTTTATTTGAATGACAAAGATTTGTTGATAGATTATCTGTATAGATTATAGTAAAATCATAAAATTTTTTAAAATTTATATTTTTAATATTATTTTGATCGTTTTTTTTAATTAAATCAATAAAATCAAGTAAAATAGAATTAATCGACATATCCCAATTTATATAACATTTATTTTATTTTATAACTCGCCAATAAACGAATTAATTTTCTGATATAATAATATATTTTATTTAATATGTATCTAAATAAAATTGATCTTTTGTTAGACAAAATTATTGATGATTTTTATGCAACAATAACTAAAACTCAAGTATTAAAGAAAATTTTAGCTGAAACTAATTTTGTAAAGTTTCAAAAAGAATTAACAGAATTTTTAAAATCTTATTGCGATAAGATTAATTTATCAGAATTAGAAGAATTATTAAAAAATACTTCTATCAAAATTAAAATACAAGAAACACATAAAAGATATCTATGTATTTATCTATTTTTATACATTGGATTCTTTTATGTTAACTCTGATTCAACATTTATGAATAATGTTGTTGAATTTACAAAAAATGCTATTCAATATAATTACAAAATTGATAATTTTTTTAATTCTGAAAGTAATGCATTAATAGTGAATTATTTTCAATTTATAAAACAATTAATAAATTTTATTGAAGTTGATACCCCCCAAAAAAAAGAAACACTTACGAACAGAATAGATTATAAATCATGTATTGAATTTTATAATGTATTTGGAGAAGGATTTTTTAATGAAAATTATATACAAATAAAAGATAAACATTTACAGGCACATAATATTGTTAAAACAATAATATTATATGAATTATACAAACAAGAGAAAAAAGAATTATATAAGATGATTGAAATTTTAGATTCATCTGAAGGTGAATTTATTTTTATTGATATTGTTTTACCAACTAAATCTGTTATTGATTTTAGATCAATTGAATTACTATTAAGTAAAAAAGATTTAGCAAAGGGATATGCATATGTTATATGGGATTATTTAACTGAATATAATGAAATAATATTGTCACAAGAAAAATCATTAGATGATAAAATATCCGATTTATTTGAATCTGGATTATTAGTACCAATTATTGATGATTATTTATTATTTCATAAAGATGGAGAAAAATATGATAAAAGTGATAAAATAAAATCAAAAGAAGATACTAAAATAAAATTTATAATTGATAAACTTGATAAAGTAACAAATATAAATTTAGAATCTAAAGAAGAAGTCAAAAAATATTTTTATTTACCATTAAATTATAAAAAAGTAGTATTAATTAATAATTTTGAAAATATAAAAATTATACAAAAAATTATTAATCAGGGTAAAATTTCAACAGAAAATGCTGAATTTTTAAAGGAATTAGAAGATGCCACTTTATATCCTTATATTAATTTAAAAAATACACCTAGTAGTGTTAATATTAATGTTAATAAAACAATAGATTGTGTTAGAGCCGTATCATTTGACACAACTGATTATTTTAAACAAAAACCAAATGCTAAATTACAAATGAGAATTGGCAGTGAACATCAACAATTAAATATTGTAGGTGTTATGATTCCATCAAATCTTAAATATTTATATTGTATGAAAAATAAGGATGTTACAAATATAAGAGATTTGGGAGATAATGATAATGGATATAAATTAACAGAAGAATTTATTGAACAAACATTAATATCAGATAAAAATTTTGAAAAATCAGTATTTTGGTTATTTGATCTTGAAAAAGATAATATTGAACTTGATACATATGAGCAGGGCTCAAAAATGACATCACATGATAATATTAAAATTTTACTTGGTAAATTATATGATAGTTTAGTTAATTATATTTATGAAGAAATTATTGAAAAATGTAAGACAATCTATAAAAATACAACTTCAATTGGTTTACAATCTGTATTTGATTTTATTAATAAATATGAATCAAATAAGATTAAAATAACAAAAGTAAAAAGTTTATATGAAAAAATATCCGATGAATTATTTAAATCAATTATTACACCACAAGAAATTAAATACGATGAAAATGATGATAAAGTTTATGGTTTAACTGGAGATATTATTGAATTACCAAAATATGTAAAATCAAAAGACGATAATATCAATAAATTTAAAATATCAACTGAATTTATTAAAGAAGAAGGTATTACTATTGAAAAAGAAAAAGTTGAAGGCATATGCCAACACAATATTACATGGGATAGAATATCAGAATTAAAAATATCAAATACAAAATTATTCCTTGATGAATTATACCAATATATTCAATTATATGTTCAAGAAAATGCTGAACATGATTATATTTGTAAAAGTTGTGGATTTTTTTTAAATATTAAAAAATATGTACAAGATGGAAAATATGATGATGCATCACAAAGATTTATTGTATATGGTTTACCATTAGATACGCCATTAGAAGATATGCCAGAATATGAAAAATATAGAGGAACAATTAGATCAATTGATAAATATATTGAAAAAATTGCTTTAATAAATAATTTAAGTTATTTTCTTGGTAATTCAATCAATATTAAATCAAGACGTAAAATTGTTATAAAAGATGCGATTGATTTAATTCTACTAAACAATGAATTATTAAAGAAAAATTATAAAACAAGAAATGAATCAATTGCAAAATTATATGGTATTACAAATTCAAATATGTTTGTTTTTGAACTAGAATCTAATATTTTTATATTTTCTAGTAAAGATAAAGATTTTTTAAAACCTATAAAACAAAATAATGTTATTGGCTATTTAATCTTTTTATTAATGTTAGAATTAAATGAATCTCAAATTACAATGATGAATGTTGATAAAAAAGGATTTTGTAATTTCTTCATATTTGAAAAAATTTATCAATCATTATTTGAGGGATTAAAATTTAGAAAAAATAATCAAGGCGATGTTGTTCCAGTAAAAAATTATTTGATATTCTGTTATGTATTATATTTAATGGCCTGTTTTATATCCAAATATAGTATTTGGTATTATGATTTTAAAGATGCTGCAAATGATAAAGCTAAAAGAAATAAACTATTACCAATAATTCAAAAGATTATTATTACAACAGTAATTGATATAATTAACAGTGTATTAGAGAATTCTATTGAAAAGAAAGCAAGAATTTATGAAGTAATTGTATCCAAATTCTATAATAAATTAAATACAACATTCTCAAATATGGATTTATATAATAAATTTAAAGCTGATTCAAAAGCATCATTATTTGGTGAATCAAAAACATTTATTTTAACAAAACCCGAAGCATATAAATTATCAGGAAAATTTGTTTATCCAACAAATGAGGAACCTCCTTTTTTCTGGAGAAAATGTTTTTATCCAAAAAATTATCTTAATTATAATAAAGATCGTAAAATAACAACAGATCATCTATCAAATATTACAAATTGTAATACTGGAGAATTTCATTCATGGGAATTTTCAAAAGATGATAATTCTTTAAAATGTATAAGATGTAATCAAATTACTTCTAAGATTACAGAAGATTCAAAAACTGAAAATGAAATAACACAAATTTATAAAAAAAATCAATTAAAAGAATTAGCAAAAAAATATTGTTTTATTGATAGTAATCTGCATTTGTTTAAATTACAAGATGGGATAAATGTTTGTATAAAATGTAAAAAAGACCAATTATATGTATATACAGATATTGATTTGGGACAATTAGAAGATAATATTAATAAAAAATATATTAATAAAAGTGAAAAATATATTGAAACAATAAAAGAGAATATTGATGTTAATGAAAAGAAATTAAAATATTTAGAAAAATTACATGAAAAAATACAAACAAAATTTTCAGAAGCAACAACTAAGGATAATCAATATAAATATATTGATAAATTAATTGATCTTTTAGAAAAAACAATAGGTGAAGAATTAACAAAAACACATCAATATTTAAAAGATAATGTGTATATATTTACACATGATTATTTAGGTGTAAAATATGATAAACCAATTATTATATTAGATAGAGATAATAAAATTACATATAAAGAAAATCATCCGCAATTTAATGTTGATATTATTTCTTATCAATCATACAAAAATGGTAAAGTTGATGTATTCTATGATGCCGAAACACATGTAATGTTAGGATATAGAGAAGAATCAAAACAAATTATATATAATAAAAATCCTAAATTAATGATGAAAATTAATTATTCAATATACAATAAAATTAAATTATTAGCATTAACATCTGAACATATAAGTGTAAAAACAGTATTAAATGATATTCAAAAAGAATATTTAATTGATTTGGATTATAAGACAGAACTTAAAAAAAATCCATTATTAGGCGAACAGATTATTGAAAAAATCATTTTAGATCGTTATCAAAATCTTAAAAATATAATTTATAAATTTCAACAACTTGTAATAAGAATTATAAATTCATTTATATCTAAAAAGAAAGAAGTCGACCAACCAAAATATACATATGAAGAATCTTTTAATGAAGAAACATATTTTTCAGATAAATTATTATCATTAGTTGAGAAATATAATAAAAAAATAGGCTCAATTGAATTATCAGATGATGATGGGTCAAATATAATATTTAAACATTGGAAAGGTGTAACTGATATTCTAATACCAAATAAAATTAATAATATAGAATTACCATATCCATCAATAAATATAAATTTCATAAATCAAAATGATAATAATGGTAAGCTCTTGCATTTTTATATTATTGATAATTTTTATAATATATGTTTATATAACCAGAATAATCATTTAGTTGCAAAATTAATTGTTGATTTTATCAATGTAATATTTGATTTATATAATGAAGATAAATTTAATTTTGATATAGATTTCAAACAATTCTATTATTTTATACATTCTGCAACTTATATTGATGAATTAAAAGATGTAATGGGTGTTACGGAGGGTGTTTATGAAGAATTATTAGATGAAAATAAAGAATTAACAGAAGAAGAAAAAGATGCATTAGAAGATGCTAAAGAGGAAGATGATGCAATGGATATAGAAGGTGATGAAATTGATTATTTAGCAACATACGATAAAATAATTGAACGACAACCTGATAATATTGATATAGATTCATTATTTAATATATCTTATAGAGAATATAAATCACAAATAAGTACAAATGAATATTATAGTTAAAATTATTTTATATAAATTAATATTATAATAATATGCTAATAATAGTTGTAATTATTATTATTATAATACTTTTATGTTTGTATTTTAATTCATCAAATAAATCATCAAATAAATCAATAGAAAAATTAGATAATGTTGATGATGATGATGATGTTGATAATTATGATTATCTTGATGAAATATTAAATACTTATGATAACGTAAAAGGAAATGATAACGTAAATGGAAAAGTAAATAGAAAAGTAAATGGAAAAGTAAATGGAAAAGTAAATGGAAAAGTAAATGGAAAAGTAAATGGAAAAGTAAATGGAAAAGTAAATGGAAAAGTAAATGGAAAAGTAAATGGAAAAGT